>Ga0315289_10000077_pt1 | contig 147410 bp, 137 predicted proteins | sample YL17G11_40_MG_FD_203452 | JGI IMG/M metagenome (GOLD analysis project Ga0315289, IMG submission 203452) | Sediment microbial communities from Yellowstone Lake, YNP, Wyoming, USA - YL17G11_40 | ecosystem: Environmental > Aquatic > Freshwater > Lake > Sediment | place: USA: Wyoming | collected... | reverse complement strand
TGTCCGATCCATCACCGAAGTCGATGGCAATTCCGAGCATGTCACCATCGTAGTCATTAACTACGAGAGTGAACGTGATCGTCGTGTTCGGCGGATACGATCCATCAGTTGCGGTGGACGCCGGCGACTTCGCGAAGGATACGATCGTCGGCTTCTGGTTGCCCTCGATCACAGTCACCGTCACTGTTGCGCTCACATTGTGACCATGACCATCGTCCGCGTAGACCGTCACTGTCTTTGCGCCAAGAGTGTGGTACGCGTGGCTGGCAGAGTAGTCAACTGCCGTGCTGAGCTGCAAGGCCGATCCATCGCCCCAGCTGTACCAGACCGCCAGAGCATCGTCGTCAGGATCGGAGACTTGCGGGTGGACCGTGAACGTAGCGTTGTAGGCCACCTGGAATGCCGATGGCAGGCTGAGTGTCGGCGGCTGGTTCACAACGACCTCGGAGACATCTATTGATGTCGATGTCGTTACGTTGTGGCTCGCTGGACCATAGCTGTCGTTGACCCAGAGTGTCACCGTGTATGTACCGGCAGTGTCGTATACATGCGTCACAGTTGCGTACTGCCTCGAGGCAGAACCACCTGCAGTGGTGTTAACAGATGCGTTGCCGTCACCGAACTCCACATAGAACTCCAGCGATTCGCCGTCGATATCGACTGCGCTCACAGTGAATGTCACCGTGTCCCCGACATACGGAGCCGTCGGGTCCGCGACAATAAGGAGTCCACTTGGCGGTATGTTCACGACGGCAGCAGTGATGTGCGCTGACGTTGCGCTCGACACGTTGTGTCCCGCAGTGCCCGTCAGGTCGTCCGCCCACACAGTCACCGCGAAGTCGCCAGCACCAGTCCACATGTGGCTAACGGTTGTTACTACTGGCGTCCCAGGTGCGGTGTTCACGGACTCCGTCACGTTGAAAGTCCCGTCGTCCCAGACCCATGTGAACCTCAGGCTGCCGGGGTCTGCATCGCTGCTATGGGCCGTGCATTCGATCCAGCTGTCCGCCACGCCCGATATGCCGGCAATCACTGGTGTTGTTGGCGGCGTGTCAGCTATGATCCTGTATGACAGCGTGCCACTCGTTACGTTGTGCGAGACATCGCCGGTCATGTCGTAGACGTGCACATGGAGGTTGTAGATGCCAGTTGCCGTGTACACATGCGCGAACTCGGCGTACTGCCTGGAAGTCGTCCCACCCGCAGTCGTTGCGAGGGCATCCGTACCATCTCCGAATACGATGTAGAACTCGAGCGGGTCTCCGTCCAAGTCGACAGCGCTTGCGTTGAAGGTCACAGTCGTGTCAACATATGCCTGGCTCGTTGGGATCGCGCTCAGCTGTACCGAGGTCGGCGGGGAGTTCACTCCCACTGCCGTGATCACTGCGACAGTCGATGACGACACATTGTGCCCTGCGTATCCCGTGAGATCGTCCACATAGACCGTCACCAGGTAGTTGCCCGCTGTCGCCCAAGTGTTTGTGACAGACGATAGAACGTCTGCGCCTGGGTCTGCGGAGTTGTCATGGTCTGTCACAGCCAATGTGCCGTTCCCGAAGTCCCATGTGAACCTCAGCATTGTCGGGTCTAGATCCCATGCGGTGGCTGAGCAGGGTATGCTAGTCCCCTCTGGACCAGATATCGCCGCAATCTCCGGTGCGTTTGGCGCGGTGTCCTCGAGGACTACATAATCCTGCGAGATCGTGATATTGTGGCTCGCAGGACCGTTGCTGTCGTTGACCCAAAGGGTCGTTGTGAACGTTCCGCTCGATGCGTATGCATGAGTGAAGGTGACAGACTGCCTGCCTATGGTCCCTCCCGCGGAGTTGAGAACATCGGCCGATCCATCTCCGTACTCCAGGTAGAAATTCAGCACGTCCATATCCGAGTCGATCGCGCTCGCGCTGAAGGATATCGTGGTCGCGTTGTACGCAGTACCGCTTGCGGGTGTCGGTGTCAGCTGAAGCGCGGTTGGCGGGCTGTTGACCACTGCGGAATTGACCTGTGCGTCAATCGTCGTGCTCTCGTTGTGGTCGGGGTCAGCATCGCACACATAGACTGTCACAGGGAAGGTTCCCGGGTCCGCCCACACATGCATGACTGAGGAAGTCACAGTCGATCCAGGGCTTCCAGAGGTGTCATGGTGCGTCACGTTGTAAGTTCCGTCATGCCAGTCCCATGTGAAAGTCAACATGTCCGGGTCCGGGTCAGAGCTCGTGGCCACGCATGGTGTCCACACGTCCTCCAATGTCACTATCGAAGGAACCGTTGGGATCGCTGGCGCCATGTTGGCTATGACGACGTACGAGACGACTCCACTCGAGATGTTGTGAACCGGGTCGTTGTTCGTACCGAAGCCGTCCCACACCCATACGCGAACATTGTATGTTGCATCCACCGTCCATGAATGGACGCGCGTGTCAGTCACTGGTGTGCTGTTCGTGGTCGGCTTGTGGTTCGTGACAGTGTACAATCCGTCACCCCACACCCAAGTAAATCGTAAGCCGAAACCCGAAGCTCCACCGGATTCCGCATCCATGGCGGATACGCTCCATGTCACCGGCGTTCCGATGTAGCTCGGGGACGGCGGGTTGGCGCTCACCGAGGAGGTGAACGCTGGAGCCGTGTCGGGCTTAGCCAGCACGTAGACTATAGCCGTGCTCGTGACCTCGTGCCCTGCCTGGTGGTCCCACAGCTTGACTGTCATCGTTAAGCCCGTCACTGGGCCCGTAACCGTGGTATAGGTATGGCTTCTGGGAACTGGAGTGGGAGTCGTCGAGGAAGCTCCGGCGATGGTGTCCTGAGCTGTAGCCCCGTCACCGAACGACCAGTTCACGGTCAGCGGGTCGCCATCCTCGTCATGGACCGTGACCGAGAACGACAGAGGGGCGTCGACGATCGTGGAGTATGTTGGGTTGAGCTCGGTGTCGAAGACCGGCCTCTTGTTCTGCAAGTTCGGGCTCAGATCGTACCAAAGCCAGAGCTTATCAGACGTAGTTGATCTGGCGACATGCTGAGACCAGTTGCCCCAGCCGAACCAGCGCTCGTCTGTCATGCCGTATAGGCCTAGGTCGTAAAACGGCGGGTTCTCGGTGTAGCTGTCGTGGATCCACTGCTGGAGCTGGTCGACCATGACCTTCCTCGTGCTCTTGTCCACGGTCCTCTGCGCTTGGTGCCACAAAGCGTCGAAATCACCGGGGTTCGGGCCCATCGGCATCTGGCAGTTATCTCCGCCAGCCTTCATCTCCTTCCAGAGCCAGGTACTGAGGATAGATATCGGCTCAGGGTCCCAGCCCCAGTGCCAGACCCAGATGTCGTACTTGGCCTTGTACCAGTCCGAGTTCGTCATGACGGTTTCAGACAGCTGCATCGGAGTTGTCCTTATGCCGGCCTGCCCCATCCATATCGCCCAGTTCTGAGCGACGACATAGTAGCTCGGGTCAGTGTTCGGGGCATGGATCTCGATTGCCAGCTCTTTGCCAGCTGTCGTCCAGCCCTGCTGGACCGGCAACGCGTTGCTGGTTGCTTCGAGGAATCCATCACTGTCGGTGTCTTGGTAGCCGTTTGCCATCAGCAAGGCCTTAGCGGCCGCCGTGTTGAAAGGCGTCGGAGTTATTGCCTTCTGCCAGTATCCTGGTTGGAGGACCGATTCAGCTTTCGTAGCCAGTCCGTAGAGGTAAGTGTTGACGATCGTGTCCTTGTCCATGGTCATGGCTATTGCCTGTCGGACAATAGGGTCCAGCAACAACATGTTCCCTTCACTCTTTGTCGTACCGTAGCCGTTGGGAAGGGTCTTGTTCACGTAAGGAATCGCATTCACAGAGACATCGCATATGCCCGGTTCTTGAATTGCCTGTTTGATGATGTTCACGTTGGAGTTGACGCCCAACGTGTTCAAGTACAAGTTCGGAGAACCTGACAGAACGATGTTGTCTTCGACCCCATCGTTCATCGCGATGGTCATTGCGGAATCGCTCGTGTAGACAGTGTACAGGATGCTCTTGACGTACTTGATCTCTCTAACACCGGGGTATTCGATCTCGGAAAAGTCGTTCGGAGCCTTCGTGAACCTGTACCAGGACCCGGTCACTGAGGTGTTGTAATAGAACGGACCTGAGCCCACGAGCCAAGCAGGCGCCTTCGATGTCAGGAACTTGACGTCTGAGACGTAGTCCCACTGCCAATGCGAGATGATCGGTATTCCTGACAGATCATCGATGAGAGTCGCTTTTGGAAATGAGGTCGTGATTGACAGCTGATAGTGGTTGATGACCGTAATGTCTGTAATATCGTACAGAAGAGTGTCCCAAGTCCCTCCGGGGTTGGCAATTATCCTGTCAAAGGTGTACTTCACGTCCTCGGCCCACAATGGCTGCGCGGTACTCGCGAAATTGGCTTTGTTCCTGAAGTACGCGTTGTGCGTGATGTTGATAATCGTGATCATCGTGTCGTCTGGCTGTGTCCTCTGATACCAGCTCAGAGCGAGGTCGCCGACTGGGCCGTTCCAATCCTGGTCGTAGGTGAACAGCGAGCTGTACATCAGATAGCAGGCGACATAGTCCTCCACCATCTCGATGTTCATCGGGTTCCACATTATGATGTCACTAAGCCAGCCCACCTTCACTTCAGTCGCTGCGGTTGCAGCTGCCGCGGTCCCTATTGCCGAATGGCCTGTCAAGGCCGTTGGCAATGCAGAGAATGCGAACATCGCCACGATCAGCAGCGCTAGCACTCTAGTTGCTCTCTTCAAACTATTCATTCCCTGTTGGCCCCCTTTATCGGTAACCATCTTGGAGACGGCCTCCCCGCCATCTCTTCGAACGGGGCCCTATTGAAATTCACGCTATTAAAATGATTGTGTGTCCGCCTTCGAACGATTTTCGAACGGTCCAGCTCTCGTTATCACTTTCGGATGGACCGTTTTGTGCGACTGGGCGGATTCTCGGCGTCCAGCGCCATTGCTCCTAAGTCTTCTTCGAGGATAGCTCCGCGTACTTCCAGAGAACCGTGATCACGCTCTTCTCGAAGTCTTTCATGCCCTTGACGACGGCGAACTCGTTCGGCGCGTGCGCCTTGCTGCCAAAGCCAAGGCCGCCCCCTCCCCAGGGGATCTTGAGGTATTGATCGAACAGGTAGAACGGAGCAGATCCGGCCACAAGGGGCCAGACCTCGGGCTCCTTCCCGTGATATCTCATCGCCTCGATCGTCGCCTGGGACGTCGTATCGCTGACCGCAACCTTCGTCCATGGGTAGTCTTCGTAGTTTCTCATCTTGATGGTCGTGAAGCCTCTTTTTCGCAGGTGCTCCATGACCTTCTTCCTAGTACCGTCTATTGTCATGTTCGGGACTGTACGGATGTCTATCTTGACCATCGCGGACTGAGGCAGGACAGTCTTCGAGCCCTCCTCGGTATACCCTGCAACGATCCCATCGATGTTCACGGACGGTTCAAAGAGGTACTTCTTCAGCATCTCCTCTGTGTTTCCCTCGGCCTTGAACTTCTTGATTCCGAGGTCCTTGGCATACTCTTTCGAGTCGAACTTCTCCGCCAGCTCCTTGGTCAGAATCAAGTCTTCCTTGGTGGCATCCTGGACATCATCCCATATGCCATCGATCGCAGGTCTCTGTCTCTCATCGACTAGCGACGAAATCGCGTGTACGAGAGTCCATACGGGCGAGTGCACCCAAACGGCCTCGCTGCTGTGAATCTCCCCATCCATCGGCCCTCCCTCGGGACCGCCCTTCGCCTCTAGCTCGAAGTAGACGCACCCTTTCATGCCGAGCGATATCTGCGGAACTCCTTTCGCGTTCTCTCCGTAATCGAATCCCCATGCGGAATCAGCCTTCGAGAAGACCAATCTACTCTTCTCTATGTACTTGGGCAGACTCAGGCCGCCCTTCTCCTCCTCGCCCTCTAGCAGAAAATGAATGTTAATTGGCATCTCGCCCTTGTCGATCATCGTTTCGATTGCCAGGAGCATCCCAGCGAGGGAGCCCTTGGAGTTGTAGACACCTCTGTTGACCAGTATCTCCCCGTAGGGTTTTTTGTTCACGATCGTGGCGCCGAAGGGAGGATATTTCCACTCGCCTAGATTTCCAACCGGCTGAACATCGTACATTCCGTACAGAAGGCCTGTGTGCTTCGCGCCTGCATCCAAATAGCCTCCAACAAGCGGATGGCTGTCCTTGTTTGCCCTGAAAAGCTTTGGCTTCGCCCCAAGCCTAGCGACCATCTCCGAGACTGCCTCGGCGCTCTCCTCGATCCCCTCGCCCGTCATCGACACGCTCGGTATCCTGAGCAGCTTTCTAGTCTCGTTCAGGTGATTGCTCCATCGCTTGTCGATCTCTCTGTGCAGCTCCTCTATCGTCAACTCAATCGCCTCTGCTGGCCCAAAGAATGACAGGATCTGTCTGCGCGTCTACCCGTTTCCCAAGAATCTAGGTTTTCCGGCCTTCTCGTTCTTGATGTAGACCTGGATCGGTGCGTTGTGGCAGGCACGAGCCCTCTGCTCGTCCCTGTAGGATTTGCCACACACGAAACACTTGTAGAGCTTGTCGGCCATGTCCTATCGCCCCTGGGTGATGCCATCCCAGCGGTTCTGGTCTAGGTCCGGAACTGCTCTTGTCATAATGAACTTTGTCTAGCGTCTCAGATGCCTATCAAGCGCAGCCCTCGAATCCTCCGTTAGTGCCGCATCTTGGGCGGCAAGAGCCTTCTCCAGCTCACGCATAGATGGCGGGTTCTTGAGGAATACGGGAACATAGCAGGTTGTGGATTCTATCACTAGGACCGCCACCTTCTCTGCAGTCTCCAGTTCTCGCCCCTCAACAGCAGCCTTGAACTCGACAAAAGGCCGGACCTCCGGAGGCACGTCCTTTGCCTCTGTGATCGATACCAGCTTCGCAGCGTGCATCTCCGGGTCCCTCAATTCTCCGATAGACTAGAGGTTTACCTTGACCTGGTGCACTTCGAGGCCCAGCTTCTCCTTCGGTAGGCCGAAAGCCAAGCCGAGCAACTGGGATAGGTGCAGAACGGGTATCGAGTACTTGCCCTTTAGCGCAGCTTGGCCTGCGTCGTATTGCAGGTGGCAGAATGGGCAGCAGTCGACTATGACATCGACCCCTGCGTTCTTCATGTTGGCCAGGTTCTCCTCTGTCATCTTGAGCGCCACATCCGGAGTCCGCGCCCTGACCCCTCCGCCAGCGCCGCAGCACATGCCCTTGTCCTTGTACGGGACGCTCGTCATCCCTGCAGCCTCGACTATGTCGTCGAACACGTGCGGTCTCTCGGCGTCGTCTATCTTCTTGATGTTGCTGGGCTTCAGGAAGTGGCAGCCGTAGTGGACCGCGGCCTTGAGGTTCTTTCCTCCCTTCACCTTGGCCCTTATGGCCTCGACCCCAACGTCCCTGTAGAGCAGCTCAACGAAGTGCCGGACATTCACGGTCCCATTGTACTCCATCCCAGTGGCGTCCCTGAGTATCCGGTTGATCTTCTTCCGCTGGTCGGGGTCGTGGTTGAGCTTGTGGGCGACTTCGAAAAGCGTGTCGAAGCAGCCGTTGCATATGGTCACGATGTCCACGCCCATCTTCTCCGCGATCGCGAGGTTCCTGGCAGCGACAGCCATCCAGTATGTCTGGTCAAAAGACCTCATGACCCCTGGAGCAGGGCAGCAGCTAGCTCCCTGCATGTCTACGAGCTCCACGCCCAGCGACTCGAAGACCTCTCTAGAAGCGCTCTCGATCCCTGGGTACCTGAGCGGCATGATGCATCCCAGGAAGAATCCGTACTTAGCCATCTACGCCTTCCCCCCTGTAGCCACGAGCTTGTCGAACCCGCACAGCGTTGCGATCTTCTTGACCTCTTCGAGCGCCTTCGGGTCCGAGAATACCGTTGGCGGAGTGGCCTGCAGTCCCAGCTTCCCCCTGAGGTTCTTGTCCTCGTCCCTCAGCGACACGAGGTGACCCGTCTTCGAGATGAGCTCAGCGACCTTCCTGTGCGGCTCCGCCATGTAGCCCTTCCTGACGGCCATGTTCCTGAGCGCCATGATGATGTCCACGATCTCGACTCCTCTCGGGCACCGCTCGTAGCACGTGTAACAGGTAGTGCATAGCCACAAGTCATCCGAGGGCAGAACGTCCTCCTCGAAGCCCAGCTGGGCCCTCCTCACGACCTTTCTGACCCTGAACGCGGTCTGTCTGCCCGATGGGCAGCTGCCAGTGCAGGTGCCGCACTGGAAACAGAGGTTGACTGTCTTGCCTCCTGCCTCGACGACCTTTCTCGTAAATTCTGGGTTGGGTTCCTTAGCTTCCGCCAAAAGACTCACCAGTCATCCCACCGAGGGCGTCCTATTTGAGGGTTTTGCTGAAAAAGATTAAGCATTACCCTTTAGGGTAAAGCCCAACCCTCCTGACCTCGCCCAAAAAAGCCTCGAGTTCAGCGTGCTCGGAGCAGGGAATCGCCATGATGGAATGCGAGGACCACTTCTGCTCCTTCGCCCCTGAGGCACGAACAATGCCGCGGCGCACAAGGCTTCTGTTGACGAAGTAGCTGTATTCGATTTGGTCGAGCAGAGCGGGCTCGAAGACGGTGCGTACGATTTCGTGGGGAACCTGCTTCTGCTCGAGGTACCTGAAGGCGAGGCGTTGGGCTCCAAATGCCAGCCTCACGAACCTCTTGCCGTTGTCCTTGTACAGCAACAGATCCGAGGCTACCTCGATGCCGTCGCATTCCGGTGACCTGTCCATGGCGTACATCGCGTCGTCGAGGAGGATGCAATCCACTCTCCTCTCGTCCATGAGCCGCAGGTTCTCCTCGTCCGTCGAGATAGTGACCTTGCACTGCGCTCCCTTCTCCGAGATTGCGGATGCAGCGGTGAGTACGCACCTCTCTGACACGAGCGTGCCCGCGACATGCAGCACAGCATCGTCTTCGAGCCTCAACTCCCGAGATCTGAGCAACCGCAGAAGCTCAAGCCCGTCTTCTGTCAGCTTCGTTCCTCGGCTCGTGGATATGAGGAGGGTCGAGTCCGCCTTCTCCTCCACCTCTTTTACGTACTTGTATAATACAGGCGTTGCGATTCCGAGGTGCTCGGCCGCCCTCTTGAGACTCCCCTTTTCGTTCAGGGCAGCGAGCGCCTCGAGCTGTCTGATGGTGATCTCGTGACCGTCCCTGACCAGCACCACCTTAGGCTTGAGGTCCAAGTTCCGCTCACCTTCTCTTCTTGAGGCTGTAAGCGCTGAGCAAGAGCATTATCCCTGCGAAGACTGCGAGCACCGCCATCTGAGGCCATACCTGGTCTATCCCCCATCCCCTTATCATGACTGACCTGCAGCCGTCCACCGCGTATGTGAGCGGGATGAAGTACGACACAGGCCTCAGGAGCGCAGGCACGGCCTCGAGAGGCCAGAACACTCCGGCCAGGAGTATCGATGGGAACAGGATCAATGGGAGGAACTGGACTGCCTGGAACTCGTTTCTCGCATTCGACGAAAGGAGGAAGCCAAGTCCCTGGCTGCCGACACCAAGCAGGAAGATGATCGACAGCGCCAGAAGCGCGCTCCCCTCGATCTGGATTTGGAACAGCAGGATAGCACCCACGAGGATGACCGAGGACTGCATGAATGCCACGAGCCCGAACGCCAAGGCATAGCCTCCGACAATCTCGCCCTCGGTAACAGGGGTCGTCAGTAGCCTGTCGAGAGTGTGTGTCGTTCGCTCGTGGACGAACGATATGATGGATATCATGAACGTGACCATCATCGCAGCGAGGCCCATGACGCCAGGCGCAAAGAAGTCGATGAACCGGGCGCCCTCACCGTATATCCTGTGCTCCTGAACAACCGCTGGGGGCAGGAGATGATAGTCTCTTACGAGGGCCGTCTGCAAGGATTTCTGGACCTCGGTCAGGACGGCCTGCGCTATGTTCGGGTTGCTGGCATCCAGGTGCACGGCGATGCTCACAGGCATCGCAGGAATGCCCAATCGCAGGTTGTCTAGCGCGTCCATCACATCCTTGGAGAAGTTGGTGTCGAAGATTATGGCGGCCCAGATGTCCGCTTTCTTCACCTTGTCCATGGCAATCCCGATTGGGTTCGTGCCGACGTCCTCAGGCCCGTAGATCGCCTTTGCGTCAAGCACATCCCTTGATGTCAGGTCGTCGATGATCGCCTGTGACACTGAGCCGTTCGGCGAGCCCTGGTCTAGGTTCACGATGTAGACACTTACGTTCTTGATGTTCCCACCGAAGGTGTATCCAAAGATGGTGATCATGAACAGGGGCATCAGGACGAGGAAACCAAGGGTCCTTCGGTCGTGCTTTAGAGCCCTCAGAGCCTTCTGAGATATCGCGAGCGTCCTCCTCAAGTTCATGCGCTCACACTCCTCGCGAACTTCAGGAACGCGTCCTCGAGGTTCCCTGCGGAGGCAGACCCCATGAGCTGGTTTGGAGCGCCTTCAGCAATCAGCTCTCCCAGCCTCATCATCCCGACGACATCGCACCTGCTTGCCTCGTCCATGTAGTGGGTGGTCATTATGATCGTCTTGCCCGCTGCCTTGAGCTTCTTGAAATAGTTCCAGAAGCCGACCCTTAGCTCTGGGTCAACACCGACCGTGGGCTCGTCGAGGAAGACTATCTGCGGGTCGTGTATCAGCGCGCACGCGAGGGACACCCTGTGCCTCATGCCGCCGCTGAGCTGACCAACGAGGCTGTCCCTCCTGGCCTCGAGGTCGACCATTTTCAGCAGCTCCGATTCCCTTTTCTCGAATTCCTCTCCCGACATGGAGTATGCCCTGGAGAAGAGCTCTAGGTTCTCGTGGATCGTAAGGTCGGTGTAGATCGCCAAATCCTGGGGCATGTAGCCTATCTTCGAGAGGTTGGCCTTTATGGGTACCTTCTCCCCGAGGATGAACGCTGATCCCCCGGTGGGCCTAAGCAGCCCTACGAGCATCTTGATCGTCGTTGTCTTGCCAGAACCGTTTGGCCCGATCATGCCATAGAGTGTGCCATTCGCTATCTTGAGATCGAGATCAGATACAGCAACGAGGTCATCGAACTGCTTCCGCAGCTTCTGCGTTGATATCGCGGCGTCTGATCTCACGGCTATTCTGTTGGCCCTTGTCGCTATCTCCTTGACATCTTTCGCGTTCATGCCATGTCCTCCTTCTGTTCCGCGCGTAGCCCGTCCAGAAAGATCGAGACGAACCCCCTGATGATCCTGTCCTCTTCCTCCTCGTCGATGCCCCCGTCCCCGAGCAGATCGTTCGTCAGGAAGTAGAACTGCACCATGCCCATGATCGCCCTCGCTGCGATCTTCGGATCGACCTTCCTCAGCCTGCCGGCCTTCATCTGCGCGTCCACGAACCCCGTCACGAATTCGATCCCTCTTTGGATCGAGACTTCCCTGATTATGGCCTTGGCCTTCGATTGCCGCCAGACGTCGCCAAGCATCACCATGAACAGGTGCTTGTTGTCCCTCAGCAATGAGAGGACAGTCTTGATGTTCTGAAACATCAGGTCGTCTGTGGTCAATGCGCCTTCGATCTCAACCCTTTTGGAGATCTCGATGACAGGTGACCGTTCCGTGATCGCGGCTGCGTAGAGCGCTCTCTTCGACTTGAACAACCTGAAGATGGTGACCTCGTTCACGCGCGCTCGTTTCGCAATCTCTCTTGTCGTGGAGCCAGTGAATCCCTTTTCTCCGAACACCTGCAGGGCTGCGTCGATCGTTCTCTCCCTGGCGGATCGAGAATCCGGAGAACGCGCGTTCGGCTTCGTTCTCATCTGTGCAAGTAAGTACTTGCATACACATAAGGGTATTGACACGGCGCCTGTTTGTGAACTCCGAACTGCACTTTGAACCTACTGACCAGAGATGTGCGAGAAAGATGTAGCCAAGTCTGAACCGTTATATATCCATGCAGTCATTTGCAGGGTGTTCTGGATGCCTGCTCGAAAATACATACTCAAGCTATGCCTCCTCGGCGACGGCGCGGTGGGCAAGACAAGCCTGGTCAGGAGGTTCGTTTTTGACGTCTTCGACGACAAGTACATCATGTCTTTCGGGACCAAGGTGTCCAAGAAGACTGTGGTCATTGGAGAGTCTAATGTCGACCTGATGATTTGGGATATCTTAGGCCAGAGAGCTCACAGATCGCTTCACGCAGCCTACTACCTGGGAGCTACGGGGGCCCTGTGCGTCTGTGACCTCACTCGTCCTGAGACAATGGAATCCCTAACGTCATGGGTCGAAGGCTTCCAATCTACTGCCGGGCCGATGCCGGTCGTAATTCTGGGAAACAAGAGCGATCTCCCGAGGGCGGTTTCGCATTCTGAGCTGAAGTCCTTCGGGGCGAGGTCCGGCTCTGACTCTCTTGAGACGAGTGCGAAAACAGGCGAGAACGTCGAGGCCGCTTTCGACCTAATCACGCACAAGATGACCGAGGCGATCCCTTGAAGACGCTCCCGTTCTTCGTGATGCCAGGTGTGGCGCTGTCTCATCTAAGGGAGGAGCTGGAAATCGTCGAGGGGGATCAGCGCGCGAGGCTGATGCTCTACAGGTACGGCCAGAGGTGTGGCCGGGCGCTCGTGCAGAACTTCGGACTGTCCTGTTCATCCCTTCCCGAGGTCAAGGCTGTCATCGAGCCTATATGGATGGAGGCCGGACTAAGCCGTATCAGGATCGAGTCCTCAGAGGAGAGCGAGATGATTGTGAACCTCGAGGATTCCCTGGAGGCGAAGGAGGGCAAGTCTTGCGAGTTCGCGAGAGGCTACCTTTCGGGCATAGTATCCGAGCTGACCTCGAAGCGGTTCGAGGTTGACGAGGTGGAATGCCTGAGCACTGGATACTTGGCGTGCGTGATGCAGGTTTACGAAGTAGTCGATACTCTCCACCCAGTTGCGCATGCGGACCTCGAGACGGTGCGGAAGTATAACCTCGAGATAGGCTATTCCTATCTGATCAAGGAAGAGATACCGGACCAGGCGTTCGACATATTCGTCGACGCCGCGAAGCATGGTGTGCTGAGCCTGTGCGTCACGCGAGAGTATCCTGAGAAGGTCAAGGAGCGATGGGACCTCAAGGGCACGCCGTTCCTGTGGCTCTCGATGGACCAGGAGAAGATATATTCAAGGGACCCGTCGAACATCGCCCTGCTCTATTCCGATCTCAAGACCTTCATCACGGAGAACAGGGGCTGCATGGTGCTGCTTTCCGGGATAGAGTACCTGATATCTCAGAACGGCTTCGCCAAAGTCCTGAAACTGCTCCAGCACCTGAACGACAAGATTGCGGTCACCGATTCATCGATGCTCGTCCCTATTAGTCCGCTCACGCTCCACGAACCAGAGCTGAAGATGCTGGAGAAGGAGCTTCGTTCATTCTAGTCCGGATTGGCACGGGATCTCACATGAAGTACGGAATCATCGTCTGCCCTGGATGCGGCAAGGCAAAAGGCGTCGGAACCGAGAAGAAGACAACGACTTGCCCATGCGGACGGGAGATAAAGCTAGCTCGAATCAAGTACCAGTACGAGACAGATTCTCCACATGAGCTTGCGGAGGCTGTAGCCCAGGCGAACGCCCTTATTGCTGGCGGTGAGAAGCTTCAGAAGGAAAAGAGGTCTAGGAAAAAGGATCCCTACACCATGATATCGGAGAAGGCGAAGCGGGTCAAGGACCCTCTCGAGAGGATGGGGCTGGTGGCATCTGAGCTCACCAAAATGAAGGACGAGTTCACTGAGGATGATCTTAGGAGAGTTGTGATGCTCCTGGGCAAGAGTTCCGCGAAGGACATCCTCGCAAGGCTTCAGGAGCACAACATCGTCTACGAGAGCTCGGATGGGAAGTACAGGGCCGTGTGAGCGTCACTGCTTCGTCTTCACGAGCCTCTTCGCATCCCATATGAGCGCTGGCAAGGACTGGCGGTATAGTCTCGAGTACGAATACAAGACCACCGCCGATGCCCCGACCAGCCCGAGGATGTTGATTGCAGAGTCCGCGGTCGGATTGATCATATTCTCGGCGAGCCCAGGGATCATGAGCAATCCGTAGGCAAGATGTGTGAGCAAAGCATCCGAGAAGTACACTTTGACCTGGCCGCGCGCGACGCCGATACCGATGTACGCAGTTGTCGAGCCATGGAGTAGCACAAGCTGGAGCCCGAGAAGGCCAAGTACGACGAAGTCGAAGGGCTGCGGGTTCGTGATCGCTAAGGCGCTTGAGTATATCGAGGCAAATGTGAACGTGGAGGCTATCCCGAGACCGAACGAGACGCCACTGAAAGCCGTGTCCACCTTCCTCTGAAACCTCGGGAAGTTCAGGATGATCAGCTTCAGCAGCTCCTCCATTACGGCGAACCCAGCCACCAGGAAAAGAAGAGTGTTGGAGGAGGAGATCGTCTGGCCCCAGGCTTCGAATGTGAACATCAGCATGCCGACGACTATGCCCAGGGCGAAGAAGGCGAATATCTTGCGGTCGTCGAAGTACGGCTTCTCGACCTTCGGGAACGTGTACTGTCTTAGGGTGTAGAACAGAAGGGCCAATGCGGGTCCGAATCCCGCAATCCCGCTTGCGATCCCTATCAGATCGACCATGTCATTCCGCCCTAAACGACGGTACCTTGATAACATCTGTGGTGATAGTTTTATAGAGTTGCCTATTCCTTTTCTGCCTCCCAGGAGAATACAATGACACAATGCTCCAGATGCGGAAGGGACATAGGCTCGGAGGCCTCGTGCCCGTACTGCGGCTCAGGGCCAAGCCAGAGCATGCTCGACAAGAGTGCGAAGGGATTGGGTGCTGCCGCCGGGACCGTGCTTGAGAAAGGGGTCAAGGTCACCGAGACGGTCGTGAAGGAGACCAAGCCTCTTGTCAAGGGCGCGTTCAATCTTGGCAAGAGAGGTCTTGTAAAAGCCAAGAAGAAGACTCTCGAGGTAGCCGAGGATCTGAAAAAGAAGTGACAGTCTAGTTCCCGGTCCTTCTTTCTCGGATATTGCCCTGGCCTCCGACATCGCCGGCCAGCTTGTCGAAGTAGTGGGCAACAACGCAGCTATCAGTGCACTTACCGCACATGTCGCACTTCTGCTCATCCACGAGTACCATATCGTCAAGCCTCAAGGCGCCCTTCGGACACGCTCGAACACATATCCCGCATCGAGTGCACATGTTCCCGCGCAGTGCAGCTCTCGACACCTTCTCGAACATGTCCGATGCCTCTTTTGGGTTGTCTCCGATGGCAGCGATCTGGCCGCCTGCAAAGACCTTCGCGTTGGCTCGGCCGGAATCTACCATCGCGACTCCGAAGTCCTCGACTAGCCGGACCCGACCAACTGTCTTCAGGATTTCAGCGACGACCTTCAGTCCTCTAGCCTCGGGCATCTCGAGAACCGCCTCAACAGAATAACCTCCAGCAGCGCACGGACTGACCCCCTTGATGGTCCTGAGAGAGAGCATGTCCGCTCGCCTCGACTTCGCCTGTATCCCCAGCTTCTGAGCGAGGACCTGCATCTTGGGCGGGAGCTGCTTCCAGCGCCAGAATCCGTACTTGATGAACTCTTCGGGGAGGGAGTTCTCCGATGCCCACTCTCTGAGCTTCGCGTCCCAGGTCCTGGCGAGTTCAGGGCTCATCCGGGCAATTTCCGCGCACTCACTTGCCAGCGACGAGGGGCACATCCAGCAACCTACCCGCTCGATGTCCTCATCGTACAGAGGATTGTACTTCAGCCCACGCCAAATAATGTAGAGCCAAACATCCAGCGCGGTCCAATCGCGAATCGGGTTGACTATCGTCTGCCCTGGCACGAAGGGGTTCTGCTGGACCAGTTCGGTGTAAGCTCTTGAGAACGACTCCAGCCGCCTGTTGCCCTCCACAGTCAGCGTTCCTGAGGGGAACCGCTCTTCGACGATCTTGGACGCGGGTGCTAGCTTGCAGACCTTGCAGCACCACCTGAAATCCTTGGCAGGCGGTCCAAACGCAGGGAGGTTGTCGTCAAAAGCATCCCCAGCCTCGGCTGTTATGAGCCTTAGACCCCTCTCTTGGGCAAGAGTCGTTACGTAGTCCTTTGTCCTGGGGTGCTCCAGCCCTGTATCTATGAATACTGCTGCAAAGTCTCGCGTTATTGAGGAGACGAGGTCGAGCACGACCAGGCTATCCTTCCCTCCACTGAATGATACGCTCAGTGGGAGTGGGTGAGATTCCATCGACTCTCTGATCTCGTGCTCCGCCTTGGCCTTCTTTGCCATCAAGTGCTGCGTGTTCGCCTTGATCAGGTCCTTAGTCCATGCGCGCCTCCCGTGTGTGAGCATCCCCGCTTGGGAGAAATCCCGGACCTTGACTCCCTTGTCAGAGTTCCTTAGCTCGCCCGCGTCGACCTTTGCCGACCCACAGCCGATGAACTTCCCCATCTGGATGACGACCTCGTCCCCGGACTTGATGCCACGATCAAAAGATTCTATCGCATCCCTCGGGAGGTACTTGCCCTTCATGTGCCCTTCAGCCTTCTTGAGCGTCACGAGCTTCTTGGGGCTCATCCCGGCTAGCATTCTCGCGCCGTCGATCCTAAGAGTCAGCTCGTAATCGCTCTTCTGGATATCGTAGCTTAGCAGCGCGATCCTCCTGCCTTCTACGATGATCTCGTCTGCCCTGTCCTCTCCGGAGGTCTTGTTAAGGATCGCGACATCTGGTATCAGCTGCTGAACTCCGAATTGCCTCAGGAACAGGAACCTCAGCCTTCGCTTTGTGCCCTCAAGCGCCAAGCGGACGTCCCCTGGGGGCGACAGCTCGACCTCTCTTCCGTCTTGGCCGCATCTTCCGCAGCTCCTACCTATCAGTGGTACGTTGCAGCGGTCACACCAGAATAGCTGCGCGCGCGAGCCGTAGTCATGCCTGGAATGCACGAGCCGATGCTATGCGGAGATGCTCTAAATAAGTTGTCCCTTTGAATGGCTGGTAGGGTTGAAATACTCGGCATGGTTTTGGAGGCAATCGTTCGAACCAGGATAGGAGTGGATCGGTTTGCGGATAGGCGTCTGCGGCATCGCTTGCGAGAAATGTCCCCGAATGGTCTCTGGGAAATGCCCGAACGGAGAGCAGGGGTGCGTTCCTAAAGAGAACAAGTTCTGCCAGATTTCGACCTGCGCTTTCAAGAAAGGAGTCCGCCTCTGTTTTGAATGCCCGGATTTCCCGTGCGAAACCACGAAGAAAGGTCCCATCAGCTACGGGTACTGCACGTACATCTCAGGCAAGGAGTAGCTGGTCTGCCACTCAGCTCCCATTCTTGCCCTTAGCAGGTTCGGCGCGCGCTTCCTCGGAGAATGCTGGGTACCTGAGGTACTTTATGATGCTTCCCTCCCAGTCGAACATCTTCCCTGGGTTCATTATGTTGTTCGGGTCGAGAGCCTTCTTGATGGCCTTCATCGTGCTGAGCGAGTCCGCTCTCTCCTTCTTCATGTACGGGGCCTTTGTGATCGACACCCCGTGCTCGCCAGTCACGGTTCCGCCCAGCTCCAGGACCTTGTCGTAAATCTCTCCGACGGCCTTTTCGCCCCGCTTCCAGCTGTCTTCTGATGTCGGTTCGACCAGCATCTTCGTGTGCAGGTTCCCGTCCGCTGCGTGGCCGTATGTCCCCACAATTACTCCGTTGTTGGCCGCTATCTTCTGGAACGCCACGACCGCCTCCGGAATCTTGGATATGGGCACCGACATGTCATCCGCAAGGGCAACCGAGACGAACTTCTCACCGTACCTGCTGAGAGCCGGCATGATGGCCTTCCTGGCATAGGTCCAGTAGTCTATCCTCTTCTTGTCCTTCGATGCCTCCGTTGAGACAGCTCCGCTCTGCTTGCATATCTCCTCGACGATCTTCAGCTCGTCATCAACAGCCACAGGGTGGCCATCCACCTCGATCATGCATATTGCCTCGCACTCCGGAAGGCCGATGTTCATGCACTTGTTGACGGCCTTGATGCAGACAGAGTCCATGAGTTCAATGGCGGAAGGCATCAGCGGCCTCGCGATTATGTTCGACACGCACCTGCCGGCGTCCTCGAGCGAGTTGAAGGCCGCGAGGGTCATGGCGGAGGCCTTGGGCTTGAACGCCAGCTTGAGCGTGATCTCGGTGACGATCCCGAGAGTGCCCTCGCTCCCAACCATGAGCCTGTCGATCTGGTATCCCGAGGAATTCTTCAGGGTTCTGGTACCCGTGTGGATGACGTCCCCCGTGGGCAGCACGACTTCTAGTCCGAGGACGTAGTCCCTCGTGGCGCCGTACTTTATGGCACGCATGCCTGATGCGTTAGTAGCGACCATACCCCCGATCGTACACGCCTCGCCGCTACCGGGAGTCGTAGGAAACCAAAAGCCCTTCTTCGCCAGCTCCAGGTTCAACTTGTCGTACACGACTCCTGGCTCCACGACGCAGAACAGGTCCTCGACTCGTATCTCCTTGATCTTGTCCATACCTGTCAGGTCGATGATGATCCCGCCCTTCAGGGGCACTGTGTGGCCGCACATCGCAGTGCCTGCGCCCCTCGGGACGATCGGGGTCTTGGTTCTGTTGGCCAGCTTCACGATATCCGAGACCTCCTTTGTGTTCAGAGGCCGAACGACGACGTCTGGGGTCTTGTGGTGAATGGAGGCATCGAAGCCGTAGACGTATAGGTCCGCGATTCTCGTTGACAATCGCTCCTTACCGACTATCTTCTCCAGCTCTTCGACGACTCCCTTCCTCATACAGACCAGTACACGCTAACAACCATGCCCCATAAAATCATTTTCACTCATATCATCATGCGCCCTTCATGCGCTAGCCTTATCATTTCGATCGAACCATGGGATGGTGGATGCAGAAAGCCAAGCTAGGCCTCCTTATAGGAGTGACCGTCGTAGTCGCTGTGGCGCTGGTTCTCTCGGTCGTGCTTCAGAGCCCATCGACGGTTATTGACACCTGGAGCGTGGATTTTGTCGACGGCAGCATGTTCATCAGCGATGCAGGCGCATCCCACGGTGGCTTCGAGTTCACGGCGACCTATTGGGCCAATATCAGCGGCTCCTCCCGGGAATCGATCATTGCTGGAGATGAGATTGTCCTTTCCCTTCAGCTCCGTGTGGGTCTGGGCGACGCTTTGGAAAAACACGAGTATCTGTTGCGACTAGGATACGATCACCTTCAGGATACAGTTTGGTTCAGGAATTCTTCCACCAACATCAGCATGATACGCGTCGATAATGATACAGTCTGGAATCACGAGTTCGACGGATACTACATCGCATCCTGGGGTGGATATGCACCATCGGACGAGATTCGTGGGAACATATCGCCGATAATATTCGGTCTTCCTGATCACTACTATGTCGAGCTGCGGCTCAAACTGACCATCGGCCATATCGTCTCATGGGCCTGATGTCTGGCAGCTGGATGGTCAGCAAGCAATAAGTACGTCCTGTAGTATCGTTCGCCCGGTCTTTCCATGATGAAGCTCATCATCTTCGGTCCCCCTAGTGCGGGCAAGGGCACACAGGCCCAGAAGCTGTCGAAGAAGTACGGTATCCCGCAGATCGCAACGGGCGACCTTCTCAGAGAGGCGGTCGCGAAGAAGACCCCCCTCGGTGTTAGGATCAAGTCCTACCTAGACACTGGAAGGCTCGGACCTGACGACCTGATCGTCCAGCTTATCAAGGACCGGGTATCGCAGCCTGACTGCAAGAACGGATACTTGCTCGACGGGTTCCCGAGGACCATTGGCCAGGCGAACGAGCTTGACAAGATGACCAGAATCGACCTGGTGCTGAACATCGCTGTCGATCTCGAGCTGCTGGTGGAGCGCGCCGTTGGGCGGAGGATCTGCAAGAGCTGCGCAGCCGTTTACCACGTGAAGTTCAACCCGCCAAGGAAGCAAGGCGTGTGCGACAAGTGCGGCTCAGAGCTCATCCAGAGGGACGACGACAAGGAGGAGACGGCCAGGAAGAGGCTGAAGGTCTACACTGAGCAAACCGCTCCGTTGATCGAGCACTTCAGGAACAAAGGGATTTTGGTGGACATCGACGGTTCGGTGGGTATCGATGGTGTGTTCGACCAGATGGTTCGGGCTATCGACAAGCTCAAGAAGTGAGGTCGTTCGCTGCTCGTCCCCGAATCGTAATCTCTTAAATATACGGACTCGAATAGCGACATCCGCCGTCGAAGCCCCGTAGTGTAGCGGTCAATCATGCGAGACTCTGGATTGCTTCTCGCAAGGAGAGATCTTGCGACGGAGGTTCGAATCCTCCCGGGGCTACTTCTCTTCAACTCAGCAGAAGTTAGAACCCCTGCTTGTCCAATTCCTCATTGACCAGCGCATCAACCATGCATATGCGCTCATTCTCTCGCGGGACATAGACTAGTTCAAAAGACTTGTACAATTTCCTCCTGACCTCGATATCACGAAGGCATTCTTTGAGATGGTCTTTTTTGACGGCGTAGCAGCCGTTGACCTGGTTAACGACGAGCTCGCTGTCAGAATGGAACTTGGCGCAGCTCCTGCAGAAGCTCGTCGCCTCGTCCATCGCCCATATTAGCGCCTTGTACTCCGCCACATTGTTTGTCGTCTTTCCGATGTACTTCGCTTTCCTCGAGAGAAGCGTCCCCATCTCGTCGAAGATCGAATAGCCGATTGCAGCGGGTCCTCTGTTTCCTCTAGACGCCCCGTCCGTGTACACAAGCACGCAATCTGTCGTGGGCACATTCCTCTTCTCCACGATAGGCATGTGTTGAATCGCCATAAGCGTTGCGAGGACATTTCGGTATGTGGCCCATAATTTGAAATATCCCGCCTGGCCTTCTTCGTTTCGGGGGAGCAAGGCAGTGGCAAGGGCGACCACTCCGCTTATGGAACAGTATTTCCGAATAAAGGATAGCCATAGGGATTGCCTTCTGTTCTTCAGGCTCGGTGACTTCTATGAGATGTTCGGCGAGGACGCTATCACGGGCTCTCGGGAACTGGGCATCGCTCTCACCACGAGGGACAAGGGGAAGAAAGAGAAGATCCCGCTTTGCGGCGTCCCTTGGCACGCCCTAGACTCTTATCTCCCAAAGCTGCTGAACAAGGGCTACAAGGTCGCGATATGCGAGCAGCTCGAGGATCCGAAGCTGGCCAAAGGACTTGTCGATAGGGATGTCGTCAGAATTGTCACTCCAGGCACAGTCCTCGAAAGCTCGGCACTCGATAGCCGTTCGAACAGCTATCTCATGGCCATCGCGAGGTCCGGGGACAACTACGGTCTCTCATTCGCAGACATCTCCACAGGCGAGTTCACAACTACCGAAGTCGGTGGCGGGGATGCAGAGGGCAAGGTCCTTGCGGAGTTCTCCCAAAGATCGCCCAAAGAGGTGCTTCACCCAGAGAGTCTCGGTTTTGACAAGCTGGCAGACGAATTCTCAATGTCAGGAGCAGCGCTGACGAAGCTGGACGACATGGCATTCATGACTGAAGCCTCCGCCTCCCTGCTCAAGAGGCACTTCAAGATTCAGTCGCTCGAGGGACTGGGAATCGCGGACAAGCCGCTGGCGATCTCAAGCGCTGGCGCCATCCTGAGATACCTCGAGTCCACTCAGAAGCGCGAGCTCGACGTCCTCTCCCCTCCGAAGTACTTCTCGTCAACGGACAAGCTAGTGCTGGACCAGACAACGCTCAGGAACCTGGAGGTCCTCAGGAACGTTCGAGACGGCAGCCAAGAAAACACCCTCATAGGTGTCCTCGACCACACGCTGACGCCCATGGGCTCAAGGCTTCTCAAGAAGTGGCTTGTGGAGCCGCTCAAGGATGTTGATTCCATAAACCAGCGGTTGGATGCGGTCGAGGAGATCGTGTCCAAGACGGCTGCGAGGAGCTTCATTGCGGAATCACTCGGACGGGTCAGGGATCTCGAGCGTCTGATCGCGAAGGTAATGTTCGGAAACGCCAACGCCAGAGACCTGCTGACGGTTAGCGCCTGCCTGGATATTGTCCCCGATCTCAAGAGGGAAGCTGGGACGCTTAGATCGGCATTGCTCAGTGACCTCGCGTCTGGAATGGCCGAATCGACAGACGTCGCATCTCTCATACGTCGGGCTGTCGCATCTGATCCTCCCGTCTCTATCAAAGAGGGGGGACTCATCAGAGACGGGTTCGATCCTGCACTCGATGAGCTGCGGAAGTCCTCAAAAGAGGGAAAGGAATGGGTCGCAGGGCTCGAGGAATCAGAGAAGAGACGCACGGGAATTAGGAACCTCAGGCTGGGCTTCAACAGCGTCTTCGGGTACTACATAGAAGTCTCCAAATCGAACGTGAAGAACGTGCCCCCTGACTACGAGCGCAGACAGACCATCGCAGGCGGAGAGAGATATGTCACCCCCGAACTCAAGGAGAAGGAGAGGGCTATCCTCGCTGCCCAGGAGCGTTCGGCCGTTCTCGAATACGAGGCTTTCTTGAGGGTGAGAGACGAGATCGCGAAACACGGCGAGGAGATACGCAGGACGTCTCATGCGATTGCCGAGATTGACGCCCTTAGATCATTCGCTGAAGCCGCAGTGAAATTCAGCTATGTCCGACCTGTTGTGAATGAGACTGACACGATATCCATCAAGGATGGCAGGCACCCCGTTGTCGAAAGGGTTCTAAGACATGGCTTCGTCCCGAACGATGCATACTTGGACACGAACCTGAACAGGCTCATCATCCTTACCGGACCCAACATGGCTGGCAAATCCACGTATCTTCGGCAGATTGCAGATATCGTGCTGATGGCCCAAGTGGGTTCTTTCGTCCCTGCATCGGAGGCGATGATAGGCATCGTAGACAGAATATTCACCAGGGTGGGCGCGTTCGACGATCTCGCGAGGGGGCAATCGACCTTCATGGTCGAGATGACGGAGCTCGCGAACATACTCAACAGCGCGACCAAGAGGAGCCTGATCCTCTTGGACGAGGTCGGGAGAGGGACGAGCACATTCGATGGGCTGTCTATCGCGTGGGCGGTCTCTGAACACCTCTACGACCATTCGAAGGTCGGCGCGAAGACGTTGTTCGCAACACATTATCACCAGCTGACTGAGCTCTCAGATTCATTGGAAGGGGTCAAGAATTACTCGATGGCCGTGAAGGAGCAAGGCTCCGAGGTCGTGTTCCTGAGGAAAGTCGTTCCAGGCAAGGCGAACAAGAGCTATGGAATACAGGTGGCGAGGCTTGCGGGGGTCCCGCACACGGTCATCTCGAGGGCGGAGCAGGTCCTGAGCAGGATCGAGGAGGAGAACATACTCGAGGTGAAAGCTGGGAAGAAGGGAATGAAACAGTCTCTGCTGGTGTCTCCCGAAGGTGGTTTGGCAGGCTCTAGCTTGGAGGACGAGCTCAGGAAGTTGAACCTCTCAAAGCTGACACCAATGGAGGCCTACCTCAAGCTGATTGAACTCAGGAAGAGGCTTGGTGAGTGAAGTGGGAAGGATCAGAATCCTCGATGACGCGACGATCAACAGGATCGCTGCAGGCGAGGTTATCGAGAGGCCCGCCTCTGTTGTCAAGGAGCTCGTCGAGAACTCCTTGGACTCGGGCGCGACCTCTATGACTGTATCCGTCGAGGACGGCGGGAAGAAGCTGATCCGTGTCAGGGACGACGGCTGCGGGATGTCCCGAGAGGACGCGCAAGCGGCTTTCACCAGACACGCGACTAGCAAAATAACCAGCATCGACGATCTGCTTAGGCTCGGCTCCTATGGTTTCCGGGGGGAGGCGCTCGCTTCTGTCGCGTCGGTCTCGAACGTAACCCTGAGGACCAGAGAACATGGAGCCGAGGAGGGTACGGAAGTCAGGATCGCGGGTGGAAGGATACTGTCCGTGTCCGCGGTCGGCGCTCCCGAAGGCACAGAGGTGGCTGTAGAGAACATCTTCCAGAACATCCCCGCCAGAAGGAAGTCGTTGAAGTCGAGAAATATCGAGCTGGGACATTGCCGAGAGATCATGATTGACTATCTGCTCTGCAAGCCTGGACTGTCGTTCTCCATCAGGTCCGATGAGTCAGTTGAGATGGTCCACGTTCCAGCTGAGGGGATGAACGGATCTTTGGCGACAGCTTTTGGGTCCAAGGTCGCGAGAGACATGCTTCGCGGCCAAGTCGAGGACCAGGGTGTGAGGATCGAGACCTTCCTGGCGAGACTCGAGCACACTCGCGCATCACCGAGCGAGATAAGGCTCTTCGTGAACGACAGACCCGTCAAGAGCCAGAGGATGATTTCCGCTGTCATCAAGGCGTTCGGATCGAGGCTAATGAAAGACAGATACCCGATCGGGGTCGTGCGCTTATTCGTCGAGGCACCTGATGTGGATGTCAACGTGCACCCTGCCAAAAGAGAGGTTAGATTCAATGACGAGGTGCGAGTGTTGGATGTGCTGGAGAAGTGTGTTGGGAATGCCCTTCAAGGCCCTGATCTGTCATTCAGATACGACCTCACCAAGTTTGCGGAGTCATTCTCTCCTACCTCTGTGATTCCTGCTGGGTCTTCGCTGGCCGGGAATCAGGCCACTCTGAGCGTAGAAGAGCCTGGAACAGAGGCCGAGCCTTCCACCGTGATCGTTCCGTTATCCCAGATAATGAACACTTACATCCTGGCCGAATCCCGGGGGAACCTGCTCCTGATCGACCAGCACGCAGCCTCCGAGCGAATCGTTTATGAGAGAATTCTCGCGTCGCTCAGGACCGGAAAGGACATATCGCAACGGCTTCTCACACCGCTCGTCATCATCCTCACCGCGACCGAGGCGCGCGTTCTCGAGGAGAATCAAGAGACCCTGGTGAGCGCCGGCTTCTCTGCGGAGCCTTTTGGAAAGGGGACATACGCGATAAGGTCGCTCCCAACGGTGCTGGGTGTGGCACAGGGAGAGCTGGCGTTCAGGAACCTGCTCGACGACCTTGCCCACATGGCCCCCGCAAAGAAGCTCGGGCTCGAAGTCATATGGAGGGTTGCGTGCCACACGGCAATAAGGGCGGGCGAGTCGCTTTCAGGTCCACAGATGAGGCAACTGGTTGCTGACCTGGTGAGGGCCGAGAGTCCTTTCACTTGTGAACATGGAAGGCCCACCATGATAGTTCTCTCGCCGATGGACCTTGAGAAGCTCTTCAAGAGAAGAGTCTGATCTATCCTCAGGCGTGCTCGAAGATCTGCGACCCGTCAGGCTTGACGATTCCGTACTTCCTGGCCACGGTTCCGACTCTATCCGCTACATCCCTGCTCAGCAGCGGGGGTTTGTAGGTCGACAGGATCTCCTTGACCTTCTTCTTCGCGTACTCAAGCATATCATCCCGAGCGAAGTCAGGCTCCCCTTCTGGGTGGTAGGCTGTGATCTGCGGCATCATCAGGTCTTTTCGCATGTACTTGAGCGTATGCGGGTCCGAAAGGAACGCTCCACCAGGACCCTGTCTTCTTATCGCCTCGAAAGCCAAAAGGTCCTTGTCCACGGATATCCCAGCTCTCAACCTCTTCAGCCATCTCCAGACTTCGCAATCCATTACCAGCTTTTCAGGGCCGATCATGCCAGCTCTGTCGAGGTTGCCGAGACCCACCATGAGGTCGGCTCCTGTCAGGACCGCGCCCATCGCGGTCATCGCGCTTTGGTATCCCGCTTCGGCCGAGATGGTCTTGGACGAGTTCGCTGGTCCACCTGCACACGACGGCAGGCCGTAGTGCATGGACATCTGCGTCGCTGCTGAGTCTATGAGGATTCCCTCGGGTGTTCCGCATAGGAACACCCCAGATTTCATGTCCATCGCGCCTGAGAAAGATGAGTATATAGAAGGCGCACCAGGGTTGGCAATCTGCGTCAGGGTAAGCCCGAAAAGGTTCTCAGCGTTTATGACGGCCAGAGTGCCTGCAATGGACACTGGCGTCACGGAGCCTGCGATTCCCATCGACAGGTGGACCATTGGCACGCCAGCTCTAGAGAGGATCACCAAGGCCTCCGACTCCCCCTGGTCATATCTCAGGGGAGATATCGGGGTGCAAACGTCAGATATTATCGGGCGCCTCATCAGCTCTTCCTTCGAGCCGAGGATGGCTGATGCAATTTCTACCTGGAAACTAGCCTCTTCCTCGGAGGCTGCACCGTGCTGTATATGCTTGGAGGTGTAGGCGATTGCTGCCAAGAACTCGAACATGGAGGATTTGCCTGGGGGCATGTCGGTGGCAATGACCGATGGCCAAACATAGTCGACCTCAGGTAGCGCATCTGCCAGAATGCAGATTTCGATGACATCCTTCAGCTTCGAGGGTCTCTTCTTCTTGGTGGCGGCGTCGTAGACAGCGGGTGGCTGTCCGTCCGTCGACAGCAGCTGAACGCCATCCTGCGGGATCGTGTAATCCTTCCCGCCCCTTGAGCATATCTTGATTTTCTTGGGGGCGGTCTTCAGCGCGCTCTTGATAGTGCTCTCGTCAACAAAAGCGAGCCTCTTCTCGGAGTTAACTCTGACACCATTTGATCTTGCCATCTCCAGAACCTTCGGGCTGTCGATCTTCACACCGACCTCCGCCAGGATTCTCAATGATGTATCATGCACCTGCTGAATATCGTCCTTCGATAGCACGCTCATGCTGGCCCGAGTCATCCCACGACGCCTCCTACACGCCCGTGTGCGCACGCGTCCCTTTGTACGACGGAGAAAGGGGATTTACTAGATTAACGCTGTGGAAATCCGCGTGCAGCACGGGTACAACAGTATCCGTACGTGGACATCGCGTGCGCCGGACTGCAGAATCGCACATCCGATCGATTGTCCGAAAAGTATTACTCTCAATACACTCTCCCTGACCCCGTCAGAGAGGTGACGAGAGATGGGCTTGAACATGGCAATTACGGAGCTGGACTCGGACAAGGCTCTGTGCAAGACGAAGAAGATGACCGTCGCCAAGGTCTACCTTCCGAACCCGGGGCAATGGGAACCGCTCGTGGAGATCGAGAAGAAGATGGAGCTGAAAAAGGCCGCTGAGAAGCTAGGCCAGGCGAAGCTTGACGAGATACTCAAGCGATCTAAGATAAGGTCTGAGGTCGACGAGCTCTCACTTGAAAAGATCAAAGACCCTGCGGACCAGAAGACACTAATGCCATTCGTAAAGGAGATCAAGACTGGGTGGATCCTGATGGAGAAGGTCCCGGAGGCAAAGAGGAGGGACATTGCGGCCGCCGCCAAGAAGGACGATTCGGTGACCGAGTGGGACCTCGTCGAGTTCGCTGATATGTACGCCACATGCGCGAAGTGCGGCCTCTCATGGGACAACAAGAAGGGCTGCGTGGGCAACTTCGGCCCAGCGGGATCCCCAGTTCCGGAGCTGGCGAAGAAGTACGGCCTGTCCATGCTCGCGAAGGTCAACGAGCTCGCGGAGAAGAAAACGGTCCTCGCGTCGAAGGACGCCGACGAGTTGCTCAAGGAGGTCAAGGCCATCAGGGAAAAGTCCCCGGCCGAGGGCAAGCTGACTGTCAGGAGAATCGAGGGCACCCTTAACAGGCTAGAGGCGATGGCCAAGTGCGCGAAGGAGTACAACGTCGGGTTCTACTTCTTCTGACCGACGCGGCGATGTGAATTGGCCGAATCTGGCGGGGCCGTTGGGCGCTCGAAAGGGGATGTAGCTTCAGTCAGGGACGGAGAGTCCGCAGTTTCAGTCGAGCTGATGCCCCTGAGGGAGGGCGTTGCCAGGGGTTTTCTCAGGATGTCTCCGAGAAACCCAAAGCTTTCGGAAAGCGCCTCCCATGTGATCAGCGAAGCGCTGAGGTCCAGGGGCCTCTCCAGGCTCCTTGTACAGGACAGCCGCAAGAGAATCCTCCGGAGGACGCTCGTCGGCCAAGGCTGGACCGCGGTCAACGCGGTCGAAACGCATCTTGTGAAACCATGCCGTTCGGTCGCGCCATACGATGTCCCGCTGGATGAGAAGCTGATAGACGACAAGGGTTCTAAGGCGGATCTGACCGGGACGACCCACATGTCCGGGATCCGAATCGAGCTTGACGGGCGACAGGCCTGGGCTTTCTACACGAATGATGGAGAGGCTGCGAGAATAGTATCCGATGGGGAGCGCAAGCAGGGACTGCTGGTCGCCTCGGACAATGACGACATGTTCGAGGCTGCCGACTGTCTCGTCCGGTACCTAGCTGCCACCCGCAAGTCGTGGGCCGTGTTTTCCATGGACCTGGGGAGGTTCATACGCCAATACGATCCGATGGTCATGTGGCGCATGGTCCTCGAACAGCCCAGGCCATATGAGCACAAGGCCAGGCCGTACGGCGCGTCTGATAGGCGCGCGATCGTGAATCTCTTCTCTGAGTACTACGACGAGCCATCTCTGAACTCCAGGATGAGGCTTCGCGCGTTCATGGCGGACAAGAACTACTCCATCCAGGTGGTCGAGGGCGGATTCGTGATCGTCCGGTTCGAGAACGAGACGGGACTCATATTCGACATCTACGTCACTCCGTCTCACCAGGGGGAAGGTCTCGGGGGAGAGCTGATGCGCGCGGCGCTGACATCACTCACTGGCAGGGTTTCGTCGGTATACCTTCACACGAGCTACCCGAGGGCGAAGTCGCTCTACGAGAAGTTTGGGTTTAAGACGACCTACTCTCAGCTATCGATACGGCTGGACGAGGTCGCCTTCACCCCGCCCCCCTCAAGATAGATATATCGGCCTGCGATTGTCTTCACGGACCGGGGGAAGGCTCCTTTGATGGACAGGGATAGGGTTTTCGAGATCGTCGACGGGTACGACCTGAATAGGGCCAAGATCGGCTTGGTGGCATCGCACTCGGCACTGGACGTGTGCGATGGTGCTGTCGAGGAGGGTTTCAGGACCGTCGGCGTGTGCCAGGACGGAAGGGAGAAGACATACGCCAGGTACTTCAAGTGCCAAAGAGACGACAAAGGCAAGGTCATCCGAGGCGTCATGGACGATTGCTGGACGCTGAAGAAGTTCAATGAAATGATAGAGCCGAAGTTCCAGGAACGTCTGAGAAAGGAGAACGTGCTCTTCGTTCCCAACAGGTCGTTCACTTCATATGTCGATTTGAAAGAGATCGAGGACAACTTCGCAGTCCCCCTGGTAGGCTCGAGGTCCCTGCTAAGGAGCGAGGAGAGGGGCGAGGAGAAGGACTATTATTGGCTTCTCGAGAAGGCCGGGCTGCCGTTCCCCAAGAAGATAGACAATCCGGGCGAGATTGACGGTCTCGTGATTGTCAAGCTCCACCACAAGATCAAGACGCTCGAGCGGGGGTTCTTCACAGCGGCTTCCTCCAAGGAATACCGCGAGAAGGCTCGGGCGCTCATATACAACAACGTGATAACAGAACAGGACCTCAAAAAGGCGAGAATCGAGGAATATGTGATTGGTCCAGTCTTCAACCTCGATTTCTTCTACTCACCCCTTGAGAGCAAGATGGAGCGGATCGAGCTTCTGGGGGTCGATTGGAGGTTCGAAACTTCTCTCGACGGCCATGTGCGTCTCCCTGCTCCGCAGCAGATGACGCTCATGGGCGCTCAGGCAACGCCCGAATACACCGTCTGCGGACACAACTCCGCGACGATGAGGGAGTCGTTGATCGAGGGCGCGTTCGACCTCGCGGAGAAATATGTGAAGGCGACACAGGAGCACTATCCTCCAGGGATCATAGGTCCGTTCTGCCTCCAGACCTGCGTCGACAAGGACCTCATGTTCCACATATACGATGTCGCTCCGAGGGTCGGCGGAGGGACGAATGTGCACATGTGGGTGGGCCATCCGTACGGCAACACTACGTGGCGTACAAACATGAGCACGGGTCGGAGGCTGGCAGTCGAGATCAGGCGAGCCGTTAACACGGGGCAGGTCAAGAAGATAGTGACATGAGCGAGCTAGTATCAATATCGCTCCTCTATGCCTGCTGGCTGCATTCATGGGGTCCTGAGGCACTTAGCTAAAGCTTATAAAGGGGCAATCATTTCCCCGGGATACCTTTCTCATATGGGGGTCTTGGTTTCAAATCCCTCGAGAGGGAGGGGAAGTCGAATGAATAGAAATGCAATGAGCAAGCTATTAGCCAGCTTCTTCGTGCTGGTCATGGCACTGTCCACCATGGCTGCGCTTCCAATAGGCAGGGTAAGCGCGGCCTCGGTGTCAAACGACATAAGCCTCTTGATTCTGGACGACACGAACGGAAACACTGTTGACACTGCGACAGTCACCCTGATCAATGTGCACACTGGCGATGCCATTCAGGCACGCCCTTCATCCGGCTTGTACGTCGCGAGCAACGCCCCCTCCGGGGTCTACAGAGTCAATGTCAGCGCAGGCGATTACTACGACAATCTGAACGCAGTCCCGGCCGGGCTTAGGTTCGACGGGCTTGCGCCGTATGTGGGCAACCCGATTACGTTGACGCCTCTGCCGACCAGGTCATACTACTGGAACTTGACTGTTCAGAGTCCCACTGGCACGAAGCTTATCGGAGCTACTGTGGGCTTCTACGACGCTGCAAGGCATGAGGTATTGATGTCGCAGACCACGAACGCACTGGGATACACGATAATCTCGATGTTCCAGGTCCCAGCCCTTGGCGATGTTTGGATGTTCGCCCAGAAGGGCTCTTACGCGATGTACGCGCAGCAGGTCACTGTGACCGCGGATCTGACGACGACAATAACTCTTGACAATGCGAAGGTCGTCAGAGGCCTGGTAAGGAACGACCAGGGCATACTCGGGTCGAACACCGTCGCTTACCTCATCGATAACGATACGTCCATGCCCATGATCAAGAGGGTCGTGAAGAGCGACCTCGGCTCAGGCTCGTACGTCCTATACGCCTACCCTGGCGACTTCACTCTCTGTGTCGATGCTGACGGGCTGTCGTCGTACATTGGCTATGTCTCTATCGCGCCTTCGACATCCTACGTCTTCAGGGACCTGACATTGGATAATCAGACCCAGAGGACTGAGGCCGTTTCGATTGACTTCGGCGCCGACTACGGATCCTTCACGCTTGGAGCGGATACTACCTGGTCATACGATGACACATTCCCCGGCCTCCTCTACAACGACGTCGGGAGCTTGAGGCTGCAGATCGATTTGAACACGGTCGTGCCGGACATGAATGTCGATGCACTTGAGGCATCGGATTTCGAGATGACGTTGCTCGGATACGGATCTCAATATGTCACGACCTCGAAGCTGCTGATGGTGAATGACACTGTGTACAAGGGCGCGAATTCGCTCCTCACTTTCAGCCTGGACGATGTCTCAGGTCCTATCAGCATGACGATTGGGGTGCACTATCAGTACTCGTGCGCCTACACAGCGGTCTCGGACATCGATGTGGGTGCTCCGGACTACTCGGTGAGCGCGTATGCAAGGTACAGCACCGCGTCAGTCAACTACGACTACAAGATCGCGCTCGTGCCCAACTACGAGCTTGTGGACAACAGCACTGGCAGCACGTCTAGCCATGTCAACCTGACCGGCTACTTGACGCTGGACATGAACTCGCAGGTATACGTCGGTGGTCCTGAGCTCGTGACGATGACCTGGGAGAAGTCCATGAGGCCCTCTGCGGGCGCAGGTATGGACGTCTCCTCGCCATATGTCTACGCAGTCACTGATGAGGGCGGGAATGTCACGAAGTACATAGTCAGGGTCGGCAGGGAGGTCAACTTCACGACCCTGGGATCGTCCGATTCGAACGGGAACCCGCTGATATACACCTGGAAGTTCGGGGACGGCTCTCCTGACCTTGTGACTGAGAACGCAACGGCGCCCCACAACTACACAACCACGCCTTCGGGCGCGGAGAGAGCAGTGAATCTCACTGTGACGGATGTCTCCGCCTGGAGCAACTGGACAGAGATCACGGTAGTCTGTGATGCGCTCGAGCCGAACCCAGTGATCAATGTCAAGGACAGGACCCCGGTAGGCGGAGAGATCACGCTCAACCAGAGCGAGCTCGTGACTTACAACGCCACAGGCTCCTCGGACGATGCCGCGTCCACTGGCGATGCGAAGGGCGTGATCGATTGGGTGCAGTTCGAATATGGCGACGGGAACAAGAGCGATAGGATCTACTTCACCGACACGCAGCAGAACGTCTCCCATGCCTACGAGAAAGCGGGCAACTACACAGTTGTGCTGAACGTCACTGATGTCGTCGGGCACTTGCACAACACGACTCTAAAGGTGCACGTGAACGATACTCAAGCCCCCACACCCACCTTCAAGGCGATGAACGAGACCTGGGGCACTAGCCTTATCGAGAACATCACGGTGACCTTCGACGCTAGCGGGACAAGGGACAATATCGACAACTACACCCTGATGCATTACTCCTGGTACTTCGACGACAAGGAAGGGAGCTACTCCTGGCTGAACGGCACTGGAATGTATAACGTCACGCACGCCTTCAACAAGACCGGGAACTTCGCCGTCAGGGTCAATGTCACTGACCTGTCAGATAACTGGAACGGCTACACGAAGAGGGTCATAGTCTCCGCAAGCCCGAGACCCGATCTCAGAGTCGACAACATGAGCTTCAGCAAGAACCCCACTCAGGGCAGCGATGTGACGATCACGGTCAACGTCACCAATCGTGGCAGTGCTAATGCCACGGGTGTCGTGCTCACATTCTACATCGAGAACGACGACGGGACTGAGACGCAGATCGGCACGGCAACGACTCTCACGAACAACACCGGTACAGGCGGCATACCCGTGAGCGGCAAGGACAAGATAGTCTTCACCTGGAAGCCCGACCACAAGGGCACGTACAGCATCAAGGTGAACTGCACGAGCACAAACCAGCTAGAAGTGGACGACTTGACGAACGTTGTCACCGTGAAGGAGAACCCCTCAACTAGGTTGCTCCTCTGGGGTGGCGTTGCCGCAGTCGTGATCCTGATTCCGCTCGCCCTGTACTTCAGGGGCAGGTTGTCGAAGCGCGAGAAGAAGGGCCCGAGGCGCGAAGAGAAGAAGTAGGCGCTGGTCCGCACATAGCCTGAAAACCCTCAGAAACCTCTTAACTCCACTTTTCATTCTCATGTCGCTGAGGAGAGCTCATGCACGGTCCTGTTTGGCGTCTGATCGATAGCGGGTTCGTGCTGCCGCCGTTGTCCGCGGCCATCGACGAGGCCATCCTCGAGGCGCACATAGATGGTGAAGTCCCGAACACGCTGCATTTCTACAGGCGCTCTGTGCCGACCATCTCGGTCGGCTACTTCCAGAAGATCGCAGAGACGGTCGATGTTGGCGAGTGCAGACGAAGGGGCGTGAGCATCGTGAGGCGGATGAGCGGAGGGAGCTCCATATATACCGATCAGGGGCAGCTAATCTATGGCCTCGTCGTGCACGATGCCGACCTCCCGGGAACTAGAGAGGATTCATTCATGATCGTTTGCACGGCGCTGGCGCAGGCCATTAGTTCCTTCGGCGTGAAGGCGGAGCACAGGCCCGTGAACGATGTCGAGGTAGACGGCAAGAAGGTCTCAGGGAACGCCCAGCTCAGGCGCAGGGGATCCGTCTTGCAACACGGAACCGTCTTAGTGGACACGGACTTGGGTGCTATGGACGCCGTCCTCAAGGTATCTCCTTCGAATCGGAGAGGGGTATCGATGCCGTCGCAGAGGGTCACTACCTTGGCGAGTTTGCTCGGCACGGCACCAGATATGGATACTCTTAAGTCCAGGCTTACGGCCGGACTTGCCCGCGCTTTCGGTGCCGAGTTCGCGCGAGGAAATCTGTGCGAGCGTGAGGTGGCACTCGTGACACGTCTGGTCGAGGAGAGATACGGGAGAAGAGACTGGAACATGAAGTTCTGAGGCTCACATCTCCTCAGGAGCTTCGATCCCAAGGCAGTGAAGGGAGTTCTTGAGGGTCCACATGCTTGCCTCGACAAGTGCGAGGCGGGCGTCCCTTGTCGCACCCTCCGACTTGAGGACTGGAACGTATCTGTAGAACTGGTTGAATTGCGTTGCGAGGTCCTGGGCGTAGGCTGCGAGCGTGTGCGCACGCCTGTATTCGGCGCAGTCAGACACCACGGATGGGAAGGCTGCGATGAGCTTTGCGAGGGCTTTCTCGTGGTCGTTCACCAGTAGCTTCGAATCGAACCTCCAGCCCTTCTTCCCCGCTTTGCTGAGTATCGAGCACGCACGCGCATGCGCGTATTGTAGGAACGGCGCGCTGCTTCCTTCGAAATTGAGCGCGTCCTCCCACTTGAAAACAATCTGCTTCTCGGCCTGGATCCTTATGATGTTGTACCTCAGCGCACCTATGCCAACCACCCTGGCGATTTCTCTCATGCGCTCCTCACTGAGGTCCGTCCTCCGCTTCTTGACCTCCTCGTACGCTACGTCGATCGCCTCGTCGATCAGGTCATCCAGGTAGACGACCCTGCCCTTCCTGGTCGACATCTTCCCTTCGGGAAGCGAGACGAAGGCGTAATAGACGATCTCCGGCTTCTTGTCGACGCCGATGATCGATAGGGCGGCCTCGAGTTCCTGCATTCCGAGTTTCTGGTCTTCACCAAGGACGTTGATCGCGATATCCGTTCTCGTGAACTTGTCCATGTGATATGCGAGGTCCCTGGTGGTGTACAGTGAAGTCCCGTCGGACCTGGTGAAGACCCATTTCGTCTCCCTGCCTGCGATGCCGAAGCTCTCGAGCTCGAGATGGTATGCGCCGTCTACCTCGCGGGCGTACTCGGACTGCTTCAGCCTCTCGATGACCTTGTCCACGCTCCCGTCCTGCACGAACCTGGATTCCCAGGTGAAGCCATCTACATCGATATTGATCCTCCGAAGGCTGTCCATGATGGCGTCGAGAACCCTCTCGCATGTCTCTCGCGCGAGCTTGACAGTGGCGGGATCCCCGTGCTCCAGCTTGTACAGCATCTCGTCGATCTGCTTCAGGACTTCAGGGTCTTCTTCGAGGCGCTTGTTCGCCTGCTGGTAGTACAACACGTATTTGTAGTGGTCCGCATCCCTGCCAGGCTCGCCCTCCAGCTTCAGATGCTTGACCCCCCATGTCATGACCACGACCTGTCGGCCCATGTCGTTGACATAGAACTCTGTTGTGTTCGGGTAACCAGCTTGGCGCATGATCCGAGCTATGGTGTCCCCTATGATCGGGTTCCTCGCCCTTCCGACATGCAATGGTCCGGTGGGGTTTGCCGAGGTGTGCTCGAGCAGAATCCTTGTGGTCCTCGGCTCTCCAGCTCCGTACTTCTCCTTGGACCTTAGTGCCTCATCGATCGCTCCCTGGGCCAGCTCATCGAACTTGACATGGAAATTGACATAGCCCCCGGTCGCCGTGACCTTTTCAATCAGCCCGGCAGGACGTATCTTCTTCGAGAGCTCATTAGCGATCTGATTGGGAGCCTTTCTCAGCTTCTTTGCGAGCGGAAAACATGGGAAGGCCAGGTCCCCCATCCCTTCCGGAGCGCTGTCTAGGACTGCTTGGGTGTCCACGCCTAGCTCCTTCACAGCCCTTTGGACTGCATCCTCAGCTTCCTTTTTGAATAGCCTGAAGGCGTCAGGTGGCACTGCCATCAGCTCACCCTGAACCTTAGAATCCCAGCAACCCCTCCGAAGGCCTTCATCAGCAGCATGCCCTCTTCGGACTCTCCTGAGATGAACTCGACCTTCGTGTTGTTCTGCTCTGCGATCTTGTGCATCTCCCCCACGAGGTCATCCACCAACTCGACCTTCATGACCGCCCCGCACTTATCGCACCTGATGTCCTCCGTCGAGTCCTTCGCGATGGTCATCTTGGTGGCCCCGCAGGATGGGCATGAGAGGTTGAGCTTGACTCTCCTAAGGTCCTCCGACAACATCAGCGTATCGACCGCGCCTATGAGAAGAGCGTTCCTGACATGGTCCTCACCGTAGATCGCGAGTCCTCCGTCCGGCTGCCTGATCTCCTCCAGGAGCCTCTGCATCAGGTTCTTCTCACGCATGAGATCGATGTCCTTCAGCGCCTCCCTGGCCTTCTCCACGAGCTCCTTCAGTCCGTACTCATCCGTGTATCCGACATCGAAGGTGTCTATGATCTTCTTCTGGAGCTCATAGTGCAGGTACTCCCCCTTCACGAAGTAGTCCTTGGTCGGGCCTGGACCGCCGACCAACACCCCTGCTATCTCCTTCTGCGAGAGGAAAGACTCATTTGCGATGTCCGCGACCTTCTTGTAGAATTCGTGAGCCGCGATCTCTATCAGCCGCTCGAACCTCCTCGCTGACTGACCACCTCTGCCATGCTTGCTGGGGACCAGCGATGGGATGTTCTTGACTGGAACTATCCTCTTTCCGTGAAGGTACCCGATCGTCGCCTCGCCCCTGTCGATCACGATTAGCCCGTAGGTCTCCTTCTCCTCCAGCATGCCCTCGATGGGCTGCGTGAAGAACGATGAGTCGCACTTGTAGATGAAGGTCGGAACAGGGTCCGGAGGCTCCAGCACGTACTGCACCATGTTCGTCTGGTCCGCGCCGATGGATCGATGGCCGACGAAGAACACCAGCCCATTCTCCGGAGGCTGCTTGAAGTTCTTAAGCCTGGATAGGATCGACGAGATCGCCGATTGGACGTTCTTCCTCGTGCTTGAGGACTTTATGTTCGAGGATTGAGAGTATTCACTCCTCAGGTAGTTCGAGACATCGGAGATCTGTCTCGAAGGTGGTATGTACAGCGAAATGAGCTCCGTACCCCTCCCAGAAAGCTTCCTCACTTCCTCGAGGCTCCTCCGGAACTCGTACTTCTGGAGGTCTGTAAGCTCGGTCATCCTAGAACAACCAGCCGAAGCTTTTTGTACGGGTTAGAGCGTTCTTCATTATAAAGGTTGACCAGATGGAGCCAGTTGTACTGTCGTTGGGAGGGTCGGTGCTCGTGAGGGAGATGAGCAACACCAGCTACATCAAGAAGCTCGCGAAAGTCCTGATCGAGGTCTCGAGAAAACGCCAGCTGTTCGTCGTCACTGGGGGAGGCAGAATCGCTAGGTTCTACATCCATGTGGGGAGAACGCTCGGAGCAGACGAGAGCTACTTGGACGAGATAGGCATCGAGGTCACAAGGCTGAACGCGCGGCTTTTGATTACAGCGCTTGGAAAGCACGCGTTTCACGCGCCTCCCAGAAACTATGACGATGCCCTTCACGCAGCCAATACCCGCAAGATCGTCGTCATGGGCGGGGTTAGCCCGGGCATCACGACTGATGCCGTCTCTGCACTATTGGCAGAGAGGGCTAAAGCGAAGAGGCTCGTGAATGCCACATCGGTCGATGGCGCCTACACTGCAGATCCGGAGAAGGATCCCAAGGCGAAGAGGATACCGAGAACGACTTACAGCGCACTTCTGAAGCTCGTCAACGCCACGCCAGGTGGCGCGGGCCCGAACACTGTCTTCGAGGCGCTCGGGCTCAGGGTCCTAGCCAGGTCCAAAATACCGCTCTCGATCGTTGATGGGACCGACCTTGATAACTTGAAGAGCGCTCTGTTGGGCGAGAGATTCCACGGGACGATTGTCGACTAGCGCTCCCTGGTCCTAAGGCGTTTGATGGTCTTCTCGTCGCTTAGTTCTCTGAGAGCATCCGACGCCACCCATCTAGCGCTCCTGGAATCCAGTTTCTGGATTTCCTTGGCCAGCGCGATGGCTTTCCTGTTCAGTGCTAGATTCCTTTTCCCTATCTGTCTTAAAGCCCAGTTCACTGCCTTTCTCACGAAGTTCCTCTCGTCCGTCGACTCCGCTTTGATCAGCGGGAAGAACGCTTCGAAGTCGCGGTTTTCCGCGGACTCATCATGGACGGACAAGGTCGCCATCAGCACGAACCCGGCCCTCTTCACATACTCTTCCTCCCGCCCCGCCCATTCCTTGGCCTTCCTGTGGGCGAGAACGGTCTTGTCGAAGAGGTTGCTACACACCTGGTCACAGATGTCCCACGAATCGAAATTCTCCACCCATCTGTCCATCTGTTCTTCATCAACCTGCTCGGGATTGTCCACGAGACTTGCGAGTATGCGGGCTTCGTGAATCCCCGAGTTCCAGAGCTTTCGTGCCAGATCGTGGTCCAGCCCTATCCTCTTCCCGATCCCTCTGAGCTTTGGAATCGAAACGCCGAGCGTGTTGGTGGGATTGATGCCGAACTTCGCCATGCCCTTGACGGCCGAGGGGTTCGCGTTGGCCTTCAATTCGGTGATGACGTCATCAAAGGCTGCTGGTTCTCTCTTGCTCTTTATCATGATCTTTCAGCCTCCAGCGGTCAGCTTGACCCGAGAGGTTCCAGGTCGTCGCTACTTAGCTCCTCGATGCCGCACGATCCGAACCTCTCCCGAAGCTCTCTGTACGCTGGCTTAGGCATCCCTTTCTTGTGGAAGTAGACTCTCTTTGCCCCCTGACTCTTCAGAGACATCTGCTCGATCATCTCTTGACTCAGGCTCTCGAGCGCGTAGTTCGCAGCCATGTGGCCGATCGAGACCTTCCTCGACAGGGCGACCTCAGTGAATCTAGGGGCATAGTGTCCTCCCCCAACGCAGACCATCACGGGGAATTCATCCTCTCTCACGCCGATGATCGCCTCAGCAATCGCCTCGGCCGCATCCTCTCTGTCCCAGAGCTCGGGATAGCTGCCAATCTCGATGTAGAACGCGGGAGACTCTACGAGTGGTCCGTGATGCGTCGTCTCGAACGACACGTTGAACGACATGCCCGAGGCAGCTTGCCTGAGGTTGCGCAGAGCCGAGGTCATCAGATGGGGAGATGTAAGGCAGAGAGCGCCCGGCTTCCCTCCGAAGTCAGCTGATGAGTAGTTGCCTATCGGGTGCACAGTAAGAGTGGGTATCCTCGACTCTGCCCTGTGCCTCGAGGCGAAGATGACCACCTCCACCTCCTCTCCGAGCGCCTCTGCAGCCCTCCTGTCGATAAGGTCCTCGTCGAGGTGTATCCTGTTCACCTGGACCATCGCGAAGTCCTGCTTGCGGTAAGCCGGATGGCCATCGAACAAACCCCGTTCCGTCCATCCTCCAGCTTCCAGGAGCCTCGCCCTGATGTTCATCGAGGCATTGTCCTCGGACGATGCGACTATGAGCTTCACGATTCCCCCACCGTGCTCTCCTGAGATAACACTTTTCGAGCGCGTCTGGGTCGAAAAGGCTATAATACGTGCGCGTTCTCTCAGCCGCAGATATGGCGCCGTTGCTCACCACTACCATCGGGAGTCTCTACAGGTTCAAGCCCGATCTGAACGAGTCCATAGACCGGGCCATCGAGTTCCAAATCATGCACGCCCTCGACATACTCACAGATGGGGAGCAGAGAGCCGATATGGTGGCCTATTTCGCAGAGGCGTTGGACGGCCTCGCTTTGGAGAACGGTGCGCCTGTGGTCACGGGGAAGATAGGTTTCAAAACGGACCTGAGGGAATTCTCGAAGTTGAAGGATCTAGAGTACATCAGGATGAAGCATCCGAAACTCAAGATCAAGGTGGCAATAACCGGCCCGACCACCCTCGGCATGACCTGCGGCAGCAGAAAGATCAAATCGCACTACAAGAGCATCATGGACTTCGACCTCTACGAGGACCTCGCAATCGCCCTGGCACAGTTGGCGAAAGCGGTCATTGATCGGGGGGCGTATGTCCAGCTCGACGAGCCATTCCTATCTCAGGGCTTCAAAGATCTTGCCGCGAGGGTTTCGTTGCTGGACTACATAGCCGATGGCCTTCCTAGGGAGAGGGTCAGCGTTCACGTGTGCGGATTCATCGGCGGTTTCGGCGTCGTGGACCATTTGCTGCGGCTTCAGAACGCCTCCGTGCTGAGCTTCGGCTTCGCTGGCAGGATCGAGAAACCCAATATTGACCATGTCTCCAGGCAGGGCTTCGAGGAGAACGAGAAGCGTCTGGGGGCTGGATGCATATCGGTGACGCCAATGGACAAGGCGGAGGTGGAGACGCCGTCCGCAGTAGCCGCGAAGCTCCACGAGATCGCTTCACGGGTCGGCAGGGAGAACATCGCCTATGCTCACCCGGACTGCGGTATGAGAGCAACCAACAAGGCACTGGTTCCAATCATCCTGTCCAACTTGAGGGCTGGGGTCGATCTCTTCGGATAGAATCCTCCCGGCCAGGGGCCTGACAGATTGAACTCATGCCTGCTAAGCGAGAAGGATGCTAGGCGGAACGTGAACTACCTCGCCAGCCTTGATTTCATCATCAGCTTGGGCTTTGGTCTGATAATGCCCCTGTTCCCGCTCTATCTCTCTATGTTAGCAGGCGGCTCTCTCGATGTTGGCCTTCAGGTGGGCATACTATTCTCCTCGTTCGTCCTGACCAGGGCAATCCTCGCGACGCCCTTCGGGAACCTCTCGGACAGAGTTGGCAGGAAGAGGCTCATACTGATCGGCAGCTTCTTGTACGCCTTCCTAGCGGTCCTGTTCACGATTCCAGACTCCTGGCTCGGCCTCATATTCGTGAGGGGCCTGCAAGGAGTCGCCAGTGCCATGGTCTGGCCCGTGAGCGAGGCGCTAGTGATAGATTCGACGCCTCCGGCCATGCGTGGTGCATCCATGGGCAAGATCGTCATGTCTTCTAACCTCGGGATGGTTATAGGGCCCTTCGTCGGAGGGACTCTGTTCGGTCTCGCGAACGGGCCCCTGGGGTTCTCCATAACCGACAGCTACAAGTTCCCTTTCTATTTCACAGCCATCCTCTCCTTGGCTGGAGCTGTCCTCACTTGGGCAAACGTCAAGGATGCTCGTGCTCCTGCGAAGTGCAAGACAGATTTCACCTTCAGACAGCTCGTCAAACCCGGGGGTCTGGACAAACAGGGCGCCAGCAACCTCAAACTGCTGTATGCGAACGCGATGATGGAGGGGTTCGCCTTTTCGAGCATCGGGCCGCTCATGGTGATATTCCTGGCATTCCGATTCCCAGACCTGGGCGCAGACACTATCCCGCTGGTTATCGGCTTTGGCATGGGAATCGGGGCGCTCGTCGCATTTCCTGCGGGGAGATGGGCGGACTCGGTAGGTCACAAGAGGATGTTCGTCTTGGGAGGCTATGCTTCTTTCGTGGGCACGATCCTCGTGCCATTCGGATGGACTCTCGCAGTCGTCGTGCTTTTCCTAGCAATGAGGAGCATGGCCTTTCAGGTCTCCAGCCCCGCCCTGAGGGCTCTTCAGGCAGACACTATCCCAGAGGATGTGCGTGGCAGGCTGATAGGAGTCCTTGAATCGATGTCCAACATTGGGTCCGTCCTGGGAGCGCCCGTGGGAGGCGTCTTGATCGACTATTTCCTAGGCGCGGACCTCGGCCTGTCCGCTCCGTTCGATGGCAGCGTAATACCGTTCCTCGTCTCGGGAATGCTCGGACTCATCACGGTCTCCATGGTCTTGCTCTTCTTGAAGGAGATCAGGCCCAAAGTTTCATCTGCAGACTCCTAGGAAATTCGCTTCCGGTTGCATGTGGCAATCGGCTTTAAATAACGGCTCTCCGGTTTCTTGAGTCGCATGGGTGGCACACTCACGGTCTCGGAACGAATCCTGTACCATCTTCAGAGCTACATCAAGTACGAGGACAAATACGACGTTCCTTTTGATGTCACCCAGGACGGCATCTCCCAGGCATGCTCGATATCCAGAGCCCATGCGGCGATCGAACTCAAGAAGCTCAAGATGTCGAGAATAGTCGATGAGCGTCTTTCACATGTTCGGAGGGGAAAGACCAGGCGGAAGGTGTACTTCCTCACGCCTGAGGGGAAGGCCAAGGCGGCGGTCGTGGTCCAATACGCCAAGGAGAATGGCATCGAGACCCTGGTAGATCCCAGCAAGATCCTTCCGGAGCTGACATCTGGCAGGGCTAAGCCTTCGAGGCGCTCGTCTCCGATGCCGTCCGTGAAGGTCTTCCTCGGCAGAGAGAAAGAGCTCGAGTCCCTGAGGAGAGCGATGGCGTCTCCGGAGATCAAGATAGTCGCTGTCAAGGGCATTGCTGGCATCGGGAAGACGACCCTGGTTGCAAAACTCGCATCTGAGTTGACGGCCATGCGGGTGTACTGGTATTCATCCAAGTCCTGGGACTCCCCGAAGACGCTGGCAGAATCTCTCGGGAGATTCTTCCAGGACAACGGCAGCAGGAGGCTGGGAATCTACCTATCTTCCGGAAGGTTCGATCTAGGAGAGCTAAGCTTTCTGCTGAGAGAGGAGCTCTCAGAGAACGGCTATGCGTTTGTGTTTGATGACGTGGACAGCAGTTCGGGTTTGGCTGATTTCCTCAAAATGTTCAGGCACAGCAGTGGCACAGCAAAAGTCGTTGTCACGAGTGAGGGCTCACCAGGGTTCTATGACAATTCCGACGTCGTCGCTAGAAAGGACGTATTCGAGCTGGAACTCCAAGGGCTGGATGAAGCCTCAGCTATGAAGCTTCTCGAGACGAGAGGCATAACAGGCGAGGTCGCATCCGAGCTGTCTAGAATTACTCACGGGCATCCCCTATCCCTGGAGATGGTTACCGAGACTCGTCCAGAAGGGGCGAAGTACCAGGTATCGAAGTTCTTCGAGGAGAGGTTCTATGCGGGCCTGACTGAAAACGCGAAGTGCTTGCTCCAGCTGTCCTCCGTCTTCGTGCGGCCCTTCACCGTAGATGCAATCCCGAAGGAGCTGAGGCAGGCGAGGAAAGGGTCTATTTTGCGAGAGGTGGCCCCGGGCAAGTTCGAGATACACGACTCTCTTCGCAACTTCGTCTATGATTCGATGACGAAGGATGAGAAGACCGGATGGCACAGTGTTGCCGCGGACTACTACCTCAGGGAGGGTGACGCTCAGGAGAGGCTCTATCACCTCATACATGCCAATAGGCTCCTGGAGGCAGAGATGCATGTAGCTCGAATGGGGGAGGAGCTGCTAGGCGATGGAAATGTCCGCCGGCTTTGGACTCTGATCGGCTCTTTCGAGCCGAGCAAGCCTAAGTTCAGACCAGCGGTGACGATGGTCAAGGCAAGGGCTGCGAGCATGGCGGGGGAGTACGTGGCGTCTTGGTCCATGCTCGAAGGGCTCGCGAAGGACAGCAATGCTCCCTCGAAGGCTGAGGCCCTTGTAGAGATGGGCCGGATAAAGAGCAAGAAGGGTGAGTTCGGGGCAGCGTTGAAGCTCTTCGCGGAGGCCCTGGAGAACGCCAAGGAACTCCCTGCAATCCGCGCAAAGGCCCTTCGTGGCCTCGGAGTCGTGGAGGGCAAACTGGGCAACTACTCGAAGGCTCAGGAGCTGCTCGAGCGGAGCGCTCAGGACGCCCTATCCGTCATGGACCAGAAGGGTATGCTGCTCGCGCACCTGGAGCTCGGGAACGTGTTCATCGGCAGAGGAGACTACGAGCAGGCGATCGACCACTTCTCGAAATGCGCCGCAGGATTCGGCCCCGTGGAGCTGACCAATGTCTATGTCAACATGGGCATCGCATGCGCCCACCTGGGAAGGAACGACGATGCGAGGCTCCACCTAGAGAACGCCGTGAGGCTCTCGGACGAGACAGGCCAGCCCAGGTCGAAAGCGTATGCTCTCACATCTCTTGCAGAAGTGTTGATCAGGTCTTCCTCCCTCGAGCAGGCGAAGGAGCATTGCTTCTCAGCGCTGGAGATATTCACTGAGCTCGACGAGAGATTGGGAATCTCGGCCGCGTATGCGAACCTCGGCATGGCCGAGAGGATGGCTGGAAACCTCGTCGTCAGCGAAGAGTACTACGGTGAGAGCCTCAAGGCGCTCGATGGTATGGATGTCCCCTGGGGCCTCGGTGTCAGGAAGATGGAGTTCGGGCTCATGTTGGCCGACAAGGGCGAGGAGATCCGCGCCCTTGCTCTCATCGAAGACTCGAGGAGGTTGTTCCAGGCGATAGACGCCAATGGCATGCTCGAGAAGGCCGATGAGGCCCTGAGGCGCGTATCGCAAAACCACAAGCTCGACAAGCGCTAAAGCGATGCATATCGGTTCATCTGGGGCGGAACTCTCTGGGAAATTTCGCCAATAATCCAATCACCGGAGATTTGCCTAGGGAACCGAAAGAAATAATCACGGTTGATGGTGAATCCTCCTCGAGCATCAATCTATGGACATTGTCGAGTCCGTCTTGGTCTTCCTTTCGAAGTCGCGAACCACTAACCATGCAGGCTTCTGGAATGAGCGGCTTCGCAAAGCTCTTCAGACTTGGGGAACCTTCTTGAGCCAATCCATGTCTGATACGTAGATGTCCCTGATGTCATCCAGCCCGTAGATCAGCATCGCAAGCCTTTCGAGCCCAAGGCCCCACGCGAGAACGGGCTCCTTCACGCCAAGAGGTTCCGTGACCTCCGGCCTGAAAACCCCGGCTCCTCCGAGCTCCATCCATTGGCCGTTCCACAGGATCTCGACCTCCAATGAGGGTTCTGTGTAGGGGAAGTATCCGGGCCTAATCCTGATCTTCGGGATGCCCATGCGCCTGTAGAACTCCTTCAGAACGCCACATAGCATATCGAAGCTCGAGCCCTCTTCGCACACGATGCCCTCGATTTGCGTGAACTCCGGCAGGTGTGTCGAATCCATGGCCTCGCTTCTGAATATCCTGCCGATGGAGAAGACTTTGAAGGGGATCTCGGGGTTCTCGGCGATGTATCGGACCGTGTTTACGGTCGTGTGCGTCCTCAGAAGAGCTCTCTCTGCTTCCTCGAGGCTCCACTTGTATCGCCAGCCCTGTGAGCCCGTCTTCCAGCCGTTCTCGTGGACCTGTTTCACGATATCGACCAAGTCCCTCCATTTTGAGATGTCAATCTTCTCGGGGTTCTCGACATAGAATGTATCCTGCATCTCTCTGGCCGGATGGTCCTGGGCAGTGAAGAGCGCGTCCATGTTCCAGAAGGCGCTCTCGACATACCCGCCCCTTATCTCGGTGAAACCCATGTTCAAGAAGGTCCTACGCGTTCTCTCGATCAACAGCGTCATTGGATGACTTCTGCCGCCGTAGGTTGTCGGGGCGAAAGCCTTCACGTCGTACTTCCGGACGTCGACCTCGCGCCACCTGCCCGACTGGATTAGCTCAGGCGTGATCTGGGCGACTTCCTCTTTGATCTCAAGCCGCATGGATGCGATTCTCGCGCCAAGCTCCGTCAGCGAGATGGTCCTGCTGGCAATGTGCCTTTCGTTCAGGATGTCCTTCCGCTGCTTCAGCCAATCGAAGACCTCCTTGCCAGCGTCAGTCTCCATCACTTCGCCCTTGGCCATTGTCTCTATGAGCAGCTCGTCCTCACCCCTCTTGTGCAAGGCCTTCTTGCCCTTCTCCGTAAGGGTGATGAACGTGTCCTTTCCCTCTTTGGAGATCTCCCCCCAGCCCTTCTTCTTGATCCATCCGAGGGCGATCTGGATCTCCTCATTGCTCAGTTTCTTGCTGTGCTTGAGATCCGCCAGGGAGCCTCGGTCCTTGTGCTCGTGATGGAGTATCTCGAGCGCGCTCCTCTCTGGCAGCTGTTTCTTTGCCGCATCAAGTCTCTTGAGGGAGTACGCCTTCGCAATGCTCTCGTCGATCTTGACCAGCCCCTTAGCCTGGAGCCAGGAGGAGGCGTTCATGACCTCCACTAGCAGGTTCAGGCCGCTCTGCTTGAGAATGTCCTCGGGACTTGCCTGCTTGAGCTCGTCCAACGCCCTCAGAACCTTCTTCTCGAAGTAGTTGAGCTTGTCCACTATTTCCTGCAGGTCTGCCATGCTGTGGGCTCATCGGGCGTGCGGCTTATCTACTTTTCCGGGGACGGCTGGCGCATTCAGTAGTCTATCTCTTCCTCGGACGGCTTGATGTCGAAAACAGGGCTCCCGTCCAGGGCGTCGAGGCCCTTCACAGTGACGACGTTCCCTCGGATGCTGACGAGCTCCACGAGCGTCAGGCCCATCTTGTTCGGCCGTGTGGGCGACCTCGACGCGAACACTCCGACCAGCGGCAGGCTGGTATCGTGTCTTGGATGGACCTTCGGTAGCCAGCCCCTCATCTTGTGGAACCCGAATATGACCCAAATGTGCCTGAAATGCCCGAGCTTGTACAGCCCCGGGACGTACGCAGGCTCGAAGACCAGCTTTGATCTGACACTGTCCCAGTCGTCCACCTTCTCGTTTATGCCGTTGACAACGGTCGCAATCGGTTTGACCTTCACGTGTTTCAGTCCCTCACGAAGAAATCCTCGATCCTGTCCTTCGCTTTCTCCCTCTTCCTCTGGTGATCCTCGAGGAACTTCCAGACCTTCTCGAAGAGGATGTTCTTGCACTCCCCGCACATCATCTTGCCGGCCCTGCAGTCGGCGTAGAGCTGCGCCAGCTTCTTGTCATCAGGCTCGAAGAAGTAGGTGTGGTACGCGTGTACTGAGCAGACGTCGGGATTGCCGCCCTTCTTGCGTTGCTCCTCCACGGAGACCATTCCTCCCGTGAAGGCATTGACCACTTTCTTCTTGACCGTCTTCTTGTCGTCCGTGGTGAAGATTGTGGTGTCCGGCTTGGTCGAAGTCGACATCTTGTCCGACCCCTGGAGTGACGGCATCAACTTCGCGTGGATGAGCGCGGGCTTGTAGTACCCCAGGCCTTCCGCAATATCTCTCGTGATCCTGAAGTGCGGGTCCTGGTCGATCCCGCATGGGATCAGGCACGGGACTCTTCTTCCCTGCTCAATGGATTCGAGGAAGCAGGGCACCGTTTGAATGCTCGTGAAGAATATGCTCCCGATATTGTTGGAGTTGTCGAACCCGAACACCGCTCGGATGGTGGAGAAGTTGATCCTCTTTGCCGCCTTGATCGCGGTCGAGTACATAGTCTTGATGTACTCAGTGTCCAGGAATATGTTCGTCAGCTTCGGGTCGAATCCCAAGGCGATTATGTCGAGGGCGTTCTCGTAGCCCCACCTCTTCGTTTCGTCGAGTGTGAGGTGGTCGTAGAACATGAACTTCTCATCATCCGTCAGCTGAAACCAGAGCTTCACGGAGAATACATCCTGAAGGTACTTCGTGAACGCCCATGGCATCAGGTGCCCGAGGTGTATCGGCCCCGAGGGCCCCCTGCCCGTGTAGAGCGAGAATTTGTTCCCCTTGTCGTATTCGTCCAGGAGCCAATCGACGTCCCTCTGAGAGTAGAATATGCCTCTTCGGAGCATGTGATGGAGAGGACCATACTTCGCGAGCCTGGCGAGGAGTTGCTCGTCGATCTTCTTCGTCCCGAATCTGGCGATGAGAACATCGTAGTCGATCTCGCCGGTCACCTTGTACGGGGTTACCTCGAACTGCTGGTTCATCGACCCACTGACCTCTGGTTAGAGTGTATTATGCTATATTCTTTCTGTTGCCCTCGGAGGCCTATGGAACCACGAACGCATTGGTTTGGTCTCCAGGAGCCAGAACAATCGATCTGGGCCTACTTCTGGAGCAGGTAATAGCCCGCAGCCTTCTCTCTCGCCCTACGCTTTACTAGACCTTTGGACTGGAGCTCGTCCAGAGCTCTGAGCACGAAGTTCTTCGGCGCCTTCGCGAGGCCAACTATCCTCTCAGCGTTGGCCATCTTCTCCTCGCTGTCTATTCCTGCGCTCTTCATTGCGTTGTACACCTTCTCCGCATACATCGACAGTCCTTCCGGCATGGCGATCATTCCTCTAGCGAAAGCGCGCATCCGTCCTCGTATGGCTGCGAAACAGGCTTCCGGCTATTGGAGGCGGATTCGGATTCCTCATTTTAAACTTTTTGTGTAGAACGTAGTGCCTGACGCTGACGTGTCGTTTCACATTTTCAGGCTGGCTGGGAATGGGAAAGGTATATCTTCAGCCATCGTCCTAATTGAACCAGTCGCAATCGCGCTAGGTGATTTGATGATGGGAAAGCTTCTGAAGACGATCCTGATCTGTGCGCTCTCGTTTGCAGTGATCATGCCCGCGACCGCCATAGACGCGCGCGCGCTCGCACGCTCGAGCGGAGATTACTGGACTTGGGATGTATCGACTACCTCGGATGGCGTTGATGTCACCGGGACTCTGACATTCACGTATGACGGAAGGGATACACTCTCGGTGAATGGAACCTCGTACGAAGTGAATGTCATGAGCATATCCGGAGCTCTGAACGGGAGCACGACTTTGCTAGGTATGCCTCTTGTGCTGAACGCCACACTGAGCGGAACCATCTACGAGCTGAGAGACAGCCTTGCAACGGTCAAAGAGGACACCTTCACTTGGAGCAACCTCACCTGGGGGACTGGCGGTTTTGTCGTGGTTATCAGGACAGAGACTGAAGTCATGACATCCAATTCGCCGCCCCAGCTGTCAGGGTTCGAGCCTGACACTAGCGGTCCTGGTGATTCCTGGAATGAGGCTTCGAACACGACCACCCTCACCACGACCTGGAGCAACGGGACAATGCAGAGCCAGACCACGACGTATGACCGTGTGAGCACCTCGGTCGTTATTGCGAGTTCAGAGGTCAGCGTCAGCACTCCCGCAGGAACGTTCGATGCAATGAGGATCACGGCGACCGACGCTGACGGGAACTACGAGGTCTACCATTACTCAGACAGGGTAAGGAACTTCGTCAAGATCGAGACATATGATGTTGGGAGCACCGCGCCCAGCCTGACTTTGCAGCTCAGCAGCTATCACAGCTCCAAGCCGCCAAGCTCGACGGCGATTCTCCTGATGGTCGTGGGGATCGCGATCGCTGTCCTTGCGATCATTGTGATACTGGTGCTGATGACGAGGAGAAGGGGAAGGACGCCCCAGCCTGTGCAGCCACAAACGCCCGCGCAACCTCCTGCTCAGTGATGTGGCGAACGGCCCGTTGGAGAGATGAAGAAATGGCGAGGAAGAAGAGGAAGGTCTCGGAATCGAAGTCGGTTGTGGCCAGGGTGATGATGCCCCAGGACGCGAACATAGCTGGTAACGTCTTCGGTGGCACCATCCTGAAGATGGTTGACGAGATAGCTTACGTCGCCGCAACTAGGCACGCGAGGAGCAACATCGTCACCGCTTCTGTGGACAAGATGGACTTCCTGTCCCCTGTGCATGTGGGCGATCTCGTGACATTGAACGCCAACATCAACCTCGTCGGCAGGTCCTCGATGGAGGTCGGGGTGAGGGTCGAGGCAGAAGATCCGAAGACGGGCCAGCTTAGGCACACGGGTTCGTCGTATCTCACCGTCGTCGCCCTTGGCCCTGATGGCAAGCCCATCGAGGTGCCCGCGCTGGTCCTGGAGACTGAGGAGGATCAGCGGAGAAACAGGGAGGCTATGGCTAGGCGTGCGCGGAGGCTCGAGGAGAAGGCCGTCGAGCACTTCAGATCTAGCAAGAAGCCCAAGCGCTGACACTCTGCTGGGAGCATTATCTTATCAAGCCTCCGGTCCGGACCTTGCTTCCGGTTTTTATAGGCGTAATGTCTCACCCTTGGCTGGAGAGATACCTTGGCAAAGGCCGTCTTCAACCCGCTCACGCAGGAACAAGAGCAGGCAGTCCATCTAGAGTCCGTCAGGATCCTGGAGGAAGTAGGCATCAAAGTGACCAGTCCCAAGGTCCTGAGGATGCTCAAGGACGAGGGCGCAGAGGTAGATGAGAGAGCCCAGGTTGCCAAGATTGGCGAACGCATGATCAAGGAGGCTCTCGCGAACGCGCCCAAGGATTTCCTCATGTGCGGGAGGGTCAAGGCCCATGAGCTCAAACTCCCGGCCGCCGACAGAATATACGGCTGCAACGACGGTCAGCCAACGGATGTCTGGGATATCAACACCCAGACCAAGAGGAAATCGACTGTAAGGGATCTCATCGAATTCACTCTTGTCTGTGATGCCATGCCCGAAGTCGACCTGTATTGGCCCGAGGTGGTCGCGACGGATCTTCCCCCTGAGGTGGCGAGCAACCACGAATGGGCGGCTTCTGTATTTCACACAGGCAAGCACGTCCAGCACGGAGCTAGCAGCGTCGAAGAGGCCAGGTTCCAGATCGAAGCCGCAGCGATGATCGTCGGCTCGGAAAAAGAGCTTGCCAAGAGACCTATCGTTTCCGCAACCCACACTCCGATCAGCCCGTTGAGGTTCGAGGCTGGCGATGTCGAGGCAGTCGTCGAGTTCGCAAGGGCGGGAGTGCCTGTCATTCATCTCTCCATGGCAATATCGGGTTCCGTGGCTCCGGTCACGCTCGCAGGCACCGTGGCTTTGGTGAACGCAGAAGTCCTCGCGAGCACTGTCATCTCCGAGACGGCTAAGCCAGGCGCCCCTGTCCTTTACAGCTCCGAATCAGGACCAATGGATATGCGGACAGGCGTGTTCCTCTCGGGCTCGACAGAGGGAGCGCTCATCAACGCGGCCGGGTGTCAGATGGCAAGGCGGTACAAGATCCCCTCCCAAGTGGGCGGCATTGCGGCATCCGGCTGCATGCCGGGATACGAAATTGGTTACCAGAAGGCCTTCAGTGCGATGATTCCAGCGCTCGCAGGCGCGGACCAAATCGTTGGGATCGGCGGGTTCGACAGATCCGGCTGCGAATCGCTGGAGCAGGTCGTGATGGATTGCGAGCTCTGGCGGAACGTGCTGAGAGCCTGGCGTGGAATCACAATCAACGACTCCACGCTCGCCTTTGAGGCGATTGCCCGCGTGGGTCCGGGCGGCTACTTCATGAAGGATCCTCATACCCTACGGCATTTCAGGAACGAAACCCTGCTTCCGAAGATAGCGGTGCAGCCTTCTGCTCCGGAGGATAAGGCAGAGCCGATGGTCCTCGGGGCTAGAAAGGAGGTCAAGAGGATCCTTCGAGATCACACCCCCGCAGTGCTCGACAAGAGTGTCAAGCAGGAGATCAAGGAGCTCCTGAAGAAGTATGACGTCGCGGCCATCAAGAGGGCCGTGCCCACGGGCTATCTCGACAGGTTCGAGTAAGCGCTACTTCCTCATGAGGTACTCGTGCACGCTGAGAGCGGCCTTGGCGCCCTCACCCGCAGCTATCACGATCTGCTTGTCATGGACCTGGGTGACGTCCCCCGCCGCGAAGATGCCAAGGATCTTGGTCCTGCAATTGCTGTCGACAAGGATCTCGCCCGATTCGTTCAGGTCCAGGAATCCCTTCACGAAGTCGGAGTTGGGCACAAGGCCGATCTCGAGGAACACTCCTTGGACCGAGAGGTCCTCAGTCTTGCGGCTTCTAGTATCCTTTATCCTCAGGCCCTGGACCGTGCTGTCTCCGAGGACATCGACTGGTTCGAACCCCATCTTCTTGATCAGGTTCGGCAGGCGATCTGCCTTCTCTACGATCACCGGGTCCGCCCTCCAGGGGCTTCTCGATACTAGGTGCACCTTGTTCGCGATCCCGCTCATCTCGACTGCCGCCTGAACCGCAGAGTTGCCCCCTCCGATAATGGCAACCTCCTTCTTCGAAAAGAGCGGTCCGTCGCAAGTGGAACAGTAGGAGACACCTCGGCCTATGAGCCTCTGCTCGTTCGGCATGCCGAGCGTCATCGGGCGCTTCCCCGACGCCACTACGACCGTCCTCGCGGAGATGCTTCTCCCGCCTCTGGTCAGGACAACAAAATCCCCTCCTCCGGGCTTGATTTCGCTGACCTCGTCAATGACAATAGGGATCGGGAACTGCCTGACCTGCTCTTCGAATTTCCCTGTCAGCTCCCTGCCCGTGATGTACTGGTACCCCATGTAGTTCTCGATGTCCTTTGTCCATGCGACCTGCCCGCCAACATCTTTTGTCACGATCGCAGTGGAGAGCCTCTTCCGAGCGGCATATACAGCGGCGGTCATGCCTGCTGGTCCGGCGCCGATGATGCAGACATCCACCTTGCCCTCGACCTCGCCGGGCGTCTCCAAGTTGAACATCGGACCAGGGATTGCAGGTCTCTGAATATTACCTTTGTCCAGAACTGCACCTGATGGGGTTGTCAGTTCTCAAGGCTTAAGTCGGTGTTCAGTCTTTCACGGGGCATGAGCGCAGTCATTGATTTCTCTGACGGAGATTCGTACGATAAGTCGCTGGTCAAAGGTGCAAGAGCTGTTGTGAGCGACGTTTTGGGGCTCAAGAAAGGGGAGCGAATATTGATCGTAACAAACCCGAACCGCGAGGTGAGAGAGATCTCTATGGCGATCTACGACGCTGCCCTCGAGCTCGGCTCCGCACCAGTGGTCATGTTCCAGCGGGAGAAAGGGCAGTTCGACTTCGCGGAGGAGGAAGTCCTCAAAGCCGTGAGCGCAAACCCGGACGTCGTGCTGTCAATAAGCGCGAGCAGGCTGGGCAAGGACAGCTTTGGGCTCAAGCACGGATACAGAGGCAAGAGGAAGTACGATCACATTTTTGACTACCTCTACGAGGAGAAGAAGATGAGGGCATTCTGGTCCCCCGGGATCACTTGCGACATGTTCTCCAGGACCGTCCCGATCGACTACACTCAGCTCAGGACGGACTGCAGGCGAGTGCGCAAACTCCTAGATTCGTCGGAGACAGTGAGGATAACCGCTCCGGGAGGGACCGATCTGACCATCGGCGTCAGGGGTAGGAAGGCTAGGCCAGATGATGGCGATTTCAGAAAGCCGGGTTTAGCAGGGAACATCCCATCAGGCGAGGTCTTCGTGTCTCCCGAGTTGAGGACTGCGAACGGCACAATCGCTTTCGATGGATCGATCGTGATCGAAAAGGGCGAGATAATGATAAGGGACCCGATCCTCGCGGACGTCAAGGACGGATACGTGACCAGTCTAGGCGGAGGTGCCCAGGTGGTGGAGCTGGAGAAGGCTGTGAAGGCGGGGGAGAGCAAAGCCATGAAGCTGGTCAAAGAAGGCAGGTTCTCGCGTGCGAAGGGCGAGGTGTATGCGCGAAACGCGAGGGGCATAGGCGAGCTGGGCATCGGATTGAACAGGGAGGCCAAGATTGTTGCGAACATGCTGGAAGACGAGAAGGTCTACGGGACTTGCCACTTTGCAATCGGACAAAACTACGATGGCGATGGGGAGGCCCTTATCCACCTTGACGGCCTCGTGAAGAGGCCGACCATTGTCTGCAGGAGCAAGTCCAGCAAGGTAACCACGCTCATGAAAGATGGGAAGCTGGACATGAGCTAGCCAAGGTTTAATTGCCCCCCATTTCTTCACCCTATTCGATGGGGGAAAAGCTGAGCATAGGCGCGGTGGACGAGGACATGTTCGATCGGTCCAGGCGCGTCGGATGGCTGGATCTCGACGCCGTCTCCAAGGCGAGAGTACTGCTGGTTGGCGCGGGGGCGCTCGGGAACGAGGTCGCAAAGGATCTTGCGCTGTCCGGTGCGAGGCGCATATCGGTCGTAGACATGGACCAGGTGGTAGGCTCCAACCTCAACAGGTGCCTTTTCTTCTCAAGAGAGGACGCAAGGCTGAGGAGATTCAAGGCCGAGGTCGTCGTCAGAGGCATTGCCCGCCTCTCCCAAGAAGCCGTGCCCAAGGCAATAGTCTCCAGGGTAGAGGATGCAGGACAGGAGATTTTCAGAGAACACGATATCATCCTGGGTTGCTTGGACAACATCGCTGCCAGGGTCCATACGAATTCCCATGCCTACCATGCTGGAAAGCCGTATATCGACGGTGGGACGGATGGCTTCGTTGGGAAGGTGATGGTGGCCAAACCGCCGGATGGAGCGTGCCTTCAGTGCGGTATGAATAGGTCTCATGCAAGAATCGCAGATTTCAGGTTCAGTTGCACTGGCAGGGACGTTGTGTTCCATGAGCCAAAGGTGGCTGCTGAGATCACGACCACCAGCGTCATATCAGCGATCATGGTTCGAGAGGCGCTGAAGTACATCTCAGGGCGGAGGAACATGTTGCTCTCGAACGCGTTCTACTATGACGGTCAGAGGAACATGTCCGAGGAGATAGAAATCTCACTTGACTCTGACTGTCCGGTTCATACGAAGAAATAACCCGCTCTCACTACAATTATCCGAAAACCATTTAACCTCGCTCTCTGTCCAGTAGCCTGGTGGTCTTCCTGCCGGTCAGGATCAAGGTCAAGAATGCGGAGACTGGAGCCGCCGTCGAGATGGAGCTCGAGAACGAGAACACAGTCGACGAGGTCATCGAGAGCGCGGCCACCTTTTGGAGCAAGGACATGGGTGCCTATGTGCTGAGGAAGGGAAAGAAGGTCCTCAGAGGAGGGACCTCGTTGAAAGACGCCGGGGTCAGGGCAGAAGACGTCCTCGAGCTCATCCCGGACCCCGAGGGCGGATAGCACCGATGCCCCTTCCCGTCGATGTGCTGCGCATGCGGCTCAGGAACGAGATCGAGATGTGCCAGCGAGAGCTACGACATCATATAACTGTCTCTGATCCGACACTCTCAACATTTCCAATCATGGCAAATGTGACACTTTTGAGGGTCCCCGGGCCCTCATGGGAAGAGAGCAAGGTGGTCCACAGGTTCGTGCACCGGCTAGCGATACTCATTGGCGAGGACTATCCGATGGAGAAGCCGATAGTTAAGTGGCAGACGCCGATATTTCATCCGAATATCATGCCTCCCGAGGATGGGGGCTATGTATGTACCAAACTCCTTGAGAACTGGGACTTCAGCTCGAATCTGGCAATCTTCATCAAGGGCATAGAATCGCTGCTCGTAAACCCGAACCCGAGAAACCCATTTGGAAACGATACGTGCACGCGCGCAGCGGCCTTTTTCAACAGGAACATGTACCGCCCTCCCCTCGTCATGGACCAAACGGACCGAAGGATCAGGATATTGGGTGAGGAAGATGGCTAGGCCCAGGATAGTGTCGGAAACGAGGCGCCAGCTCGAAATTCGAGAGCCACCCTCCTCAAAGGACATCTCTCCTCATGATTGGCTCTCCAAGGAGTCCATGGCCCGCTACCGCGATGCTGTCGCCACGGACCTGCCCCTAGCAATGTATCTCTCATCAGCGGCGGAGAGGAAGATCAGGGAGCACGCTTTGCGCGAAGCACACAAGAGGCTGGAGGTCATGGGCTTCTTGCTGGGTGAAGTATATTCCTGGAAGGGCGAGGTGTACACCATCGTCAGAGATGTGGGCACGACGCATCTGAAGAGCACCTCGGCAAAGGTGAGATTCGACCCGAAAGCCTTCCCCAAGCTGTTCGCAGAGTTGGACGATTCCGGATTCGACTATGTTCTCACTGGCTGGTATCACTCCCACCCTGGGCACACTTGCTTCCTATCCAAAACGGACCTCGACACGCAGAGGACCATGTTCGATCAGCCCTACCATTCGGCAATCGTGATAGACCCCCTCAACCAGGAGATCAAGGCCTTCAGGCTTGCGGGCGAGAACTACGAGGAGATGTCCTTCGCGGTTGTCGAGACCCCTGCCAAAGGCAGCAGCGGACATAAGTCCGTCAGAACCCGCAAGCTGAAAATCAGGCCCGTCGTGGAGCCCATGGGGTCGAAATAGGACTGTGAAGTCTTTCCGTAAAGGGCAAAGTCTTTCGTTAACGCGCCCATTGACGTCGTAGGGGATGTCCTGACAAGAGGAGTGTGGGTCAAATCGTTCGCATCAATCGTCTGCGCAGCCCTGCTCATGAACATCCTTCCTTACGAGGCCCGCGGTGATGGCACTGGCTATTCCATAGTTGTGACCTCTGGCGAGAGTGAAATTGGGATCATCTCAGGAAACCTCACAGCGTATATAACTTCGGACTGGCCAAGGATGCTCTTCCAGCACAGCACATCTCCCTTCACCCCCCACTTCGATGTCGGATATCAGATGATGTATCTCTTCAATGACACGAACGAGGACGGCGTGTTCGAACTCTCGGAGATGACATACACCGTTTATCTGGACCATCCTCATGTCACTTGGAACATGACCGAGGTGAACCACAGTCGCGATCCCGACATAGGGGAGTACGTCAGGTTTGGCATGTATACCGACGTCCAAGCTTCTAGAACCTTGGAGAACGGCACGGTCGAGGCCAGAGATTGGGCCAATGCCAGCTTCTGGTTCCAGATTTCGGAGAATTCCTCCAATTACCAAAACTATCTTGGCTACTACACAATTGGTGGGAAGCTATGGCTCAGGACCAACATGACACTGACTATCACGAACCCGATCGAGGCCACTGGCGCAATCCTTGAGCAGAATCTCCAGGGAGGCGGGAGCACCAACACGTTCATGCTCAAGGAGATGACGGACAGGAACCAGGTCAAGATCACCGACGTATCAGGCTGGGTCGATGAGACGAGCCGTGGGCCCAACTTCACACATCCTTTCTCCAACACAAACGAACCCATGCAGGAGATCGAATTCGCGACAGAGGATGGCACAGTCCAGGCATTCCACTACTGGGGTACTGTCGCTTACTGCGAGAACGAGACCAGCGTTTTCAACGAGACAGTGCGGTCTGCTTACTTCACAACGGGGTCAGGGCTGACCTTGCATTCGGTGTTCCCCCTGCAGAACGGCAACATGTCGATCTCCGAGGACACGAGCATCGGGATCGACGAGGATGGCTTCATCCATGTCCAGGATTGGATAGCCAGGCACATCGTGGGCATAATGGCCATCATGGGTTCAATAATAGCGCTGGTTGTCCTGACAGTCTTCGTCAGAAAGCGGAAGAAGAGGTCAGCGGCGGCACAGGGAAGCCCTATCACCCATGGAGCGAACAAGTAGTGTCCGCGAATCAGACCCAGATGGCATGCCTTTTGCGCATCGAGCCTTCGCTCTGGCCCAACTTGTCCATGAGCCTCGCGACTATGGCGTCCAGGTAGATCAGCGTGGCATCTTCGAATACCGTTCCAAGAGGCGCCAGCCGCTTCCTCTCATCGTCCTTCGGCGTCCCGATTATGATGACCAGGTTCGACGCTGCGGCTAGCTTCGAGTGGTCGTTCGATGTTATGGTGATAACCTTAGCCCCGACTCTCCTGACGATGTTCGCAGTCTGTATCGCGGACATGGTCTCTCCAGTATGTGAGACAATGAGCACTAGGTCTCCCTCCTCGACGATCGGGGTTATGGTCTCACCGACGAAGTACACGTTCATCCCAAGCTGGACCAGCCGAATCGCGAACGCCTTTGCGATCAGCCCTGATCTGCCAACACCGTAGATGAACACCTTGCGGGCGCTGATGATGGCGTCCACGAACCTGTCGGTGCCTTCTATCTCGCTCTCGAAGGTCTCCTGGATGCTCTTGACGATGTAGTCCGTGCTCTCCTTCATCTCGATCCCGGCTTCTCCTTCTTGGGGATTGTCTTCGCCTCTTTCGAGACCTTCTTCGCCAAGACCCTCTCTAGGATGACCTTCATGTACATCGCGTCGTGCTCCAGCAGCGGCGAACCGGATATCACCGTTATCGGCTGATTTCTGTCGACGATCGCCTCGGCAAGAGGCTCGAACCTCAAGTCGCCCTTCTTGATGGAGGTGTACCTCTTCTCGTTGCCGCCCTCGTGCTCCACTCCCGAGAAGTGCGTGTAGAACTTGCCGCCAGAAACGTGCTCCACTGCATCCAGGAGCTCGTCGAAATCCTTCGGTTCTTTGAGGATGCCCGATTCCCTAGCGTGATAGTGTGCGAAATTGACGACAGGGATCACGCCCTTGACCTCCTTGCAGAGTTTCAGGACCTCTGGCAGTGACCCGAAAATCTCCTGCCTTCCGCTCAGCTCGAGGCCAAGCGGAGGGGCAATCTCGTGCTTCTTGTACCATTTTGCGAGCTGTCCGATCCGGTCCTTGATGTGCTTGTAGGCTGTCTTAGGCGTAACATCTCCATAAAGGCCCAGGTGAGTGACCACTATGGTCGCCCCTAACTCGTTCCCTATGATGCCTCCCCACTTGATGGATTCCATGCTCTTGAAGCACAGCTCCCCATCGCTGACAAGGTCCATGTAGTAGGGGGTGTGGATAGACAGCTCCACGTCGATATCATCGGCCATAAGCTTCATTTGCCGCAGCTCCTGATAGCTTTTCGCGAGCCCACTGGTCAGTGTGACGAGCGTGTCTCCCTTCTTTATGGGCTCATCCAGGTCTGATATGACCTCGTCCTTTGTGCCCTTCTTCCTGACGATCTCAATGACCATGTCGTTGGTTATGTTTCTAGGTGTGATTCCCACTTCCTCGGGCTCAGCTGTCCGCTCCTGAACATGCGCCCTGACTAGCTGACTCTCCATTGCCGTCAGGCCGAGGTGGTGGACGTCTTCGATGCCGTCCTTTAGGGTGCGTCCCTTGCAAGAAAGTGGAATTCCTGCAGGACCAAAACGAATCATCTGAACTCCCGGACCGAGCTGGGTTTTTCGTGTATACTGTATGGCCTATATATCTTCTGTTGGACTGGCAATTCCCTGAAGCATGATCGTTCAAGCAAGCCTGTCAATCATCTCTCTCATCACATGAACAACGCAAGCCAGACATCGTGAGCCAGCAATTCACGCGCATCCAAAGCTTTATAAACGGCTCCACATTTACTCGCCTGCTCTCTTGTGTCGGAGGAGTCAGATATGGGTAGGAAATCTACAAAAACGAATCCCAACCTCGTCGGCCTGATACAGCGTCTCAAAGACGCCAGTAGGGTCAACGGGGCACCTGTCTGGCGAGACATCGCGTTGCGCCTCGAAGCGCCCATGAGCCATTGGGCCGAGGTCAACGTGGGAAAGCTAAGCCGGTACGCGAAGGACAACGAGGTGGTCGTCATACCGGGGAAGCTCCTTGGGGCAGGCGAGATCGCTAAGAAAGTGACTGTCGCCGCCTTCAGGTTCTCAGGACAGGCGAAGGAGAAGGTGCAGAAGGCCGGCGGACAGAACATGTCGATAGAGGAGCTCGTGGCGAAGTACCCCGAGGGCTCCAATGTCAGGATCATGGGGTGATTGAATGGCCGTCGTTGATGCAGATGGACTGATACTCGGGCGGCTGTGCACCCATCTCGCGAAGCGCCTGCTCAATGGAGAGGAAATCATTGTCATAAACGCTGAGAAGGCTCTGGTGTCCGGCCGGCCTGCGCAGTTGTTCGAGCATTACAAGCACAGGCGGGAGAGAGCGTCCAGCCAGATGAAGGCAAAAGGGCCGTACTATCCCAGGACCCCGGACCTGATACTGAAGCGAACTGTCAGGGGGATGGTCGAATACAAGAAGCCTAGGGGTCGGGACGCCTACAGGCGTCTGAAGGTGTATGTCGGAGTGCCGAAGGACCTCAAGGCCGAGAAGGCGGAGACCCTCGAGAGCGCCAAGAAGCCTCATCTGTTGAGATACACCAGTCTTGAGGAGATAGCGAAGCACATGGGCTCCAAGAGGGGGGTTGCCAAGTGAAGGTCGTCGTCGCCAGTGGCAAGAGGAAGAGCGCGGTCGCAAGAGCGACCGTCAGGAAGGGACGCGGTGCGGTAAGAATCAACAGCGTGCCCTTGGAATTGCACGAACCACACCTCGCGCAGATGAAGATCATGGAAGCATTGACCCTCGCTGGGGATAGGAGCTCCAAGGTCGATATTGATGTCAACGTCCAGGGGGGCGGGATTATGGGTCAAGCGTCTGCTTCCAGGACGGCTATTGCGAAGGGCATCGTCCAGTACCTGGAGGATGACATCCTGGAGCAGATGTACACGAAGTATGACAGGTCACTCTTGGTGTCAGACCCGAGGAGAAAGTTGCCGAAGAAGCCTCTAGGGAGAGGTGCTCGGAAGAAGCGCCAGAAGTCATACAGGTGATGTGGAATGATAATCCCAGTCAGATGTTTCACATGCGGGAGGGTCATAGGAAGCGCCTTCGAGGACTTCGTCAAGCGAGTCGAGATGGGCGAGTCGCCAAAAGACGTTCTCGACTCATTGCATCTGGACCGATACTGCTGCCGTAGGATGATCCTGACCCACGCAAACCTAATCGACGAGGTCGCTCCCTACTAAGAGGGCGCGATCATTTCTCATGATTTCCCTCTTCGGGCCCGTGGGGTAGCTTGGTATCCTTCCAGCTTGGGGTGCTGGTGACTCGCGTTCAAATCGCGACGGGCCCACCTGGCTATTTCGTCAATTGGCAGGAATTGAGATTTTCGGTAGGCTAGCTTCAAGTCGGGATACTATCGGGTCCTCGGAAAAGCCCATAGGGGAGGAAAGGCGGCGCCATCTTCTATCGGCAAGAAATGGAGTCTGAACCACATTCATTTGTTACTGGTAAGTATAACATCTAGCTTTAATCACCGGTAGATTCCGGGCATTATCCGGGCCATGGCACTTATCTTGACGGAAAGGATTGCCAGGGATGGCGTGATTAACGATGGCCTACCGCCTGTTTCGAGAGACGCGGAAAGCATCCTTCATCAGGCGTTCAATATCCTTCTCGATATCTTTGTCAAGAGGGTCGGGGATGTGCTCCTTGAGGATGAGTCTAGCCCGTTCTCTCGCGACATCCTGGATCGGCTTGAAGCCCTCTTTCGCTACTCTCTCGGAACTCCGTTTGTCCCAGAGCGGCGAAACCCTCAATTCCCCCTGGCGGAGGTTGTCCATCGTGTGAGGTTCGGCGAGGAAATTGCCCATGTGTCCCACCTTGTCTATCAGGTCTGTCGCGAGACCCCCTTCATCGACACGGATCCCGCGTATGATCCTCGCGATATCGTTGAAGACTTCGTTGTTTATGACCATCATCTCGAGACTGCTGGCGCCCTCCCATCCACTGCCGAGACCAGAGATGCTCTCTGCTCCTGCCAGGGCCGGCATCAAGGCTGTCATCATCTGCTCGAATCCCATCTGCATGTCCCACCTGGTGATATCGGATGACATGCCATTCGTGTCCGATACCATCCCGTACCTGCGAGCCATCTGCACTATGGCAGCGGATACGAGACCTTCCTCGGGGACTCCCCATAGGTCCCTGCCAGTGCGGGGGTCCATCATACAGACTCTGCCTGAATAGAAAATTGGCAAGCTAGTAGTTATCGTCTGAATGAGCATGACGCCGCCGAGCTGTTCCGCATTCTGTTGCGCCAACGCTCCACTCAGAGTGACGGGTCCTGTCTCTCCGCAGATTGGGCAGGGAAGGACGGAGAACGGGATTCCCTGCTCGGCACTCCGCGCCAGGACATCGCAGTTGGCGCTCGAAAAAGTGAGAGGGCTGCTAGGAGATCCGCCGAGGCTGAACAACGGTCTCTTCCGAAGCTCCTCAATCCCTCCTGAAACGCAGGCCCACATCTTCACGAGGAAATCGACCGTTTCCTTGTTCGGAGCATACCCGCTGGCCGTCTTTCCGGAGTTCTTCATGGTCGCCTCCATGGTCTTAAGGACCAGCAGCTCCGGTGGGACATCATTTGCCATGACGAGGCTGGATGCAAAATGGTTATTTTCGAGAGCGTCGCCGAGCCTGGCCGCCATCTCAACATCCTGGTAAGTCGAGTGCCTCGGTCGGCCTGTCTCAAGATCGATTATCTTAGGATCGCCTCCACCTGCATATGGGAACATGTGCTCCCCATCGTACTCGATATCCCACCTTCTGTCTCGGGCAGGGAATATGTTGCGATGAGTGATCTTGCCGATCGCATCCTCAATCATGGATCTGGGAAATGTGATAACTCCCTTCTTAGTCGGATGACCTGCAGCGCCTGCATTTAGTAGCCTCTTCCTGGCGTCATCGCTGTCGTACCTGATTCCAGTCCTCTCCAGTATTCTCAGAGAGGCTTCGTGTATCATGTCGACCTGGTTGTCGGTCAAGACCTTTAGTCTTGAGCCTGGATTAAGTCTGATGCCTTTCACTGTCGGCACGTCCTTGATAATCTGGATTGTAGATTGCTTACAAAAAGGCTCTTGCGCTGCGTCGTTGGGTTGGACTGGCTGGAGTTTGAATCGGATGCACCGTCGAGAGGGCAGGATGTCCATTCAGATTCGACTTGCATGTTTGTACATTTCGGGGAGCTGGACATGAACTGGGTATGCTGGCGTGTCCTAAATTTGAACAAGCTCTTTTCCAAGGGTAGTCAATGTCTCTCTTCCTCCGATGGTTACCAGAACATCATCTTCTATTCTCACGCCAAACGCGCCTGGGAGATTGATTGTAGGTTCTATGGTCATGACCATTCCTGGTTGCAGCACCATTTCCATGTTTCTATACTCCGTCAAGTGGGGTATTTCGTGCGCCTCGAGACCCAAACCATGTCCGATTCCAAAAGGGAAATACTCCCCATATCCCCTCTCATCTATCACTCTCCTACCAGCATCATTGATTACACCTGCTTTCACGCCATCTCGGATCGCATCTATGGCCTTCAATTGCGCTTCTTGGACTACCCCATAAACCTTCTTTTGTCTCTCACTGGGTTTTCCGACAACTGTCATCCGTGTGATGTCAGCATGATAGCCATTGTATGTTGCGGACAAATCCATTAGGAAGAAATCGCCTCTCTTGACGCGGTCTTCGGAAGGAGGATCCCACGTTGCTGTTTTGGCTCCAGTCTGAACAACGCAATATGATATATCCTCAGCTCCATGTTTTCGCATTGCTCTTTCAATTTCTATGGAAATCTCCTTTTCTGAAATGGATTCCTGAATGCTTTCCCGGCCAACCTCCACACCCTTTTCAACTATTCCAGCAGCTTTTCGTATACACTCAATTTCTTCCTCCGATTTAACCAGCCTGACTTCGTTCAACATATCTGAAGCATTCTTGATCTTGATTTGTGGAAGGGTAGCAACAAGTTGCTCATAGATCTTGAACGGCAAGTGGTCTTCCATTCCGAGCGTTCCCCTCATATCACCCAACAAATCCCTGAAAACTGCCATTCGATTCTCTGCGCCAGAATAGCATCGAATGTCGTTGAGTTTCGAGATTCCTCTCACCAAATTCTCACTAGATTTTGGCACTACAAGAACCGGTTCCCCGTCAAGTGGAATGATTTCCGTGGAAATCATATCCCAGGTTATGATCGTATCCCAAGCATCACCAGGGTAATCATAGTGTAAGCCGGTCAAGTAGCGTAGATTCGGTCCGGGCGATATGAGAAGGCATTCGTACCCTCCTTCTTCCATGAATGATTTGACCTTTCTGAGTCTATCAGCCAACATAGCCGAAACACCTCTTGTTCTCATAGTCGAATTTCATACTTAATGACTTCGAGCAAGTGCGTACATTCAACTTCATCAGGGGAGCAATGGAGTGTATGTCATGAGGCAAACCGTGCATTCAGCCCATGACATGCTTGCATTGCAGGTGTGGTGAGGGACGTTCCTTGAACCTGACATCGTTCACCAAACTCCCCTCATCTGAGACTCTCTCCCTGCGTTCTGTTTTCCCGTTCAACGTTGGATCCATTATCGGTGCGACAGATACATTGATTCGGGATTCATTTCGAGATCACTTGGTGTATCAGCCCGCGGAAGAAAGTGCCAATCAGCTGCCGATTGGAGATTCTGTCAGGAAACGATACGGACAAGATCCGTTGTGTCACAGCCGAGATACAGAAGTACATCAAGAAGGAGTCAAAGACCTACGGTCACTGAAACGAGTCTACCTATCTTCTTCTCAGTCTCGGGTTGAAGATCTCATCAAGTGCGTAGCCAATCAATGTGAATGAGAGCACGAGGAAAACTATGCACAGACCCGGGACCAGGATCCACAGATAGAGCCCATTAAGGAACGCATGGCCTGTCATTGCATCTTCAAGCATATTCCCCCAAGTGACAACTCTGGTAGGATCGGGACCAAGCCTGATGAAGCTCAATGTGCTCTCTGAAAGAATGGACAACGCGACTGTCAACACAGAATTGGCGAAGACCAAGGGGAAGACATTCGGAAAAATGTGCTTTCTTACAATATGGAAGTCTCCCGCCCCAGCCGATCTTGCCCTTTCCACAAAAGTCCTATTCTTCAATGACATGACCTGTGCCCGCACCAATCTCGCCGTGCCCGACCACCCGGTTATGCCTATCACGAAAACGACCTTCATCACGCTCGGTCCTCCCGGGAGAAGAGTCGCAAACACAATCATCAGTGCAAGCCATGGCAAGACAAGAAACACATCTGTGATTCTCATCAGCACCTCGTCTCTCCATCCGCCCCAGAAGCCACTGAAAAGACCGACAAGAGTCCCTAACCCCATTGAGACGAGAGAGGAAACAAATCCTATCAAGAGCGAGACTCTGGACCCGTAGATCGTCCGAGCAAGAATATCATTACCACGAAAGTCCGTTCCAAGCCAATGGTCTGCTGACGGCGGAAGGCCTAAGCCAACAGTCGTCACCTCATCAAATGGACCATACGCCGAAGGCCAGCCCGCAATATGTGCAAGGACCCACATAACTTGAGGAGCGAACACAGATATCACAACGAAGGCAAGAAGAGCTACCAGGCCGATCATTCCCATTCTGTTCCGGCGGTAGACCTTCCATGTTGCCACGGCTTTCTTCCTCAGAAGCCTCAGTCTCTCTATTGTCGGCCCAGATAACCATCCCCTACGGATTTCGTTCGTCATTCATGCCACCGAGACGCGCGGGTCCATCATCATCAATAGAAAGTCAGCGACGAAGTTAGCAAGGATCATTGCGACAGCTATCAAGAAGAACGCGGCCTGGAGTATGGGGTAGTTGAGGTCATACGTTGCCATTATGGTCAAATATCCGACACCGGGATAGTTGAACACAATCTCTGTCTGGAAAACCCCGCCCACGACGAAGGCCAAAGTCATTGCTATCAGGGCAACCATCGGCAACATCGCATTTGGCATTGCATGATGTCTCATCACATCTCTTTCGCGGACCCCTTTTGCCCTAGCAGTCGTTATGTAGTCTTCGGTCATCACATCGATCAACGAGCTGCGCATTATCAACGCGAACTCCCCGATTGCTCCTATTGTCAAACTCGCAGCTGGCAGTATCAGATGCCTTATGAGATCGACAAACGATGCCCATGTCCACTCAGGAGGCGCTCCAAACGCCAGTGCCCCGGAATCTGGAAACCAATTAAGGCCCGTTGCAAATATCGCGACGAGCATCATCGCGAACCAGAATGTCGGCATCGCATAGAAGAAGAGAGTAAATGCAAGAGACCCAGTATCAAAGAGGCTACCACGCTTCCATGCAGATACTACTCCGATAGCCATTCCTATCACGATCATCAGAATGGATGATGTGCCTGCGAGAATCAGAGTCCATCTGAGATTACTAAGAACGATGCTCATTGCGGAAGTGCCAGGGTCCGCAAACGAATCTCCGAATCTCAAGAGCAAGGTATTCTTGATATATGTGAAGAATTGGATGTACATCGGATCGTTCAGACCATACTCCTCAATCAGATGTTCTTTGTACTCAGCAGGGATCTTTGGATCTGGTGGCACTATCGCGTTGATTGGATTGCCTGGCATCAAGCGAAATAGTACGAAGTTGAGGATGATGACCAAGAACAAGGTTATGACGGAATTCACAGCTTTCCTGATGATTATCCTCGTCATTGCTTTCGTAGTTGACACCTTCTCATAAGACAGGAGAAAGACAAGAGGTTTCTTGGATTTGCCGGCTCTATGGCGCAGGGGGTGGTTGCGCCGACTTCCTTCTCTTCGTCAGAACGAATACAGCGACCCCTGCAATGATTATCACTACTGCCGCAATGCCAACGATTGCCATCGTGCTGAGTCCCCCGCCCCCACCATGAGCTGATGGTGTCAGGTCAAAGTCCTGGACGAGCGTTCCAGGCGTAGAGACCGTAAGTGTAGACTCGTTGGTTTCGTAGTCGGTCATAGATGCCCTGACTGTATACGTTCCGAACGGGATGTGCAGAATCTCGTAGTAGCCAGTGGCGTTGGTCCGCACGCTAGAAACCGACACATTCGCTGAGAGCAGGTTGACAGTCGCTCCCGCAATCGAATCATGTGTGTCCGCATCGTATACATGACCCTTCAGGGTCCATGTGATCATGGCCAGCGTGAAATTCAACCAGGTCTCTTCCTGAGCGGTTATTGTCGCGCTCCCCATGGCGCTCGCATAGCCAGTGGCACTGACATTGACAGTATGTGTTCCAGCCACCAGGGTGAGATTGAAGAAGCCACTCGCGTCAGTCGACCTACTCATATTCCCCGCCGTAATAACTGCTCCAACAACAGGAGCTCCCGCGCCGTCGACACATCCCACGAGCCAACCCACATTGGCCGGCACAGGCTCAACTGTCACTACCAGACTATCCGTGTCAGAGAGTCCTCCCGGATCCGTCACCGTGAGAGTTGCGTTAACCGTGCCCAGGTTGTTGAAGGTATAACTCACGGTCCGACCAGACAGTGTCTGAACAGTGTGGTCCGGTTCCTCGAAAGCCCATGACCATGCAAGAGTGCTGACCGCGTCGTTCGGATCCGTCGCATCGCCAGTGAAACTCACGGTCTCCCCCTGATAGGCGACCACATCCGGACCCGCATTGGCGATCGGCGGCTCATTCACAGGCGGGACACCTGTGGGTGTCACCTGGAAAAAGAAGAAGATATCCCCCGGCCTAGCCCCAGGCTGAGCCTTGAAATCCGGAAAATTCTCGAATCTGTCCGTTCTGTAGGCGTACAGCCCATACGGATACCACAAGATGATATATGGGCAGTCATGATAGAGAATTCTTTGCATCTCGTGAACGATCGTCTGTCGGTCCGTGAGATTCACAGCGGTCTGCTGCTGGTTCCACAACTGATCGTAGACCGGGTTGCTGTAGAAGGTGTCGGACCAAGCAGCCCAATCACCGGGATCATCAGGTATCTGACCGGTTGTCACAACAGAGAGAATCCAGGAAGGATCGTATTCCGGCCACCAACTCCAGGAGAAGATGTCGTATTGCATGTTGTACTGGTACTGAAACAGGGAAGTTTCCGAGATACCTCTTGCCGGTGCGTTTATGCCGATATCTGTCAGCCATTTCGAAATCTTCTGGCATGCCAGTTCGTCTGCATCATAACCTGTAGGATAGTAGAACCCGAAGCTCAGCTCAACACCGCTCGTGACGTTTTCCCTTATTCCGTCATCATCAATGTCACGATATCCTGCAGCATCCAGCAGAGCTTTCGCCTTTTCAGGATCAAATTTGAGCTCCTCCTCTTCGGACACATTATATTTCCAGAATGGAGTGATCGGCGGAATCAGCGTATCTCCCTTGTCAGCCAGCCCTCTCAGTATCTCCGTCACTATCTGTGTCTTGTTTACCGCCATTGCAACCGCCCGTCTCACAGACGTGTTGCACGTCTCTGTGTTCGCGCTCGCCTTGGAGAACCCGTCTCTCACGGATTGTGGTGCACAGTTGAATCCGATGTGATGCAAATCCAGCTGATCCGCAACTTGCCCCTCTATGCCCGGCGTATCGATCGTCGTGTTCCACAGACTGATGGGAATCCCGATTGCCACATCGATACTGCCTGAAAAGAGCGAATTCATCATCGCGTCTTCGCTCGTGAACACTTTGTATAGAACCTTGTCGACATTTATCACGTCCATGTGATACCTGTCCCACTTCAGCATCCAAATGTCTCCCAGAGTCCTGCTGTAGGAGCTCAGGATCATCGGCCCAGATCCCACAGGGCCGTTCGGGAAATACTTGCCATCCCACAAATCGACCTGCCCAAGCTTGTTGAGTGGCACGGAACTCCACAAGTGCTTGGGAAGGATTGGTACATTCATTGTGAGCATTGTGGCCTTAGGCACGTCGGTCGTGAATCTCACTGTATGGTCGTCAAGAGCGAGCACCTCGGTGATGTTCCGGACGTAGCCTTGATAGAGGCCACATTCATTGGGATGGCTTATGATCAGGTTAAAGGTCCAGTTCACATCTTCTGCAGTCACAGGTATGCCATCATGCCAGACAGAGTTCTCCACAAGATGGAACGTCCATACCCTTCCATCCGAACTCGTATCCCAGGACTGTGCGAGCATCGGCATTGGCTTAAGGATCGTAGGATCGCGAGTTACCAGCACTTCGTACATGTCCCATGCAACAATCCAGGATGTACCACTCATCATCGAGAACGGGTTGAATGTATCCGCCGCTTCGGTGAGGCCAACAGTCATTACTATGGGTGCTGCCAAAGCGGCAGCACGATCCGAGACTGTCGGAGTCACCATTAGTGCGGAGGAAATGAGAATCGCCAACAAGGCTATGGACAAGCACTTTGCTATCACATTTCTCCGATGCTTCCTCGCGCCGAGATCTCTTTGAATATCTTCTGTAATAGGCACACTTTCTCGGGCAGTTCCTTTTGGCATTCTATAATCCCCCCTTCGTTTTTGTCGCGGCAATAGTATGACAGGAAGATTCTCTCCCATGAATTTGCTGAGGCCACTGACCAGGCCACGCTTATGCACATGAAATGGTCCGAGAGTCTTCGATCTGTCATCAATCCCCGTTTTCAGATTATGACGCCTACACCCACAACATGGTTTCGCTATAATTATTGTACTGGTTGATAGCATCTGAGACTATCAGCCATTGTTCATTGTTGTCCATTACTCTTCCCACATGATAGTACATCAATCCTGCTTTCTCGTTCAGTTGTTGCGATGATGCTTACTGTGGGGTCGAATGGGGTGTTCTTCAACGGTAACATCTGCACGCTTGATCCGAGAAAGAAGAGTCCTCCCTTCATTTCCTACCTTGAGTGGAGCATCCACCTTTAATCACTGGCAGATTCCATACCATAATAAGAACACGAGAAAAGCCCATAGGGGAGGAAAGGCGATCATAATCTACTCTATCGAGCCCCTTTGAGGTGCCTGCCAGTTTCGTTCTCGTGACACCATATGCAAAGCGTCTCAAGGTTCTCTGGGTTGTTCGATCCGCCTCTGCTAAGCGGATTCACGTGATGCACGTGCAGTCCTACATACGGACCGGTCGGCACGAATGGTTCCCACCTACTTCGTCTAGGAAATCGTCCTGACCGTCCGCATCGAACACACCGGTAGTGGTCCCTGCGTAGAACTTGAAGGCGGAGTTGCTGCCATTCATGGCTCTGCCGGCTGCCTCCAGCATAGAGCGTGTCATGCCTCTGCCAATACTCACTTTCTTCCTTCTGCCCAGCCAGCCAATCTTGGATTGCTTTGATTATCATCGAAATCGGGTTCATTGTATCAGCTTGCTCTGCTGACCTGCGAATGGTTGCGAAGGAGCATAAAGAGCAGGGGGCTCGAGCCTCTGAAAAGCCCATAGGGAAGGAAAGAAAGGAAGGGGTTTGAGGGGACAACGGGGCAAGCCTCAATTCACCCGAATTGAGCATCAAGCCATTAGGGTCTTTCGCGACTCGCGTTCAAATCGCGATGGGCCCACCTAGATCACCGCTGAAAAACGGTAGTTCGAGTGCGGTCCACTCTCCACTAGCTGCGTCTCACCTGATCTGCGGTTGGAAGTCATACGCCAAAGCTGCAGAGTGCAGATCTCGGACTAAAGAAAAGATCATCCGAGCTCGAACGCGGCGATTCCGTAGAGCTTGTCCATGTTGGTCATGTACCGTGCCTCACCACGTATCATCAGAGGAATCCGCCATGTCTTGATAAGTGGAAGCTTATCGATGATTCTTAGCGCCGCAGGATTATTGAAGAATGATCCCATGTAGAGCGTGCCCTCATCGAATGTCGATAGTGCAGTCCAGAAGAGCGCCTCTGCATCTGTAGGATTCCCTGTCAAGCAAACCCAGGGTCCCAAATCATACCCGACGTGGTCTGGCCGGCCAAGCACATATCCGGCAACACTGCCATCCTGCTCGATCTTGAATGCGTGATCCGGCCCCTCCTCGAACAAGAGCCGAATGAGTTTCTCTCTGTCATCTCCGAACATCGCACTATCGATTTCGATGACCTCTGGTAGGTCAGGTCTCTTCAGGGGCACACAGCTCGGAGACGCATTGTGAAGGTGGGTGCTCTGAATGTCCAGATGCCTGCACGAGATCTCGCCTTGGATGGTGAATCCGAATTTCTGGTATAGTCTGATCCCCTCCAAAGTCGCGTAAAGCAGGACGGACTTCGCACCCTTGCTTGTCATGTAATCAACAGCTGTCCTCAGCAAGGACTCGCCGATCTTACGTCCCCTTCCTTTCTTCCCAACAATGAGGTGGCCCAGTACTCCTGTATGACCATACGTTACACAGGTCGCAAATCCAAGCGGCTCTTCTTCCTCGTAGATGAAGCTCCCCTCTGGATCCATCTTTAGCATCACACCGAGCTCTCTCGCTGTGTAGTACCAGCCCTCTTCGTGCGTCAGGGCGACCGCGAAGCCCAAGTCTTCCTTCCTCAGAGTTCTTGTTCCCATTCTCCCAACGTTCCAGGCGAATCGCACCCAGATTAGCGATTCAATATATCAGCTTCGCCTATGGATTAGACAGGACTGCCCGCGCTCCATCAGCCTGAGGAACCGTGTCTCTCAATGCGACTTCCTCGGCGGTTTCACTGACAGGATCTCGTGTGCCACCTTCAGAGCGCGAACGGTCTCTTTGACGTCATGAACTCTCACTATGTTGGCGCCCTCTCTCACCGCAAGCACTGCAGCTGCGACAGACCCCTCGATCCGTTCCTCGACGGGCAGGCCGGTTATCTTTCCGATGAACGACTTCCTGGAGACACCGATGACTATGGGTTTTCCGATCGATCTGAACTCTCGCAACCTAGAGATTATCTCAAGATTGTTAGTCACGGTCTTGCCAAAACCTATTCCTGGATCTACCATTATTCCTCGCGGATCAATACCGCCATGCTCAGCAGCTGCGACCCGATGCTCGAGGTACTCCTTCACTTCCCTGACGACATCCCTGTATCTAGGTCGTTGCTGCATTGTCCTTGGCCCGCCTTTCATGTGCATGATGATTGTGGACGCACCGTGCTTGGCGATCGCATCGATCATTCGAGGGTTTCTGAGCCCTGCTACGTCATTGACTATGCTCGCTCCTGATTGCAGCGCCATTTCTGCAACCTCAGGCTTCATGGTATCGACGGACAACCGCCCAGGGAAGTCAGCTGCGAGTGATTCGATGACCCCCATGATTCTTGCGATCTCCAACTTGGCTGTCACGGGCTCCGCTCCCGGCCTAGTCGACTCTCCCCCGACATCAACCAGGTCGGCTCCGAACGAGAACATCTCTCGCCCCTTTCTGACCCCAAGGCTCGTGTTGTTCCCGAGGCCATCATCAGAAAACGAATCGGGGGTCATGTTGAGGATGCCCAAGACTCGGGGAACATCGAGCTTCATGATATGCCTGCCCAGCTTTACTGTCTTGACGGCGGGTCTGTCAGGGCTCAGCTTGGCCAAAGAACATTCCTCCTCGCTTTCCTACGCCACGAGAAGGTCATCGACTACCTCAGCTATGTCCTTTATCTCGATATCCAGCTTGACGATTTCATTGCCAAGCTTCAGGTTGCTGACGCAGAACGGACATGCAGTGACTAGAAGGTCCGCAACCTCAGATGCCGATCTGACTCTCCTCGACGCTATTCTCTGCGCGGCGGCAGAGTCTGCTGCTCTTACGCCTCCGCCGCCACCGCAGCATCTAGCCATATCCATGTTCTCCTTCAGCTCGACGAATTTGGCCTCAGGAATCATCTTGAGAATCTTTCTCGGCTCATCGTAGATCTTGAGGTACCTGCCTATGTGGCAAGGGTCGTGGTATGTGATCCTCTTCTTCAGAGGCTTCAGCTTGAGTTCTCGTTTCGCCAGGAACTCAACGAGATGCAAAGCCTCGAAGTCGAGTTTGACGTGTTTCGGATACTGCTTCCGGAACATCTTGAGGCAGCCCGCGCAGGTGAAGATCAGGGTCTTGATGCCCAGGCTCTTGACTGCCTCCACGTTCGCTTTCATGAGATTCTTGATCAGCTTATCCGCCTGCCCGGTCCTCTGCAATGTGCTGCCACAGCAGACCTCGTCCACGAGCGTAAAGTCCACGCCGAGCTTCTTCAGAATCGAGATCGTGTGTCTCGCGATCTCAGGTTGCCGATATCTCGCGGTGCAGCCAATGAAGTAGCCGATCTCAGCGGCCCTGACAGGGACGCCGAAGTCCACCTTTGAGGTCTCTCCGTATGGGTTCTTTGTCTTCTTGATGTTGTCAGCAATGCGCTTGTACGCCGGGAGATTGCACCCTGCCTCCGCGAGATCGGCCCTGGCTGCCTCCACGATCTCCACGACCTTGATGTTCGACGGGCATCTCCTCTCGCAGTCCTTGCAGGTCGTGCATTGCGCGAGCCTCTGGACCACGGACTCGTCCGCGGGAATCTCTCCTCGCTCCAGCCCGTACGCTAGGATGACCTTCCCTCTCGCAACCGACGGGTCCCATTGATTGTCCTCGAAGTACGGGCAGACGCTCTTGCAGAAGCCGCAAAGGGTGCACGTGAGCATCTCCTTCTCCAGCGCCTTCGTCCGGTTCGCTTTGATGTACTTCTTCCTAGGCATGGGATCATCCTTGCAGTCCCGTCAGGGGCTTTGCTCACTGTGCTTGCTGGACTCTGGGCACAGTAATCACAGCGTCCATCATAAAAGTGACCTTGGACCTGGGCCCGAGTTCCCTGATAGAGACATCAATTGCTTCTTGGAGTGTGTTTACGGGTGTTAGGTGTGCCTTTCTTGCGATGTACGGGTCCAGTTTAGTGACCGCCAGCATCTTGCACTTGAGTTCTATCTCAGCCATCTTAGCCGCCTTGTGATACCCCAGTTTGTACCCCTGCGCTATCTTGTCTAGTGCCTCCTTCGGCGTGCTTGCGCTCCCAAGGAGATCAAGGAAGTTCGGAGGACCGACGCCGTTTCTGCATGCGCTCACCAAAATGATGATCCCCCCGTCCCTAACAGCGTACTTGGCGTTATCCAGGGCCTTTTGTGATTGATAGAGGTCTATGTCGTACGGAAACGCGGTCACAGCGACCACGATGTCCGACTTCTTCTTCAGCTTGATGACGAACACCTCGTCCGCTTTCTTTGTGGCTGCCCGGAACGAATCTCTGAGGTTTCCCGCGAAGGCAAAACAGGTCCTGTGATTCTTGTCAAGAACAATCATGATCGAGAAGATTTTCTTGTCCTTCAAGGCCCTCATGGCATCTTCCATGTCCTCGTTCACCGGGTTCTTCTCGAGCTTGAGCGATTGCGCATCGATACTTAGCGCAAGCTTGTGGTTCTTCTCGATGGTTTCGTAGGCCGATACCCCTGGGAGGAAGGACTTCCTTCCGCCAGTGTATCCGGCGAAGTAGTGCGGCTCGACGCTGCTGATTACGATGATCCTGTCAGCGTCCACCACCATCTTGTTCAGCTTCAAGGGGGTTCCGTTCATCGACGTTCCGAGCATGACGGTCTCGCTGTGCTTTGCGTCATGCGCATACACATCCGCTTTGATGTCTTTGTAGAGCTCGCCGAAGATGAACCTGTACTCTTCCTCGGTGGGTGCGCGATGCGTTCCCGTTGCGACTATGTATTTGACCTTCAGCCCTTTCAGAAAGGGCTGGATGACCTTGATGATCCTCCAAGAAGGGGTCGGTCTCGTGGCGTCGTTGACAATGATGATGACATCCTTCGCGCCCTTCAGGAACGCGGGCAATGGCTGCGAGTTGAGGGGCGTATTCGCCGCGTCGAGAACTATCTGGACCTTGTCCTCAGCGAAGACATCCTTCTGATAGACGACCTCGCCGAGGTTCTCATCTCTGACCTCGACTGCCTCCTTGCCCTCCCCGTACGGTACTTCTATCCGCATCTGAAATGCCGAGCAGGAATAGGGGTTCCCGTATTAGTACGTTAAGGTGTGTCATGGTACTCCTGGGGCGCCCCGGCGTGGCTGTACGAAGCCTTAATAACGTCATATGAATCTGTGCTACCGATGAAGACCGTAGGCTCACTTGGCGAGCGGGAAACTATAAGGATTATCGACCGGATCATCAAGAGCGACGTATCGATCGGCATCGGAGACGACTGCGCGGCCATCGATATCGGAAATAAGTACCTTCTCATCACGACGGACATGATGGTTACCAAGACTCACATACCGAAGGGCATGGGCCCATACGACATCGGCTGGTCGATCGTGGCCGTTAACCTTAGTGACATCGCAGCCATGGGCGGGAAGCCTCTGGGTATTGTCACTGCGATAGGTATCACCAGGGGCCACCCGATCGATTTCCTCGAGCAGATGGTCGACGGCATGAACGATTGCGCGCTCAAGTTCGGGACGAGCATCGTTGGCGGCGACACGAAGGAGCACGACGATCTCATTCTCTGCGGGACAGCCGTTGGAGAGGTTCCCAAGGAGAGCATTCTTCTGCGGAAGGGCGCGAAACCAGGCGACCTGATAGCCGTCACCGGCGGCTTGGGTAAGGCTGGTGCAGGGTTCTACTCAATGAAGCGCAGCCTGAATCTCAAAGAGGCCGAAGACGCCCTCAAGAGGCCCTGGCCGAGGGTCAAGGAGGGCATGGCACTGAGCTCTTCAGGGATTGTCACATCGTGCATGGACATCTCAGATGGGCTGTCGGCCTCCGTGTTCGAGCTGTCCAGGAACTCCGGGCTTACCTACGAGATTGACCTGGCAAAGGTCCCCAAGGCAAAGGAGGTCGAGCTCGCCTTCCATGACGCTGAGCGACAGAAGGATCTGATACTCAACTTCGGAGACGACTTCGAACTCCTGTTCACTATCAAGAGGGATACAGAGCCCGCCCTCGAGAAGATCGCCCAAGATGTCGGGTGCCCGATGACGGTGTGTGGCAAGGTCACGAGCGGCGAGGAGAACATACTCATAGACAACGGGAAGAGGGAGCGTCTGGAGAATCTGGGGTATGAGCACTTCAGGTCACGCCAGCCATGAGGCTAGCTTCTACGCGAAAGAGGGCGACAAGGTCAGATGCGGCCTATGCCCTCACACGTGCCTTGTATCCGATGGAAAGCGCGGACTCTGCGGGGTCAGGGAGAATCGGTCAGGGAAGCTGTATTCGTTGATATACGGCCTGGCATCCTCGGTCCACCCGGACCCGATCGAGAAGAAACCGTTCTTCCATTTCCTTCCAGGCACGACTGCAATATCGTTCTCCAGCATTGGCTGCAACCTGTTTTGCATGCATTGTCAGAATTTCTCGATCTCTCGCGCCAAGATTGAGGATTTCGACCTCACGCCGATCACTCCCGAGGATGTCGTAAGGTACGCCAAGCGGACGGACTCTCGCTCGGTTTCATGGACCTACAACGAGCCAACGATCTGGCACGAGTTCACTACCGTCGCCTCCAGAGCGGCTCACGATGCAGGCTTCAAGACGAACTACGTGACGAACGGCTTCATCCAGGAGGAGCCACTTAGAGAGCTCAAGGGCCTGATCGACGCCATGAACATAGATGTTAAGGCGTTCAGAGAGGATTTCTACAAGCGGATATGTGGGGGCAAGCTCGCGCCGGTCCTGAAGGCGTGCGAGATCGCAGTCGAGCAGGGGATGCATGTAGAGATCACATATCTGATTATCCCCCAGCACAACGATTCCGAGGAGGAGATTGGCGAGTTCTCGAAGTGGGTTTTCGACTCGCTGGGTCCCGAGATACCTGTCCACTTCTCCGCATTCCACCCTGACTACAAGCTCGTTGGCGTCCCTCGAACGCCCGATCGAACGATGGCAATGGCGTTCAAGTTGGCGAAGGCGAACAGACTCGAATTCGTCTACTTGGGCAATGTCTACGCAGGAGACAAGGACGACACATACTGCCCCCAGTGCGGTACGATGGTCATAGAGAGGGAGGGTTTCTGGGTGGGGCGAACCGAGCTCAAAGGCAACAAATGCGGGAAGTGTGGTGCGGACCTGAATCTGGTGCTCTGATCCCACTTTCTCGGGTCAAAGGGGCGCGATTAGCAGCAACAGGTTGCCAACAATCACCGAAAAGATGAGACTGATGGATATGGGGATGATGAAAGGGATTTTCGGCGTGATCCATACTCGTTTGTGTCCCGCCTTGCTGAGAAGGTCCAGCTCGCTCTCCAGGTCCTCGTCTCTCTTCGGCCTGGTATAGCGCACGAGCTTCCCATCCTCGATTCTCTCCATAAGCCAAACGAACTTGCTCCGCGCGTTTTCAACATCCATCTTGTATCCGAGGAAGCCGAATGGGTACTCGAACTCGCGTGAGGATATGTTCTTGACGGCGAATGCGATGGGAAGAAGCGCAACGATGATTGCGGCGTTGATCAGGACCACGAATGAGAACGGAAACACGATCTGGGCTTGCCAATTTTCGGGGCTGAGCAAGGGAAATGAGCCGATGGCAGGATAATAAGGGAAAATGATCGAGAGAGCAATGAGTGCCTTGGCGTCTGCTCCTCCCCTGATGATGTCGAGCATGTACATCAACACTATAACGAGCATCATGACAGGTATTGCGAGGAGATGGGCAGAGTCCTGGTCTTTTGGCCAGAGCAATGCAAGAATGACTATCGATGCGACCGCGACTCCGTACTTCGCATATGGAGCTGCTCTGTTCCATAAGCCCTTGCCCTCGGAGTCCAAGTAGATGTCAGAGAGGATTGCCAGTATCGGAACAAGAACCAGAAGGGCGCCAAGCGGCAGCTCCCGGTCCATCACCTGAAGTGGCAGCAAAACGATCCCGACCCCAGAGAGCGCCAGCCATAGCTCGTTCCTCGCTTTGCGGGTCTTCCAGTCAGTGAATGAACCGTATCCGAGAATCAGGGCAGAGGCCATTAGCTGGACAAGAGTAATCGCATCTGCGGCTTCCACGCGGCTTGATTAGAGTATCCATACTTAAGAGATTCGCGATGCTCGGTCTCGATAGGCGTTTAAAGGCGACCCCTTAACGCGATCAGTCGCAGAGTTCCAGACCCAGGTTCTCGGCTATCTCTAAGGCTGTCCTAAACTCTGCCATCCTCAGGGGATGCGAGATCTCCGGATACTCACTGGCATTGTGCTTTGGCCTATACTGAGCCATCACATTGACCTTCACACCCTCCAAGTTCTCTGATATCCAGGTCAGTGCTGGCCTGGTGCAGCACTCAACATGGCCCGGGAGGACGAGGTGCCTGACGATCATCTCAGCCTGCTGTCTTGCGATCTTGTGGTTTCTCTGGACGATCCTCAAGTAGTCCTGGACCTTCGAGAGCCTCGAGGCGCACCAATCGTTTCCGTACTTGTAGTCCGTCAGATAGACGTCGATGACCCCGTCAAGGAGCTTCATCGATCGCTCTGACAGATACATATTGGAGTTCCAAACCTGAGGGATGTTCGCTCTGCATTCCTGGAGTACCTCTAGGATGAACGGGAGGTTCGAGGTCGGATCTCCTCCTACCCAGTTGACATTCCTGGCTCGGGCGAATGCTCCAAGCGAGCCCTCATCAGTGCTCTTTGCCTCGATCTTTCTCGCGAGCACTTTTGGCCCTATCTCCACACCCACCTCCGGCCTCGTGCTTATGTCCCAGTTCTGGCAGAAGACGCATTCGAATGTGCATCCGGAGAAGAATATCGTATAGGATGGCACCAGCTCCGGTTCTTCTCCCATGTGTAGGAACTCGCTGTTCACTCGTGCCTTCAGAACTCCGCAGTGGCCTCTCTCCCCAGCCGAACGGTTCGTGCCGCATTTCCGCTCGCAGAGCTCGCAGCTCTTCATCATCCTGTTCGCCAGCTCAATCTTGAGGTCCAGCAGTCCAGATTGTCAGGAGCCATCGGTCTTCAACAACGCTCTATCATGCGCTTTCCAGAGGACGTCATCCTCAGCTCCAAGGTCAATAGGCACCTCGGTCCTCTTCGTCATGAGGTATCTCGCGGTCTCTTCACCTTCGAGTATCGCATAGTACCGTGAGAGGGCTTCTGAAGACATTCCAGATGTATCAGCCAACCCACAGATTTAATACTTCTACTCGTGGTTGCTCTATGAGATGCGATCAGGATCATCGAAGCCCCTGCCGGATCTGTGGAAAGACACTTACGACCTAGTCGCACAGGTTCCCCGGGGAAGGGTCACGACCTACGGTGCAGTGGCCAAGGCTCTCGGGGATGTCGTTGCGAGCAGGTTCGTCGGACTGGCCATGAGCAGGAATGACGATATCGTCAGGGTCCCCTGTAGGCGAGTCGTTCAGACTGATGGATACGTAGGTGGCTATACAGGGGGCGGTCCTCAAAAGAAGATCAGGCTTCTGAAGTTGGAAGGGATTCATGTCAAGGATATGAAGGTCGTGGACCTTGATCACGTCATCTTTGACCATTTTGCCACATCCTATCCGCTCAGAGCACTGAGGAGGCAGCAGAGATCCCTCAAGAGGCGCCTGAGCCTCCAGCGTCAGGGCGACATAGAGACTGTTGCAGGCATCGATATTGCCTATGAGGCCGACCGCGCGTATGCAGCGTTGGTGTCATTTGATTACAGGTCCGGGCGAGAGCTGGATCGCAATGTCATTGTTGGACGCGCGAAGTTTCCCTATGTCCCTACCTACCTGGCGTTCAGGGAGCTTCCGCTGATCTCGAATCTCGTTGGCACGCTGGACAAGAACGCAGTACTGATGTACGACGGAAACGGAATCCTTCACCCTGAAGGGTTCGGGATTGCCAGCCAAGCCGGTGTGGAGTTCGGCATCTCGACCATCGGGGTGGCAAAGAAACTCCTCTGCGGCAATGTGTCAATGGCAGGTTCGCGGAGCGCACAACCAGTCATGATAAACGGAGTCGCGTCAGGATACGCTCTCTCTAAAGGTCGAACCGGCAAGCCTGTCTATGTCTCACCAGGGCATGCGATGTCCCCTGAGCTCGCTCTTGAGGTTTGTCAGAGATTCTTGACGTACAGGATCCCTGAACCCACGAGGATCGCCCATATCGTTGCAGAAACCGCTCGTGCAGAGGCAACCCAGAAATAGGCTTCAGGTGGGTGCGGATGTCGATGCGAATCTGCGTGTTCGGAGCGGGGTCTCTTGGCAGCGCCCTGGGTGCCCTGTTATCGAAGGGCAACGATGTAACGCTTGTCGGGAGGCGTCCCCACATGGATTCCATTCGCAGATCGGGCCTGCTGGTCACGGGAGACCGCGACTTCAAGGCTCGAGTCGGCGCCTCAGAAACGGTCCGTGGGCTCGAAGAGCCGGACCTGTTGATCATATCGACGAAAGCATACGATACTCAGGAGGCCGTAAGAATTTGCAGGGCAGAATTCCGCTCAGATGACATGATGGCCTTAACCCTTCAGAACGGACTTGGGAACCTCGAATTGCTTCGCTCGTGGAAAGGGTCCAAAGCCTTTGGCGGAACTACGACTATGGGAGCCGCTCTGTCTGGATCAGGCAGAGTCCATCTCTCTGGCCTCGGCCGAACCGTGATCGGTTCTGACATGGATCGTGTTGGATCGAGGAGGATAGCCTCAGCGTTTTCTGCAGGCGGGATTCCTGTGTCGCCATGCGAAAACATCCAGGGCGAGATATGGGCCAAGACCATTGTGAACGCCTGCATCAACCCAGTCTCTGCAATACTGGGCGTCCCGAATGGGAGGTTGCTGGACAGCAGGCCAATCTTTGAGCTCCTCGGGGGAATCTGCGAAGAAGGAGAACAGGTCGCAGACGCTGTTGGGATAGAGCTTCCTATCCGACGCCTCATTTCTCGAGTCCGACGAGTTTGCGCGGAAACCTCCAAGAACAGGTCGAGCATGCTCAGGGACATCGAGCTAGGGCGCAGGACTGAGATCAGGGAGATAAATGGCGCGATCTGTCGAAACGGACGAGAGCGCGGCGTGGCCGCCCCATTGAACCTAGCCATGTGCGCTGTTGTCCAGGCGCTGGAGCAGAGCGAGCGTGGAGAAAGGTTAATATTGTAACACGCCGCATTTCGGGCTTGTGGTAAGATGGTGGATGTAAAAGAACTAGCAGCCAACGCCAAGGTCCTCAGGAAGAAGGGCCTGAGCGTCCGAGAAATCGCAGATGAGCTTCATCTCTCAATCGACACTGTAAACTACCTCATCGAGTACGGTGCCGAGGGCCTGCCACCGTCGGATGTTAAGATCGGATGGAGGTCAGTTGGGGTATCTGGATACAGGATCGGGCTGCTGTCCGAGCTGATGGCGGATATGACCCTCGAAGAGCTCGCGAAGAAGAACCAGACGCCTGATGTGGTGCTCGGGATATCGATAAACGGAGTGCCGTTCGCCACTAAGCTGTCCGAACTCCTCGGTGTGGACTTCGGAGTGTACAGGCCACATGCGGAGAGCGAGTCTGGCGGAGCCTTCAGCTCCAACTATGCGTCGGTCGGCCAGGGCAAGAAGATCGTGATTGTCGATGATGTCCTAAGCACTGGCGCGACGATCAAGGGCTCGATAACGGACATAAGGGAGGCTGGCGGTGAGCCGATCCTCGTCGTCGTGATAGTCAACAAGAGCAGCCTCAACGAGATCGATGGCGTTCCATTGCGCGGTCTCATCAGGGCCAGGTCGCTCGGCGGAACGATCCTGGGCGGAGCTGGCAGAAAGGGCTTCCCCTACGGCTAGATCCTCTTCGCCGACTCTCTCAGCGCCTCGACCACTGGCATGGGCCTTCCAAGCATGAACCTCTCCAGGGCTCCTCCCCCTGTGCTCACATAGGATATCTTGTCTGTTAGGCCTAGCCTGTTGGCTGCTGCGCTCGAATGTCCTCCTCCTATGACGCAGTACGCGCCGGAGTTGACCATGGCCTCGAAAACCCCTCTCGTGCCGACACAGAACTCGTCGCGCTCGAACATGCCGGGCGGGCCAGAAAGGAAGACCATCCTGGAGTCGAGGATGATCTCCTGGAACTTACGGACTGTCATGGGACCTATGTCGAGGACAGCCGCGTCCGCGGGAATATCTTCAACACTGACATCGACGCGCTTGCCATCGACCTCTATCGCAGCGTCCACAGGGAGCACTATCTTGTGTCCTTTGGATTCGAAGAGCTTCTTCGCGTATGAAACGGCCTCCCCGGTCGCATCCTTCTTGACCCTAGTTTCGGTCTTCGAACCGATGTTCCTGCCAAGAGCCCAGAGGTAGGCGTATCCCGCGAGCCCAGCGACCAGCAAGTGGTCTACCTTGTCGCTGTCCGTGAGCTTGACTATCGCTTGGATCGCATCTGAGAACTTCGTCCCTCCGAAGATGTACGTTGAGGGGCGTCTCGGGTTCTGGAAAACCGCGCTGAGCGTTTTGATTTCCTTCTCCAGCAGCCTACCAGCAGCCGAGGGCAGGACGGCAGTGAACCCCACAAGGGATGCGTGCGACCTGTGAGAGGATCCGAATGCATCGTTGACGTGGAGGTCGAATTTTGGCGCAAGGGCCTTGACGAGTTGTGACTGCGCGTGCTCCTCAGGGCTCTTCGATGCCTGCTCCTCTGAGAAGTACCTCACGTTCTTCAGGAGTATCGCTTCGCCCTCGCCGAGCCTGTCGATCGCCCTAAGGGCATGCGGGCCGAAGATGTCATCCACATATCGGACTTTCTTTCCCGTGAACTGGCTCAGGTAGCTGGCGTGCTCGTTGAGCGGAATGAAGTCATAGTCGCCAGGTCTGCCCTGGTGTGCCAGGATCGCCACCTTGGCTCCCCTGTCCATCAGCTCCCTGAGGTTGGGCACTGAGGACTTGATCTTTGATCCGTCTTCCAGCCTGAGGGTCTTCTCATCAACGGGGGAGTTGATGTCCACTCTCAAGAGGACTCTTCTACCTCTGACATCAAAATCATCCAGCGTGTGGAACCCCATCCCGCTGAGTCCAAACGGGCCTCTGCCGGTGGTGCCAGCCCCGACGGAGCCCTTATCAGGCTGTGGGGAGCCCTCGTCGGACTCCGAGCCTTCCGAACTTCCTTCCACCATCCCAACCCCGTACCTTGAATCGTGCATCGCAGAGAGGACCGCAGCGTCTCAGGCTATGTACTAGATTGAACGTTCGATATAAAGTATTGACGAAGTTATCCCAAGGAGCGACGGGATGGAAAGCATTTAAATCATGGATTCGCATAGCTGACGGAAGAAGACTATCGGCAGTGTTTTTGCACACACTGGCGGCAGCGAAGGGATGTGTTCGGATTGAAGGCGATGGAGATAGACCAGCTGCTCGTCAAGGATATCATGAGCCCCCCGACCATGACGGCGAGCAAGGACGAGACCGTTGCGGATGTGATTTCGAGGCTCAAGAAGAACAACATCAGGGAGATACCTGTTGTGGATGGGGACAAGCCCGTTGGGCTCATCAGCTACTCCTCATTCCTCGCTAGAAGGAATGTGCCGCTCACAGCCAAGGCTGAACACATCATGATCCCGTGCCCCAAGCTCGAGGAGGAGATGAAGGTCATCAAGGCGGCCGAGGAGCTAATGTCGCGGGGCGTAAGAGGTGCGCCTGTGGTCAGGAACCACCGTATGATCGGGTTCCTCTCCCGAACGGACATCATCAAGATCCTGCCTCAGATTGACCAGCTAAAGGGCAAGCAAGTCGGGAGCTTTATGAGTTCAAACCCCCAGACCGTCTTTGAGACCGAGACCGTCCGAAAGGCCCAGATTCTGATGAAAGGGCTCAACGAGAAGACGCTACCTGTGGTCGATGAGGAGAACAATCTGATTGGCGCTGTCGGAATGACTGAGGTGATGGAGGTCATCTGGTCTCCGAAGGGCGACAAGGTGCCTCACGAGATCATGGGCCACAGGGTGACTGCTGAGGTCACGGTCGGCAGCGTCATGTCCAGGGCGCCAGTTTTCATCTCTCCGAAGGATACCGTGGAGAAGGCCGTCTCGGTGATGCTCGGCAAGGGGCTAACGACTCTCTTCGTCACCGAGGAGAGCAAGCTCGTCGGCGTGGTGTCGCAGGCCGACCTGCTGGAGCAGGTCATTAGCATGAAGCCGAGGGAGGGTGTCTATGTTCAGATCACAGGGCTCGACCTCGAGGACCCGGACGTGTACGACACCCTCTACGGCCTGATCGGGAAGTCAATGGAGCGGATAAACAGGATGGAGCCCCCGAGAGTGTTCACCGTTCACATTACGATCTACCACCACGAGGGCATGAAGAGCAAGTACAGCCTTGGCGCGAGGTTGACCACTGAAAAGAGCATGTACTACAACAAGCACACTGACTGGGACCTCTACAAGGCCATGGATACCGTGCTCGATATGCTGGAGAAGAACATCAAGAGGGACCACGAGAAGAAGCGCGACCTCAGAAAGGTCCAGCAGTCCCTATAGGTCCCAATACTGCGATGCTATCCTCTGGACTCTTTCAATGGTCCCTCTGCCGAGGCAGCTGTTGTCAACCATGTCTGTGAACTCGAGGGGCACATCTACGCCTTCCATGTTTCCGATCACCCCGGCCACGACCTCCGAGAGCGCTGGCACGTCGTAACCGCCCTCCAGCATGAAGGTCGCCCTGCCGTCGCAGATCTTCTTGGCTAGCTTTATCAGCTCTCTCGCCTGGTTCACGTGCCCCTCGGAAGAGAGGCTCAGATTGGCCAACGGGTCCCTGTAGTGGTTGTCGACCCCGAAGCTGACTAGCATCGCATCAGGTTTGAACAGCTCCACAATCGGCCTTACAAAATCTGTGTAGGCGACATCAAAGGTCGAGTCACCGCAGCCCGCGATCAACGGCAGATTGAATGTAAACCCCTCCCCGTCGCCTTTGCCGACGAATTCCAGCCTGCCTGTCCCCGGGAATATCCCTGACTGGTGCGTCGAGATGTAGAGCACTGTCGGATCCGATGCAAAAACCTGCTCTGTCCCATTCCCATGGTGCACATCAACATCGACTATGGCAATCTTCTTGTCGCCGTTCTTCTGAAGGTATCGCGCTGCGATCGATATGTTGTTGAAGTAGCAGAACCCCATCCCGTAGTTTGGGCCGGCATGGTGTCCCGGTGGCCTGGTCAACGCGAACGAGGGCCTCCCCTCGTCCTTTGAGTGTCTCGCAGCGTCGATCGCACATTCCGCGGAGAGAGCTGCGATATCGAAGGTCTCGTGATGCACCCTCGTATCCATCGTCAGGCTGCACTCGCCGCAGGTCTTCAGGAAATCGATGTAGTCCTCGTCGTGAACAAGTCTGAGATGTTCCAACACGCCCGTTTTCGAGGACCACACGTCTTTCCAGAGACCGTGCTGTTTCAGCTTCTGAACGATCCCTCTCAATCTCTCTGCGGACTCGGGATGGAATGGATCTTGGACATGACCGTAGAACTCTTCGTTGAAGAAGATGGTCACGAGGGCGATATACCAGACTATCGTAAATAAGGGTTGTTCTCAGCGGCCAGCAGTCATTTGCGCAATGTTGTTATTTCCCGCATGCATATCCTCTGCCGGCGTCAGCATGAGCACCAGAGAGATAGTATACTTCGATTCGCCAGGCAAGAAGAACACGGACGCAGTCCTAGATGCGGTGGCAAAGCGGGTCAAAGAGGGCGGCATCAAGCACATAGTGGTCGCGAGCAGCAAAGGTCAGACTGCCGCCAAGGTGCTCTCGAGGTTCAGAGCAGCAAGAGTCGATGTCGTAGTTGTAACCTCCCACAGCGGTTTCGAGAAAGAAGGAGAGATCGAGATGGCTCCGCAGGTTGAGCGCGACCTCCTGAGCAAGGGCGCTAGGATCGTGAGGGCCTCTCATGTACTTTCAGGGCTCGAGCGCTCGATGACAAGGAAATTCGGTGGGGCATCAAGGGTAGAGGCCATCGCGGAGGCGTTAAGGGCGCTATTCGGCCAGGGGATGAAGGTCTGCGTCGAGGTCACGGTGATGGCTGCGGATGCTGGAGCGATCCCCTGTGGCGAGACAGAGATCATTGCCATTGCCGGGACGGGCTGGGGCGCGGACACCGCATGTGTGGTACGGCCAGCCCACGCGAACGACTTCTTCAAATTCGAAGTAAGAGAAGTCCTGGCTATGCCAAGGATCAGGCATCCCCGGAGACGAAAGTAAGTTATGTCCGGAAGTTGCTAGGAATTGATGTGGGAAGATGTCCATCGAACAGTTGATCATCCTTCTGGTTGCGCTCATACTCGTGACGATCATTTTCTACATTAGTGGGGCTATTGTTGGAGGGGACTGGTCAATATCAGGCTCCTATGTCCTCAGAATGGTCATCGTGGCCTTGATAGCCGTGATAGTGATTCCGCTGTTCAGGAGCGCCGCCGATCAGCTTAGCCTGGGAGACCTAGGCCTTCTTCTGGCCTTCGTGATCCTGATCGTGTCTGTCAGATTCGTGATGGTGGACGAGCTCACAGTCAATGATGAGTGGCTCGCAGCCATTGTGATCGCGTTGGTCGGCGTGGTGCTGATATACATCGTCGATGCCGCTGCAGACGCGCTGCTGGACACAAGGCTGCTGTCGCTGTTCTAGATCCTAATGAACTCCTTCGATAGCGGGGTGAGTATCTTGCATCCATTCTCGGTGACGAGAATGTCGTCCTCTATTCTCACGCCTCCGAAGCCCTTGAGGTACACGCCGGGCTCTACCGTCAAGACCATATTCTTCCTGAGCACCATGTCCCTGGCGTAGGAGATCGAGCCAGGGTCGTGCACGGATATTCCCAGACCGTGGCCAGTGCTGTGTATGAATCTTCCTTTGAACCTGCTCTTGTCTATAACGCTCCTGGCCGCGTGGTCAACAACCTTTCCGTGAACGCCGTCGCATATGACGTCGATTGCAGCTTGCTGGGCCTCTCTTACGACATCGTACATCTCCTTCTGCTTGCGATCGGGGGACCCACAGACGAAAGTCCTTGTAACATCGGACACGTATCTGCGGTACTTCGCACCATAGTCGAACAGCGCTAACTGCCCTCTCCGAAGCTTTCTGTTCATGGGTGTGTAGTGCGGTTCTGCGCTGGACGATCCGAAGGCGACCGCAGTCTCGAAGGAAGGCCCGCTGGATCCCAGCTTCATCATCCTGTAGTTCAGCTCAGCAGCCGCTTCGGTCTCCTTCTGGCCCTCATGGACCATCTCGGGAATCTCCTTTCCGGCATCAGCAGCGATTTTGCACGCCCTCACCAATCGTTCAAGTTCGTCCGGCTGCTTGATGACCCTCGCCATCTCGATGTCCGCCGAGACATCGATGAGCCGAGCGCCCTTGGCAGCCTTCTTGACGAGCCGATAGTTCCTCTCGGTCAGCTCCCTGGAGTTCACGCCAATCCTGCGCATGTGCTTCAGCTTCCTCAGAAGGAGGTCGTGCCTCTGCTTTTCTGTTTCGTAGACCGTCGTTTTCACGCCCGCCTCCCTGGAACTGAGCTCTTCGAGAGTCGAGCTCAGCACCTCGGTCCTGCGCGGTTCTACGATTGCGACGCACCCCTCAAAGAGGCCGTTCGGAATCCCGGTTGCGTAGAAGAAGCTTCCGTCCAGGTTGGGCTCGACAGCGTTCATCAGGACGACGGCGTCGACATCCTTCTCCATCGATGAGAATATCCAGCGCTCCCTAGTGGCCAAATGATCACTAGGTCTGGATGATGATGAGCGTATAAAGAGCTGGTGCTGGCTAGACACCTATCCAGGTGCTACCCGTTATCTTCTTGATTGCTGAGATGGCGGACAGAGCAGCTAGATAGCTAGTCTTTGGGTTTCTCGGAGAGGGCACATTCCGCGTGACCACATCTAGCTCTCCGAACTTCCCCCGAGCCATGAGATGGTGTTCGTTGGTCTTGACCTGCGGGTCGCACATGATTCTTATCTTGGTGCGCTCGAAACCTATGCCTGCGAGCGAGATCGTGGCCGCCACGTTGATGTTCTGTGGGAAGTGCTTCACCGCCTCCCTCGCAGTTCCGAAGAATATCTCCGTTCTCGTTCGCAGCTCAGATGCGATGATTCCTTTGGAGTCGAGATATGGGTTCGGCCCGAAAGCTGAAGGAGGTTTCGTAGTAGTAAGAGTGACCTCGTTGATCTCATCGAGACTGGCCGCGCATAGAGCGTCTATGCCTCCTATCGCGCCGCTGGGAATGAACACCTTCGCCCCTTTTCTCTTAGCGAGCCTGAAGGCGTCTGCCTGGAACTCCTCATCCTGGAACACGCCCACGCTCATAATCAGCGTGTCGACCCCCGCCGAGAGTGCTAGAGGTGCATAGTATCTCGCGGCGTCCTGGCTAGCGGCCTCCGCGACGAGCCTGATATCATGGAGGATCGGGACTATGTCTGCGACATATCGCACCTTCGGGATCTTCTCCTGTAGGCGGGTTGCGCATTCCTTAGAACGGTCGGTGAGGTAGACGATCTCTATGTGCTGCATGTCGTTGACTGCACGTGCGATCGTAGTGCCTATTGCTCCGCAGCCGATAACGCAGATGTTCACGAGGAAAAACAGAATGCAGGGACCTATAAAAGCTTTGACTGCCAACCGATGCCTTCCGGTGGGCGCCCACCGATTTCGAGGGTCCGACTAGAGTTCCGTATAGTATTTGTGCGAGCAAGATGTACACCCGCCAGGATTGAGCATTTTGCTGGACATGTCCTTCAGGGAGCTGAAGATCACCGCTGGTTGATCCACTATGACCGAAACCGAGCGGAGGACCAAGCTCAAGGAGAAGATTCGCGTGATAGACAACCTATTGGTCGGTCTCTACGGACGCCACGAGATTGAAGGGACTGAAGACCCGCTAGATACCTTGGTGGAGACAATTCTGTCGCAGAATACCACGGATATCAACTCGCACAGGAGCTTCCTGGCCCTGAAGGGAGAATACCCGAAATGGGAACTTCTTCTCGGACAGGATCCGAAGAATGTCTCGAAGATAATCCGATCAGGAGGTCTGCCTGATATCAAGGCAGAGAGGATCCTTCGAGCCCTCGAGTTCATCAAGCGTTCGAGAGGCAGGCTGTCTATTGACTTCCTCAGGGACATGTCTCCGTCTGAGGCAGATTCGTGGCTTGGGCAGATGAAAGGTGTGGGACCGAAGACGAGGTCGATAGTCCTTCTGTTCTCATTGGGCATGCCAGCGTTCCCGGTTGACACCCACATCCACAGGGTCTCGAAGAGGCTCGGACTGATAGGTCTGAAGGTGACGAGAGAGCAGGCCCAGCTGGAGCTCGGATCTCTTGTTCCCAAAGGGGACTTTTACAACTTCCACATCAACCTGATTGAACATGGCAGAGCGGTCTGTCATGCGCGAAAGCCCAAATGCGCAGTCTGCGCGCTCTCTAGAATGTGCGACTTCTATCGTGCGACTAAGAAGGCACAGTCTTGATATATCGACTAAGGCTCTTTTCTGGTGATGATCAGGTACAGGCTCCTGGACCACACTGCGGACGCCCTCGTCGAGGCATACGGGAAGACTCTCGATGAGATCTTCTCGAATGCAGCATATGCCATGTTCGACCAGATAACAGATGCGACCGACGTGGAAACGACGGGCGAGGTCAAGATCATCCTGAGCGCTCAATCCAAGGAGCAGCTGCTTGTAGATTTTCTCCAAGAGCTGTTGTTCCTCCATGACACTGAGAACCTCGTGTTCAAAGAGTTCATAGTCCATACGAATGGTCGGACACTCGAGGCGGTTGTTCGCGGCGAGGAGTTCGATGCAGCCAGACACCAGAAGCGGTCGGTGGTGAAGGGAGTGACCTATCACAAGCTGGAGATCGATCAGAAGAGCGGCAAAGCGACTGTGCTCTTTGACGTCTAAGGTGAAGCGAATGAAGGGTTCAGCGAAAGCGCATCCGATTCAGGGTCTGATAAAGTACCACGGTCTCAAAGATGAGGTTCTTCGAATCCCATTCCATGATTCCATATCCGTCGCGACGTCGCCTACAATCTCCCACACCACGATTGAATTCGGAGGCTTCGAGTCCGACTCTGCGACCGTGGATGGAAGGGAACTAGCTGGGCGCGAGCTCGAGCGCGTTCTCTCTGTCGTTGACGAGGTTCGTCGCAGGAGCGGCACCAAAGAGAAGTTCAAGATGGTGTCGAACAACAACTTCCCGTCGAATGTCGGCCTCGGAGCGTCTGCATCTGGCTTTGCCGCTCTTGCGTTGGCCGCGTGCGAAGCCACAGGCCTCCGCCTATCCCATGAGCAGATGTCTGTGATCGCAAGACGAGGAGCAGGCTCTGCCACGAGGTCCGTGACAGGAGCGTTCTCGAGATGGAAGACGGGGCACGAAGACGAGGAGTCGTACTCCTACCAGATCGCCTCTGAGGATTTTCAGATGGGAATCGTCGTGGCACTTATCCCTGCGTTCAAGTACACTGAGAGCGCGCACAAAGCTGTGCTCAGCTCCCCGTTTTTCCATTCTCGTCTGGCTTACGTTCACGGCGCGCTCGCAGAGATGGAGAGCGCGATTAGGAAGCGTGACATTGACAGGATAGGCATTCTTGCAGAGAAGGATTCGCTCATATTGCATGGGATCACAATGACTGGTTTGGACGAGATGATCTTGTGGCGCCCGGAGACCGTGAAGGTCATTCTCGAGGTCCGGAAGATGCGCACTGAGGGAGTTCCTGCCTACTTCTCAATCGACACTGGTGCAACCGTCTATGTCAATACGCTCCCGAGACTGGTACCCGACGTCGAAACGCGGATCAAGAGCCTGGGGATTGAGACCCTCAGATGCGAAGTTGGCGGAGAAGCTAGAACTACCCGAGAGCACTTGTTCTAATCCGGGCTATTGTTGGAAGTCTTCTGGATGTCGATGGCATCGCCAAGGGACAGTTCCCCCATTGCCACCCGTTCAGCCAGCTTCCTGGAAACGGTGATAGAGCCGCTGCTCTCGAGTCGGCTAATCCTTTGGATGTTCCTTATCTCGCCCTCGCAGGGCTCGACCTTCTGCTTCTTGCACGGCCTGTAGCCAGGGGTGAGGGCAATCTCGACTGCAGCGTCCTCGTCGGGTGTTTGCGATCGTGTGGTTGTGTTCCTCTCGTCCACGATCTCTAGCCTGTGGCCGTCATCCCAGAGGGCATTGAAGATCCGGTTCCTGTTCGTTCTGTCTCCGTTCCCTATCCTTATGATGACATTGGATGACGGATAGTCTCGCATGATGTCATCGACCGTCTCCCTGACAGCCTCGGGAGACGAGGCAACAGACCTCGTTAGGACGGATCCGTCGCCCAGCGCGGCTACTCCCGGCTTGTGCCCTGGATCTATCCCGATTGCCAGTTCCTTCACAGAGACATCGCCCGCGAGTATCTTCCTTGCCCTCGCTATTGCGATGTCTGGGTCGGTGTCAGTCACCAAGTTGTCGAAGTCTATCCTATCTTTCTCGCGTTCAGTGGTTATCACTACGCCAACGTTCGCGGGCAGAGGTTCCGAGAATTCCAGTGATATGTATTTCAAGCCCTGCTCTCTCAGGGCCTCTATCATCTCGAAATACGTTCTTGGATCTTGAGTCATGAGCCCGATAGGCTTCATCTGGACTGTACTTGGAGGACTTGCGATAAATACCTTTGCACGCCTATTTTCTGGGCAATAAAGAATAATAGCTTGTCAAGAACGCTCATCTCTGTTGTCATCCGTCCCTACAAACCCTTTCCTTTTCCTCTCAATATAGTCTCTTGCCGACTCAAGTGTGCCAGGTCACCCGAATGCCAGCCGATGCGAGAGCCCCATTCAAGAGCTGAGTTATCTTGCCTTTGTATTGGTCCCTGGCGTCTCCCTTGCTCATACCCTCTGCACGCCTGGTTTGAATCACGCGCTCTGGAATGGCGAACACCAGTTGGATTACGCTCTCCTCTGTCGCTCCAGGATACGTTTTCATTAAGAAAGTCGCCTCAACCGTGGTGCGTGAGACGCGCCCATCCATTTTGAGCAACGAATCGAAGGGTATTTCGAAACTCGCTTCTGACCGCCGAAGTATGTCGTCGGGTGGGAGATCCGCGCTTATCTGATCTTTCTTGTCCTTCAGCCCTCCGAAAATCACATCTGCTATTATTCCTCCAGGTGCGGCCATTCCAAGCCAAGAGTAGTCTCCGCCCTCTTTGGTCATTCCGCACACAATCCGTCCAGTCGTTAGAATGGCGAATCCTTCCATCATAATGACGTCCGGTCCGCTCCTGTCCTCAGCAGCGACCAGGGGGATGTAGCCGATGTTCTCCTCTTTCGTGTCCTTCCTGCGCTCCAGATCCTTGTTCCGAAAGTCGGTCAGGTCACTTAACATCCTTTTCTTGCTATCTTCGAGGTTCTTCTCGCATTGTCGGCACATTCGACTAGTTCGCACATTTGTCGCCTTGCAAAAAGGACAAGCAATTATCATCGGCAACTCAACCGGTCGGAATGGATTTCGTCCTATCATCAGGGTCCTCTGGCATTAATTTCTAGAACCAGTATCGCCTTTCCTTCTCTATGGTTTTTTCTTCGCATATGAAACGCATACGGTCTCAATTGGCCCTGGGGTTGACACCCATCATCGCCAGGATTTCGAGCCAGGAAATACCTTTTGTCTAAGGTTTCCTTCTGAACCCGTCGAATACCGATTTTCGCTTCTGTGATTTCTCGTAGTCTCCCATCGACTTCCCCAACTGCTTGAACAGCTCCTTCTGCTCAGCTGTCAACTTGCCGGGAGTGACCACATTGACCCTCACGAACTCGTCCCCCGTTCCATAGCCCCTCAGATCCGGCATGCCCTTGCCCTTGAGCCGGAGGACAGTCCCTGTCTGCGTCCCAGGAGGTATTGTCACGAGGGCCGAGCCGCCCAGCGTTGGCACCTGGATCTCCGTTCCCAGCGCTGCATGAGTGAATGATATCGGTGCCTCAACGTAGAGGTCGTTCCCATCCCTCGAAAACACATCATGGTCTGCGATATGCACTACGATGTACAGGTCTCCAGAGGGGCCGCCGTCCGGGCTGGCCTCCCCAGCACCTCTGATCCTCAGGCGCATGCCCTCCTCGGCGCCTTTGGGAATCGACACCTGAATCGTGCTGGTGGCCTGCGTTACTCCCGATCCCCCGCACGTTGCGCATGGCCTCAGGATCTGCTTGCCCGAGCCTCTGCATGTCGGGCAGTTCGTTATGGTGACAAAGTTGGTGTAGCCCTTCTTCTGACCTCTCTGAACCTGGCCGGATCCCCTGCAAGTCTGACATGTCTTAACGTCGCCTGGCTTGGCGCCTTCCCCGCTGCAGGCCTTGCATTGGATCGAGTGAGGAACTCTGAGCTCCTTCTCTAACCCCTGGGCTGCCTCCTCCAAGGAGACCTCGACATCGTATCTGAGCGATCTCCCCTCCCGTGGCCCCTGTCTCGCCCTCCCCATGCCGAAGAACTGGTCGAATATGCTCCCGCCGAATCCTGAGCTTTCGAAGCCTCCGAAAATGTCGCTTATGTCGCTGAAATGGGTGAAGTCAGACCAATCGAAGCCCCCGCTCCTGAAGGTGCTCTGAACGCCCTCGTGCCCGAACTGGTCATATCGGGCGCGCTTGTCATCGTCCGCAAGGACCTCGTAGGCCTCAGAGAGCTCCTTGAACTTCTCCTCTGCCCCCTTCGGATTCTCCTTGTTCATGTCGGGGTGGTGCTTCATGGCTAGGGTCTTGTAGGCCCTCTTGATCTCGTCCTTTGAAGCGCTCCTGTTCACGCCAAGGATCTCATAATAGTCCCGTTTGGCAGCCATATGTCAGCATCTCTCGTCCAGCAGTTGGCTCAGTCAGTGCCTCTGCCCGGATGTGAAAGCAATATGTTGGAGAAAGAAGTTTGGTGACGGGCCTCTACTTCTTCTTGTCATCCTCGTCGTCGACGATCTTGTACTCGGCATCGACATAGCCCTTGTCGTCGCCGGACGGGGGTTCATCAGAAGATGGCGGCCCTTGGTCCGCCTGCTGGGCCTGCTGCGGGCCCTGGGGCTGGTATACTCTCTTACCGATCTCCAGCAGGGCCTTCTCGAGCTCGTCCAACTTCTGCTTGATTGCTGCGAGGTCATCCGACGGAAGCAATGCCCTTAGCTCGTCCGCGAGCTTCGTCAGCTTGTCCTTGAGGTCCTGTGGAACTTTGTCCCCCATCTCCTCGAGTATCCTCCCCACCTCGTACGCTCGCTGCTCCGCCCGGTTTTTGAGCTCGGCCTTCTCTTTCCTCTTCCTGTCATCCTCGGCGAACCTGTCTGCGTCCTTGACCATCTTCTCGATGTCGTTCTTGTCCAGCTTGGTCGTCGCCGTGATTGTGATCTTCTGCTCTTGGCCGGTGCCCGTGTCCTTTGCTTTGACATCAATGATGCCGTTCGCGTCGATGTCGAAGGTGACCTCAATCTGCGGCATCCCTCTCGGAGCTGGTGCGATGCCGATCAGGTGGAACCTTCCCAACGTGACGTTGTCGCCCGCCATCGGCCGCTCGCCCTGGAGCACGTGGATTTCCACGCTGGTCTGGCCGTCGGCCGCAGTGCTGAACACCTCGCTCTTCCTCGTCGGTATCGTCGTGTTCCTCTCTATCAGCTTGTGAAACACCCCACCGAGCGTCTCTACGCCCAGTGACAGCGGCGTCACGTCGAGGAGCAGGATGTCCTTCACGCTTCCCTCGAGGACTCCCCCCTGGATGGCCGCGCCCATGGCGACGCACTCCATCGGGTCGACGCCCCCGACTATCTTCTTTCCCACGATGTCCTCAACGAACTTCTGCACGATGGGCATCCTTGTGGGCCCACCGACCAGGATGATCTTGTCGATCTTCTCGGGCGCGAGTTTCGCGTCGTCCATGGCCTGCATCAGAGGCTTCCTGCATCTCTCGATTGTCGGCCTGACGAGTTCCTCCAGCTTCGCCCTTGTGAGCTTCATAGCGAGGTGCTTCGGGCCCGAGGCGTCCGCGCTCAGATAAGGCAGGTTCAGCTCCGTCTCCAGAGTAGATGACAGCTCTATCTTCGCCTTCTCTGCGGCCTCTCTGACCCGCTGTACGGCCATCTTGTCCTTTGTGATGTCGATCCCAGTGTCGGATTTGAACTCTTTTGAGATGAACTGCACCAGGGCGTTGTCCATGTCGGTCCCGCCTAGTTGCGTGTCACCACTCGTGGATATGACCTCGAACACTCCCTGGCCGTACTCCATGATCGTTACATCGAGCGTTCCACCTCCCAGGTCGAAGACCATGATCTTCTGCTCCTTCTCCGCCTTGTCAAGTCCGTATGCGAGCGCAGCGGCCGTTGGCTCGTTGATGATCCTCACGACCTCCAGGCCCGCGATGGCGCCGGCGTCCTTCGTTGCCTGCCTCTGGTTGTCGTTGAAGTAGGCAGGGACCGTTATCACGGCCTTCTCGACCTTGGCGCCAAGATACGCCTCTGCGTCCCGCTTGATCTTCTGGAGGATGAATGCGGACACCTGCTGGGGTGTGTATTCCTTTCCGTACACCCGGACCTTGTAGTCCGTGCCCATTTTCCTCTTGATCGCCATCACAGTGCCTTCGGGGTTCGACACAGCCTGTCTCCTGGCCGGCTCCCCGACCAGCATCTGCCCGTCCTTCGTGAATGCGACATAGGACGGGAATGCCTTTCCTCCCAGGCTCGTCCCCTCCGCGCTAGGGATGATCGTGGGCCTCCCCGCCTCGATCACCGCTGCTGCTGAGTTGCTCGTTCCCAGGTCTATCCCAATGATTTTGCCTCTTGATTCTGCCATATTGACTCACCTTTCTTTGTCATCGTCTCTTACTTCGGACTGTTCTGATTCTTGTGCATCGTGAATATCGTCTTCTGCCTGTTGCTGGGGTTCGAGTTCCTTCTTCTTGGAGACCTTGACCTTCGCGGTCCTTATCACCCTGGGTCCCAGCATGTACCCTTTCTGGAAGACCTCCAGGATCTTCCCGTCATCGCCGTCTTCGGCCTCCTCACGCATGAGCGCCTCGTGCTTGAACGGATCAAGCTTGCCATCAGTCTTGATTTCCCTCAGCCCCTCTCTCTGCAGCGCCGTCATCAGCTGCTTGTGTATGCCCGTGAGCCCGCTCCTCAGCGCCTTGGCATCGACACCGTCCTTCGTGTTCTGAAGGGCCTTGTCGAAAGTGTCGAGAACAGGGAGGAGTTCCGCGATCACGCGTTCCCCAGCAAATATCGTCCTCTCGGACCACTCCCTTTCAGAGCGCTTCCTGAAGTTCTCAAACTCGGCCTGGAGGCGCTTCAGGGTCTCCGTCAGCTCGTCGATCTGTTTGTCCTTTTGAGCAATGAGGTCCACAACCTTGTCTGCGTCTGATTGCGCGGGTTTCTGCTTGGGGGAAGCTTGCTCGCCGGTGTCCTCGTCTGGCATGTCCCATTGCCTCCAGGTCAGGCTGTCGAGAGCCTTGCGTTCTCTGTTGCATTGAAAGAAATTGAAGGGGTTTGAGGGTTTGGCGTCTAGTCCATTCCGCCCTCGTCGCCCATGTCTGGAGCCTTGGGGCCTCTGCCGCCCTTGTCCCCGCCCCTGGAAGCGATCACGTCGTCGATCCTGAGGATCATGACGGCCGCATCTGTCGCGGAGCTTATGGCCTGCTTGCCAACGCGGATCGGCTCGAGGACCCTCTCCTTCTTCATGTCAACGACCTTGCCGGTGAAAACATTGATGCCCGCGAAGGGCTTGCCGGACTTGTGTGCCTGCCTCAGCTCGATCAGGACATCTATCGGGTCGAGACCAGCGTTCTCTGAGAGCGCTGTCGGGATGACCTCCATGGCGCTCGCGAAGGCGTCGATTGCGATTTGCTCCCTGCCTCCGACTGACGCCGCGTAGTCCCTGAGCTTGAGTGCGAGTTCAATCGCTGCCGAGCCGCCACCAGTGACGAGCTTTCCGTCCTCATATGCTAGCGACACGACGCTGATAGCGTCGTTCAGCGACCTGTCGATCTCGTCTACCACATGCTCTGTGCCGCCCCTAATCAGGATCGATACAGCCTTCGGGTTCTTGCAGCCCGTCACGAATGTCATCCTGTCGTCCGCGATCTTCTTCTCCTCAACTAGATTCGCAGTCCCCAGGTCTTCGGCCTTCAGGTCGTCGAGCTTCGTGACGAGATTCGCTCCAGAGGCCTTTGCGAGCTTCTCCATGTCGCTCTTCTTGACCCTTCGAACAGCGTAGATGCCCTGCTTCGACAGGTAGTGCTGGGCGAGGTCGTCTATGCCCTTCTGGCAGAAGAGAACTGTCGCCCCGGACTTCTTGACCGTCTCGACCATCTTCTTGAGCATGTTCTCCTCTTCGTCGAGGAATGCATGCAGCTGGGATGGGTCCGTTATCTCGATCTTCGCGTCGATCTCGGTCTTCTTGACCTCGAGCGCGGAGTCCACCAGCGCGATCTTCGCCTTCTCTACCTTCTTCGGCATTGCTGGGTGGACGGCTTCCTTGTCAACGATGATCCCTGCGATCATCCGGGTGTCGTCCATCGAGCCGCCCTGCTTCTTGACCACTTGGATATTGTCGTCGTCAACAAACCACGAGCCATCGGCTCTCTTCTCGGCGACCGCGCTCACAGCTTTCACTGCCACGTCTGCAAGCAGATTTCTCGAAGCGGAGACGCTCTTAGATATCATCGCTGTTCGCGCGATGTCCATCAGCATCTCTTTGTCCTCTGGCGTGACCTTGACGGCCACGTTGTCGAGTATCTCTTTGGCCTTGGTCGCCGCCATTCTGTACCCCCCAGAAATCACTGTCGGGTGAACATTCTGCTCGATGAGCGATTCCGCCTTCTTCAGAAGCTCACCAGCAAGTATGACCGCGGTCGTGGTGCCGTCTCCGCACTCCTCGTCCTGCGTCTTGGCGACCTCGACGATCATCTTGGCAGCCGGGTGTTCTACATCGATCTCCTTGAGGATCGTCACACCGTCGTTTGTGATCACAACATCGCCCATGCTGTCGACGAGCATCTTGTCCATGCCCCTCGGGCCGAGCGTGCTTCTCACGGCGTCTGCGATCGCTCTCGCGGCAGTAATGTTGTTGAACTGCGCGCCTTTTCCCTTCTCTCTTCTTGTTCCTTCCTTCAATATGAAGACAGGTGTTTGACCAATCATTTTATTCCTCCCTGTAAGTCTGTCTGGATTTCAGATTCCGCCTTTCTTAGATGCGGTGCGGGCTCGTATATGTTAGAGCTTCTATATAAGCATTACCACGCATGAATCGTGGGTTTTCGGCGCGAGCCAGTATGCCAAGAGTTAGCGTGATTGGGTCCGAACGGCTCATTCCCGGAAAGTGCGATGTATGGTGTTGCAAGACCGACTGTCTCTCATACCCTCTTACGGCCGACACAGCACCATTTATGTATCATTAGAGCCTTGAGCCGCCCCTTGTCGGTTGTCAATGAAAATCGTTCCTTATGTTTCGATTGAGGGAAGGACGTTCTTCTATCGCCCGCAGACTCGCAGCTCGTTGCGCGAGCTAGGTTCGAAGCTCTCCGACAAGTTCGAGAAGGTGTACGTTGCGGACAGAGACGGAATTTCTAGGAACAGACCGCAGCTCGATGTCGTGCAGGGCATTTGCGACGAGTTGCCGACACTCTACGAGGGCGGGGTTAGGTTCGCGCAGAACGTCATCGACATGTTGATCACGGGCGCAGAGAGAGCCGTTGTCGGCACCGCAACTTTGGTGAGCCTCAATGACCTTAGAGGAGCCTTTAAGTTATCAGATAACATTACGTTGAAAGTAGACTTCCGGGATGGGATCGTGAGTTTTGACCCGAGTATTGCTGGCAGGGACTTTCTCGCCCTCGCTCAGGAGGTGAGAGCCATCGGAGTCGTCGACATGATAGTTCCGAAGGATCTCGCCGCTGAAGCTGGCAGAGCAAAGTCTGAGCTCGGATTCTCCCTCGGAGTCTTCGCATCGGTGTCCGATCGCAGCAGGATGGAATCGATCGGAGCGGACTACATCGTATCAGAAGATTTCGGGAGCTTGGTCGGGGATGAGTGAGCTACAGCGGAGCATTGCGGTGCTTTTCAGGAGGAAGGGCAAGGAGCTCTTGACGGAGCGCGAGTTCGTCTTCTCGGCCTCGATGGACCTCAGGTGGTTCTCGCCGAAAGACGCGCAGAAGCTCTTAGACATGGGCTTGACCGGAGGCTACATCGAGAGAAAGAACGGGAGCCTTGTGCCGACCTTCGATACATCTTCTCTGGAGGTGCCATTGGACTACAGGCCCTCGAAAGAGATATTTCAGGAAGGCGCTAGCAAACAGAGGGATCTTTTCTCCGAGATCGTCGAGAAGATATCGAAAACGAAGTCCGTACCCAAGCGGGAGGTCGTCTCCAGGGTCAACAGGAAGCAGGAGCTCCTGGGGATCGACATAGAGCCAGCCGCACTGCTTGTAGCGTCGGACTACGGCATCCTCATCGACAGTTCCTACATCGAACGCGCGACCTTGGAGATCCTCAGCAGGGACCCGACGAAGACCTGATTATTGTTGTTACGGTTCAATCCTTGTCGACACGGATCAAGTCAGCCAGCGTTTGAGTTCTTTGAGCCGTCGCCTTCGAAACAGCGACCGTGGCGACCTTCTCCTTCAGGACTATGCTCAGCTCCTTTTGCAGCTTGGTTATGAGCTTCTCGTCAGGTCTCATATCCCCGGTCTCGATCTTCTGCAGAAGTCCTACTCGTTCGTTCATCTTCATGGCAAGGTCTTTTTGGCTCAGCCCGAGTTTAGACCTCGCGTTCCGGATTCTCGCCGGGAAATCATCGACTAGTTCCTCTTTCTCGACGTTCTCCAAGACGTCCCTCGGCTTGGCCCTCTTTTCCCTAACCTCAAGCCTCTGCGCAATGACGGGTTTAGGACCCTGAGGCTGCTCCTCCTGTTTCTTTGCCTGCTCTATGCCGAATTTCGCGCATTCGGAGCAAACTTGAAGAGGGACTCCCTCTATGGTCACCTTCTTGCAGAAGGTGACTTGCTTCCCGCACATCTCGCAAATCATCAAAACCACGTCGTCGAAGCGAGTCAGCAAAGGATAAATACAGTATTTAACCTTATATTCTTACCAGCTTGGAACCAGGAAAAATCAACGGGGTGCAATAAGTTGGAACAAAGTCAACCCACCGAAATGTACGAGGAGACACAGCGGAAGATTTCGGTTATTGAAGAGCGCAACCTCGAGCTCGTAGAGGAGGCTAGGCGAGTCGAGGGCGAGAAGCGGTTTGTAGAGGGAGAACTCATCAGGCTTCAGAAGGAGCTTAAGCGGCTGAAGGCCGAGCTTGAGAGGCTCAAGGCACCTCCGCTGATCATCGGCCAGATAAAGGACATTCTCACTGACGGAAGGGTCGTCGTCAAGAGCTCCACAGGTCCGGACTTCGTCGTCAGCACTTCAGATTACGTCGCTCCCGAGCTGCTGGAAGTTGGCGCCAGAGTCGCGCTGAACAAGCAGACCCTAGCGGTCATGGGCGTTTTGCCTCCGTCACTTGACCCCATTGTCGTGGGCGCCGAGATAATCTCCAAGCCTGAGACAGGCTACGAGGACATCGGCGGCCTCCAGGAGCAGATACTGGAGATCAGAGAGGCCGTTGAAGATCCGCTACTCAGGCCAGAGCTGTACAAGAAGGTCGGCATCGACCCGCCGAAGGGAGTGCTGCTCATAGGTCCTCCGGGAACGGGCAAGACGCTGCTCGCGAAGGCTGTGGCTAAGCAGACGAACGCGACCTTCATAAGGTTCGTCGGCTCTGAGCTCGTGCAGAAGTACATCGGAGAGGGCGCGAGGCTGGTCAGGGAGCTGTTCGACCTAGCGAGGCAGAAGGCGCCCTCAATAGTTTTCATCGACGAGCTTGACAGCGTTGGCGCGAAGAGGCTCGAGCTCGCAACCTCAGGAGACAGAGAGGTCCAGAGGACCCTGATGCAGATACTGGCCGAGCTCGACGGCTTCAACCCGCTGGGCGAGGTCAAGATCATCGGGGCGACCAACAGGCCGGACATCCTCGACGAGGCGCTTCTCAGGCCCGGCAGGTTCGACAGGATCATCGAGATCCCGATCCCGAACTTCGAGGCCAGAATGGAGATATTCAAGATACACACGAAGCGCATGAACCTCGATGAGACGGTCAATACCGACGAGCTTGTATCGAAGGCCGAGGGAGCCACGGGCGCGGATATCAAGGCCATCGCGACAGAGGCGGGAATGTTCGCGATCAGGGACAACAGGGACATAGTCTGCATGCACGACTTCGAGAAGGCGGTCGCCAAGGTGCTCGACGAAGGCGACCAGAAGGCCATGGAATCAGGGCCGATGTTCGCCTGAGTGCCCTGAGCCTATCCTATCAGAAGACGCTGATGCCTGGTCATCTGCCTGCATCGGCGTCATCTAGATCTTTCTCGATCACGAACGCTCCGATGTAGTTGCACTTCTTGCAGTGGTACTTGTAGCCGGTTATGAGTCCCGCCTCGTAGTACAGGTCCGCGGAGCCGCATTGGGGGCATGTGAGAACTCCGCGTGCTCTTTTCTTGTCTCGCGCCAAAGTAAATATCGCCACTCCCCGTTACCGGTGCCCGTCCTACAAAAGAGCTTTGGTGGTAATGATGACCGTGAGGTATGAGCCGTTCTCGAAAAGTGACATCGAGAGGATCGATGCCGCGACAATCAGGGTTTTGGAGCGCACTGGTGTGAGGGTCCTGGAGCCTGAGGCTGTCAAGCTGCTGGAGGGCGCAGGCGCGAGCTTTGACAGGAAGACCAGCGTCGTCAAGATCCCGGAGAGAGTCCTCAAGGACTGCATTTCAAGCGCTCCGAGCAAGTTCAAGCTACACTCTCGTGATGGCAAGCATGTGCTGTCATTCGGCGAGGGCAATGTTTATCACAGTAGCGTGGGGACTCCTGTCAACGCTGAGGGCTTGGACGGCGTGGTCCGTCCGTCCACAGCCAAGGACGTTGAAAACTTCTACAAGCTCACAGATTCGTTACCCAATATTGACCACTCCTCCTGGGCGTGCTGGCCAAGGGATGTCAACGAGGATGTGGCGCATCTCTGGGAGGTATACCTTGCATTCAAGCACTCGAACAAGACGACCGATGGTTACAATTGGGGCCGGGATCGAACCGAGGATCTGCTGGATCTCGCAGCTATTGCCGCTGGAGGGCGCGATGACCTCGCCAAGAAGCCGCAAATACTCGGTTTCGTAAACCCGGTCAGCCCGCTCACGATGTCGAAGGAATTGACCGAGGGGCTTATCTCATTCGCCAGGGCAGGGCAGCCTTGCTGTTATCCACCTGAGTGCATGGCCGGCGGTACTTCTCCCGCGACGGTCGCGGGCCTGCTGGTCCAGCAGAACGCAGAGGTCCTTCCGTGTATAGTAGTCGCCCAGCTTGCAAAGCGCCTGGCCCCAGTGTTCTATGCCTCTGTTTCTGGCATGATGGACATGCGCACTGGTTCCATCGTCCTGGGATCCGCAGAGATCGGTCTCATTATGGCAGGGGCGGCTCAGCTAGCAAGGCATTATAGGATCCCAATCAGGGGCACTGGAGGGAATACGGAATCGATGGTCGTCGATTACCAGGCAGGCGTCGAGTCCATGTCTACACTTTTAATGGCCTCCCTTGCGGGCATAGACTTCATCTACGACTCCGCTGGAAGCATCGAATCCAGCCTGACCGCTAGCTACGCGAAGATGGTGCTCGACGACGACATGTGCGGCATGGCCAAGAGAATCCTCGCGGGTGCAGACACATCCGAGGAATCTCTCGCTGCCGAGGTTATTGAGAGCACTGGCCTGAAGGGCGGCTACCTCAGCAGCCCGCACACGCTCAGGCACTACAAGAGCGAGGCTTTCGTCGGGCAGAACTTCTGGCGAGGGGCGCGGACCTCATGGGCAAACTACAAGCAGAAGGACATCGTGGCGAAGGCTAGGAAGCGCGCTGAGCAGCTGATCAACGAACATGTCATGAGGACTCCGCTCGATCCGGAGACCGACAGGAAGATGATGGAGTTCATCAAGAAGGTCGAGAAGCGGGGATACCCCAAGTGAATGACTCGGTGGATCAGTAGCTGCTGATCGACTCTGCTTTCATGAACTCCCTTAGCAGGCTTGTAGCGTAGCATCCCTTGTTCAATGCGAACTTGAATACGACACTGTCAGATGGCAGTTCGATGCTGAAGTCCTCATAGCGTGCCAGAAGCTCTCTCCTGTTCCCCTTGGACGATGCCTCTCTGAGGCCAACTATCTGGAAATCCAGCCTCGCTATGTCCTCTCGCTCTATGATCTTGCGCTCTATCTCGCCCATTGGACCTTCTGCGAACACAGATTCGGTCCCGTAGACGAGCCCGCTCACGAACGCCTTGCCCTCGCGCGCGTTCTTCCGCGCCTTCTCGAGATTGTCGCTAGTGACGGGTATTGCATTGTCGTGGTCCGGGAGGGCCAGCTTGTCCAAGGGCAGGACCATGTCGCCTATCTGCGGTTCGTTCAAGGGGATCCCCTGCCTCAACCTCTCGCTTAGCATTCGGTTGAACAGGTGCGACTGGTATGCGTGCACGAACATCATCAACAGGTTGCTTGGGAGAGTTCTGAGGGCTCCAACATAGTCCCCAGGGTTCTCAACCAGGTATCCTATGATCATCCTCTCGAAGGTAAGTTTCTGTGGGTATTCCTTGATTGCCCTCTCAAAATCCCTTGTCTCCTGGAGGACTTTTCTTGCATTGTTCGCCTCCGACTCGTCGTCGAGTGGATTGGCAGCGTATCTCATCACCGCGCCTTCGATGTCTCCCCTGATCAGGTCCCTCCCGATGAGGTGTGTGATGGATCTGACAGAGCCGAATCTCTGGATTCCAAAGAAGTTGGGAAAGCCGCCGATGAAGTCTAGCTTCTCCTTGACCTTGTCGCATGTATCCTTGATGTCGGCGGAGTTCACGGGGTCTGAGACCTTGATATCGAACCTGTTGCCAATCAAGTCGCCTATCGAAATCATCCTATTGGCCATGTATGTCTCTAGTATCTTGACATCTGGGATGCCGAGGGTCCGGACCATCTCCAAGGGAGCCTGGAACGACATCAGCTGGGTCGCCACCGACCTGCCATCTTTTGTGCCCGCGAAACCCACCCTCGACCTGCCTACGTGCAGGTTCGAAGCGAGTCTCCGGACCAGCCTGTTCGCCTCCCAATTCCTGTGCCAGACCTTGGCGATTACGAAATTCCCTTCGGGAACCGGAGGAGGCAGGATCGATATCTCCTCGACGACGAAATCCTCGGGAGTCTTCCTTAGCTTCCCACCTATGCCTGGCAGGTCACCTGTGTAGAACACTTCCAGGCCTAGGTCGCTCTCTTTCATAGGAACATCAGAATAGCTGAATGGTGTAAGAACCTTGGGCCTGCTCACCCAAGCTGCTTTTCGACGAGCTGCCTGGCCTCGAGGAATTGGTTGGACAGCGACTTGGCAGCCTTCTTGAGGGCTGCCTGAGGCTTTCCCTCCTTGACCTTTACGACGAGGACTGCCTTGTCCAGCTGCGGATGGCCTGTCAGGAACCTGGCCTCTTCCACATTCTTGTCCTGGAGGAGCTCGTGGATAATGGGGTAGATCAAGGTCTCGTCCGCATCAACAATCTCGACCGTGATGCTATCCTTCTTCTTCTCGACTAGCTTGAACTCCATGTTGCTCGGATGCCCTCGTATGGGCAATAGGTTCATAAAGCTTCCTGCGGGGCTTTTCCGATGCTGGCCTGCGCGCGAAGGCGGTTAGAATCACCTGCTCTGCTTCTTCTTGGCCTGCCCTGCCTTCCTGCCTTTGGCGGGCTTGTCCCGAGGGTACATCGTACCGCACATCTTGCAGACGTCGACCTCTTTCCATCTGTCGTCCTCGGTCGAAATGATCTTGATTATGCACGGGCTTTCGCACAGGGGGCACTTGGGCGTTATCATCTTCATTCCTCTTCCCCGAACTTCTTCCTCAAGATGGTATGAATGCCTTCTGCAATAACCCTTCCTATTCCCTCGACCTGCATGAGGTCGTCGATCTCCGCGTCAGCAATGCCTTTGACGCTTCCGAACTCCTTCAGGAGCCTCTGTGCTAGCGTCGCGGAGACGTTTGGCAGCCCCTGGACGAGGAACATCTGTCTGCTTGAGGGGTCGAGTGTGGTCTGGACTGTCTTCTGGCTCGGCCTCTCCTTCGCGGCCTCCTGCCTGTAAAGCGAGCCCACCGCCGCAGCGGTCTCCTGAGCGTTCGCCGTCGACAGTATGGGCATGTGGAGTTCCGAGAGAATCGAGCTGAGGGTGTCGTAGACAACCGCATTCCCAGCTTGACCCCCCTCGCCCTGGGCTGGCCCCTGGACTATGAGTATGGGGTGGAGGTATTCGTGCTTCAACTTGGAGAGTCTGCTCATGATGCTGCCGTCGGCCATCTCCACTATGAACTCGTCGACCGACCGAACCGCGACCGCGATGCGCTTTGAAATGATGATGTCCGCGTGCTCCAAATCCCTCTCCTGGAGCGAGAACCCTGAGTCGCTAAGGGCCTCTCTAAGCCCTGGCTGAGACGCCCTGGGCGATACGACCAGCTCGCACTCTGAGGATACCCTGCCCTTGTCCCATTGCCCAAGAGATTTCTGTCCCTTGGCCTCGGCAGTTCTCATCGACAGCTCTTCCCTCTCGGTCGGAGGCTTCATCATGTCTTCGATCGTGACCTTTGTGAGCATGGGTTTAGTCCTCACGGGCTCTGGAATGCCCTTCTTGGACCTGAGCCTCCTGCTCAGGGTCTCAAGCTCCCGGCGCATCTGGAGCTCCTTTCTCCTGCTGGTCCAGAAATACGCCTCGTCGCGCGTGTCTCTCGTAACTAGGATGACGACCCTTCCCGCACGCCGCCTTCCAGTTCTCCCGCGCCTCTGGATCGTCCTGACCTCCGAGGGGACAGGCTCGTAGAACACTACAAGGTCGGTTGACGGGATGTCAAGCCCCTCCTCCGCAATCGAGGTGGAGACAAGGACGTTGTAAATCCCCTCCTGGAACTTCTCTATGATCTCCTTCTGCTCTCTCTGCTTCAGGCCGATGTCCTCGCCCTTGCTCGCCTGCCCGACGAACCTGACGGGTTTGAGTCCTGGTATCTTCTCCAACCGCTGGGTTAGGATATCGCAAGTATCCCGATAGTGCGTGAACACTATCGCCCTCGAGTCAGGCTTCGTCTGGAACTGCGATTTCAGGATTGGCTCTATCGCCTCCAGCTTCGGATGGTCCTGCTCCATGCTGTAAAGAAATGTTCTGGCCTGCTGGAACCTCGCGTCCTTCACGAGGTCCCTCGCAGCCTTAGACCCGCCCTTCTCCCCGCCCTGCTTGACGAGCTTCTCTAGGTAGCTCTCGAGCGCGCCCCTGCCCTGGGTCTGGGCGAGCTCAATGCCGTGGTTGATCTTCATCCCCATTGCCTGTGTGCTCATGGCCTTGAAGAGGTTGGGGTTCTTCGTGCCGGAGTTGAGCTTGGCCCGAAGGACATTGCCAACCTCCAGGAGGTTTCTCGTGGTCGCTGGTTTCCTCGGGTCGAGATATCCCAACCCCCTCAGCTTCGCGATCTGTTCGTCCATTATCTTCTGTAGCAGGAAGATCACCCTGCTCATCCCTTCTGGCATCCCGACGCCGATGTAGTCCACCTTCACATCCTGGGTGTACTTCACAACGTCCTCGTCGAGATCTGACCGTATCTCGACTCCGGTGATGCCCAAGTTCTCGCACACCTCCGCTATCTTTGAGACTTCCGAACCCGGCGACGCGGTCATTCCGAGCGCGAGCCCTCCCGTGTCGGTGTACCTCTGGCCTATGGAGACATACGCATACTCTCCTACAGCCCTGTGAGCCTCGTCAAACACGATCAGGTCGAAATCCCTGACATCGATCATCTCCTGATCGAGGTCATTCTCTACGACCTGAGGCGTGGCGACGATGAGTCGGCTGCGTTTCCAGATTTCTTCTCTTTCGCCTGGGCTTACCTCCCCGGTGAAGACCGCTGGCTCGAACTTCAGAAGATGCTCCCGCAAGAACTTCGCGTGCTGCTCGACAAGGGGTTTCGTTGGGGCCATGAACAGGACCTTCCCCTTCTTTTTGAGCAGCGTGTTCGCGATCACGATCAAAGCGACAATAGTCTTGCCAAGGCCCGTGGGGAGTACGACTAGAGTGGACTCTTCGGTCGCGTTGGCAGCGATATTGACCTGATAGTCCCTCAGCTCAACAGTAGACGGAATCAGTAGCTCGTGTTCAACAAACACGAGCCATTGAGAACAGAACGTTCGTATGAATGTTTTCTCTCAGGCGGTCCGAATCTAGTGGCAGCCTGCGCAGCCGCCGCCACAGGCCGTAGGACCTGAGGACTTGACGCGCACCACAACTCCAGGACCCTGCGGAGTATCGACTGAGTCGATAAGCGCCTCTTTCAGGTCGTCCTCGAGTTCCTTCGAGTAGATGAGCGTGAATCCGTCGACCTTCTGCTCGACGTCGTCTTCTTTCTGCTTGTCGAATCCCATCATGTATGCAGGACCCGAGCACGCGTAGCCCGCGAAGAATATCCTGATGGGCTCGCTCCTTTTGTCATCCGCCATGATGGCCTTGATCGTTTCAGTCGCCTTCGGCGTAACCGTGACCATTTCGATGCCTCTAAGTGTTTGACATTGCGAAGTCTATTTAAGAGTTTGCGCCTAACAGCTCGGGACGTCCCTGGCAGGGTGCTGGTCTATATAGGCTTTACCCGGTCGAAGCCGTCCTCGCCGATGGGCTTCGTCGCGTCGATGCCAACCTTCGTGGTCGTCTCGTCCGCACTCGGGTCAAGGCTGCTGCCCCTCGCATTCTCGATCATTACGAGGCCCTTGTGCCCTTGGAATCTAGTAGCGACCGCCCATTCAACGTCCCGGTCATCGTAGATATCGATGTCGTTGTCGACGATCGTGACCATCTTCATCGATGGATGCGCACCGAGCGCTGCCATGATCGCATTCACGGAATCTCCCTGCTTCTGCTTGGTGATCGAGACGACTCCGTGGAGCCAGCAACAACCGCCCTCGGTCAGCCTCACGCCGTGCACCTCCGGCACAGCTACTCCCACAGCCCTCTGAATGACAGGCTCCCTCGGCATGCCCATCATGAGGTAGTGCTCGTCTGCTCCTGGGAGTATCATCTGGAAGATCGGGTTGTCCCTGTGGTAGATTCTGTCTATCTCCACTACGGGCTGTTTTCTCACGGGATCCAGGGTGCCGGTTATGTCCACAAAGGGCCCCTCATTCGCTTCTTCCTTCGTGATCCTACCCTCGAATATGTACTCGGCGAAGGCAGGTACCAAGAGCCCACTCTTGGTCTTCCTGACGCACACAGGCTCGTTGAGGCAGAGCTGTCGGAGCGAGTTGGCTATTGTCAGCTCGTCCTTGCCGAACTCCACGTTCATTGCGCCCGAGAGCATGATCGACGGGCAGAGGCCTACCGCGATTGCGATCTTTAGGTCCTCGCCCTTCTTGAGCGCCCTCTTGTGTAGCGCATGCAGGTGCCTTGGAACGACCCTGATGGCGAACTTCCGTTCGCCTATGACCATCAACCTGTGGTACGACATGTTCCTGACGCCATCGTGCTCCGCTATGACGACGCCGGCGGTCACGAATCTCCCGCCGTCACCGTCATAGAACTTGGGGATAGCAGATTCGCGGAGGTCGAAATCGGTCAGGACATTGCTGTCGAAGGGAGCCTTCTCGATCTCCTGGGGCCTTGAGGGAGAATCCATTGCCTGGAGCATCTTCTTGGATAGGTCGGCCGGGGTCGTGTGCATTGCCCTTGCGATTCTTTCCCTGGTCGACCATAGGTTCCCGACGGCTCTGTAGCCGTCAAGGTTCTCGAAAAGGACCGGTTTCGTCCGTTCCTTGAGCAGTATCTTCGTGATCTCCAGCTCTCTGGAGATTTTGCCTTTCACGACGATTGTCTCCGGGAACTGATCCAACAACGCTCTTATGGACAACCGATCACCTGGCTAATGGATATTGAGCTGGGTATTTCTACCCTTTCTCGTGAGATGGTAAAGGTCTTGAGTTCAAACTCTTTTTATACGTACTGACCAATCGAGGCCGACGTGGAACTGGAAGCCGTCATTCGGAAGTACGCTCTGCAGAACGCCTTCATGTTCAGCGGCAAGGCGAGCCTCGGCGCGGTGATCGGGAAGGTCATGGCCGAGGACCCAGAGATGAGAGCGAAGGCCAAAGAGGTCTCGGCAAAGGCAAAGAGCATCGTCGAAGAGGTCAACAGGATGACCCCCGAGGCCCAGAAGAAAGCGCTCGAGGAAGTCGCGCCCGCCCTCATGGTGAAGATTGCCAAGCCAAGAGAGGCCGGTCTTCCGGACCTGAAGAACGTCGAGGGCGAAGTTAGGATGCGGATGGCTCCCAACCCGTCAGGTCCATTGCACCTGGGTCACAGCAGGATGGCCATCCTCAACGACGAGTACGTCAAGAGATACGGCGGCATCTGCTACAATAGGTTCGAGGACACTGACCCTGCGAGGATCGATCCAAGCGGGTACGATAGCATACCAGCAGATTTCGAATGGCTGGGCGTCAGGATCGACAAGACGATTATCCAGAGCGAGAGGTTCGAGATCTACTACGACATCGCGAGGAAGCTTCTGGAGATGGGCAAAGCGTACATCTGCACGTGCGACCTGGAGCATTGGCGGGAGCTGAAGAACAAGAAGCAGCCCTGCCCCCACAGGGAGCAGGGGTTGGAGGAGCAAATGCTTCGCTGGGACAAGATGTTCGACGGCTCCTACAAGCCAGAGGAGGCATCTCTGGTCGTCAAGACCGATCTAGCCCATCCGAACCCGGCCATCAGGGACTTCGTCGGCCTTCGCATTGATGACACTCCTCACCCTAGGACCGGGACCAAGTACCGGGTCTATCCGTTGATGAACCTCGCAGTCGCTGTTGATGACCATCTCTTGGATCTCACCCACGTGCTCAGGGGAAAGGATCACCTCAACAACACCTACAGGCAGGAGTATCTCTTTGACTACTTCGGCTGGAAGAAGCCAGAGTACATTCACTATGGTAGGGTTTCGATAGAGGACGCGCAGCTCTCAACGTCGAAGATGGGCAAGGGCATAAGGGAAGGACTGTACTCGGGCTGGGACGATCCTCAGCTCGGCACGCTCGGGGCGATGCGCAGGCGTGGGATCAGGCCAGAGGCGATCCGCAGGTACTGGGTTGAGACCGGCATCAAGGAAGTGGACATAGAGTTCTCGTGGAAGACCTTGTACTCGTTCAACAGGGATATCGTCGATGATACCGCCAACAGGTTTTTCTTTGTCAGTGACCCGGTAAGGTTCACGATAATGGGAGCTGCAGATCTTGTTGGCCGAGCACCTGTGCACCCAGAGCACCCGGAGAGAGGCATCAGGGATCTGATGGTCAGGACAGGCCACTCACTATTCATCTCCAGGGACGACCTCCCATCAGGTCCCGGGATGCTTCGGCTCAAGGACCTGTGCAATGTCGACTACGCCGATGGGACGATGAGATTCGCGGGGAACGAACTCTCCGTGCTGAAAGATGGCGTTCAGATCATACACTGGGTGCCTGAAGACGCCCTCGAGGCCGAGGTCTTGATGACCGACGGAACGGCCAAGAAGGGACTCGCGGAACGTGGGCTCGCCACAGCCAAGGGGAAAGTTGTCCAGTTCGAACGGTTCGCATTCGTCAGAGTGGAAGAGGTCTCGCCGACGATAAGGTGCGTGTTCGCTCACAGATGAGCCATGTCACACGTCCCAGAACGGAACGATGTCGCATGACAGGCAGGCATGGCACATTGTCTTGAATGCCAGCGGTGTCAACCTGTGCCTCTTCAGGATCTTCTTCTGCTCCTTTGCCAAGTGAAGCATACGCTCTGGAGTCACTGGCTCCAATCTTCCAAGGGCTTTCTCAAGCTCTGATATGTTGTGCTCGTTCTTCCTGAGGGCTCTGAGTGTCGCGACCGCACCCATATTCGCGAGCACCTTCACTCCTTCGAGGATATTCTCATCCGTTTCTCCGAGCCCGAAGATGATGTTCGAGCAGACCTTGTTCCTTCCGAAGACCTCGCAGGAATGGTTTATGGCGTGGAGAATCAGGTCGAAGTCCATCTTTGCGCAGACCTTCTCGAAGATGTTCCTGTCGAAAGTCTCCATGTTGATCTTGATCTCGTCCGCCCCGGCATCCTTGAGCATGTCTATCTCATCTGGGCGAGTGGCGAAGGGTTCGACGCCGATCGGTGTCCTGGGAAGGAATTGCCTAACGCGCTGGACCAGGCCGGCCATTCTTTGAACCGTGGCAGTGGGCGACTCGAACACCGCGCTGGTGATCGCTACGGACTCAAACCCCTCCTTCTCCGACGCCTCCAGGATCATCTGCATGATCTTGTCGTCATTGAGGTCTCTTGTGACGTTTGGCAGAAGCCTGGGCGTGTTGCAGAACTTGCAGTCGTAGATGCATCTGCTCTCAATGTTCACGAACGCCTGGTAGGGTGCGTGGAGAAGCGTCGGTATCAGGACGACATCCTTGATCATCTGCTTGTTGTCTCGTCGAATGGACAGTCCATCGCCGTCCTCCGTCAGCTCGAATTCGCCCTTGTCCCTCGAGATCGTCTTCTTCGCCCTCGTCCCGCCAAACGAGAAGACAACGGACGTCGAGCCAGCACCTGGCCCTGCAGTGGACCTGCTCGGCAGGAACGGAAACCTGAAGTCCCTGGGGATCATCATCGCCCCACCGGCAAGCAGCTCAGCCTTGAGCCTGGCCGTCCTCGGACTCACTTTCGTTTCCATACGGCACCATCTTGAGTGTCCTGTATCACGATGCCGATCTCTGCGAGCTTCTTCCTCACTCTGTCAGCATATGCGAAATCCTTTCGCTTCCTGGCAGCCTCTCGCAGTTCCACCCATTTCTTGATCTCTCCATCGGTCAGATTCTCCGGAGAAATGGTCTCTGTATCTGGTAGCGCGAAAACCGCATCAGATGTGAGCGTGATAGTGTGCGTCACTTTCTCTCTGTCTTGGAGTACATCGAACAGTTCGTTGAAGCGGGACAGCACGCTAGCTAGGTTCTCTGCTCCTTTCTTGCTGAGCTTCTTCTCTCCAAGAAGCCTGTTCGCCTCCCTTGCCAGGTCGTACATCACCGCGATCGCCTCGCGGCTGCTGAAGTCGTCATCCATGCGCTCTTCGAAGGCCTTCCAGACGTCCCGGCACAATCCGTCCGCGTCGTCTTTCCCGGAGGCGCTCTTGGTCGCTGATCGGACATCGTCGTAAGTGTTCTGAAGCTTCTCAAGAGCTTTCTGCGATTCCTCCAAGCTCCTCTCGTCGTAGTCGAGCGGCTGGCGGTAGCTCGCGTTGAGCAGATAGAACCTAACGACCTCGGGCTGATACTTCTTCAGTATGTCCTTGATTAGGAAGAAGTTCTTCAGGGACTTGGACATCTTCTCCTGGGCGATCGTCAGAAGCCCGTTGTGGACCCAGTACCTGACGAACGGGGCGTCGTTGTAAGCCTCGGACTGCAGGATCTCGTTCTCGTGGTGCGGGAATACGAGCTCTGTTCCGCCCCCGTGTATGTCCACCGTCTTCCCAATGTGCTTCAGGCACATCGCAGAGCATTCAATATGCCATCCAGGCCGGCCCTTGCCCCAGGGGCTGTCCCAGGCGATCTCGCCAGATTTCGCCGCCTTCCAGAGAGCGAAGTCCATGGGGTCCTTCTTGTCCTCTCCTGGCTCGATTCTAGCCCCCGCGACCATCTGGTCCAGGTTCTGTCCGGAGAGCTTCCCATATTCCTTGGCCTTCCGGACGCTGAAGTAAACTGACCCATTCGACTCGTATGCGTAGCCTTTGTCTATCAGGCCTTTCGTCATTGCTATGATGTCGGGCATCGTCTCGCTCGCTTTCGGGTAGGTGCTCGCTCGATGGACCTTGAGGGCGTCCATGTCCACGAAGTACTCATCGATCATAGATTGAGAGAGCTTCAGGGGTTCCAATCCGAGTTCTCGGGCTCGGTCGATGATCTTGTCATCCACATCTGTGAAGTTCGTGACATGATTCACATCGTAGCCCTTGTGCCTCAGATATCTGACGATGACATCGAAGTTGATGGCAGATTTCGCGTGACCCAGATGAGACTGATCGTAGACTGTGACGCCGCAGACGTAGATCCCGACCTTGCCCTTGTTTAGTGGCTCGAAGGCCTCCTTCTTCCTAGACAATGTGTTGTACAAAACTAGCGCCATTGGCTCTCAATCCTCCAATATCCAGAGGACTATTAAGGCTTCTCCTCGACTGGGCAGGAGAGCTCTTCCGCTCTCTCCTCGGCCTTCGGGACCTCGGGCGAGATCCTCTTGATGGACTTCATCCCGAGCTTCTGCTCTATGAGCTCGAGCCTGTACTCCATCTCCGAGAGGCTATGGCAGAGGTCCACGAACGCATTCACCACGGGGTCTGGGAGCTCTTCATGGTGAAGGTCGATGGAAGTCGTTCCCTCGCGCTTGACGATTTTCGCTGGAACCCCCACGACGGTGGAATTGGGCGGGACGGACTTGACAACGACTGAGCCGGCGCCGACCCTGACATTGTCGCCAACGGTGATGGGTCCGAGTATTGTGGCACCTGCACCAATAACGACATTGTTGCCGATCGTCGGGTGGCGCTTCTTTTTCTCCGTGCTGACGCCGCCAAGGGTCACGCCCTGGTAGATCGAGACATTGTCGCCTATCTCCGCGGTCTCGCCGATTACGACACCCGTCGCGTGGTCGATGAAGAAGTTGGCGCCGATCTTCGCCCCCGGGTGTATGTCGGCTCCCGTTAGCACGCGCGCGAGGTAGTTGAACGCCCTAGCGGTCTTATAGTGCCCCTTGAGGTAGAGTCTGTGAGATGTCCGATGGAGCCTTATTGCGTGCAGGCCGGCGCTGAAGAGTAGCGCCTCTGCTCTGCTCTTAGGAGCGGGATCCCTCTCCATGACAATGTCCACATCGTCCTTCTGCGCGTCTGCCATCACGGGCTCTCTTGAAACAGGTCAGTACTCAAATACCTTTCTCCGAGGTCTGGCAGAATCACAACGACTGTCTTGCCAGGGCCAAGATCCTTGGCCACCTTGATGGCTGCCCATGTAGCCGCTCCGGACGATATTCCTACGAAAAGCCCTTCCATCTTCGCGAGAGCTCTGGTGGTTGCCTGCGCGTCTTTCGTCGCCACCTTTATCACGCTGTCGTAGATCTTGGTATCAAGCACATCAGGCACGAAGCCCGCGCCGATGCCCTGTATCTTGTGCGGGCCTGGCTTTCCACCCGACAGCACGGGCGAGTCCTCTGGCTCCACGGCGAAGATCTTGACCGACGGGAATTTCTTCCTCAGGACCTGCCCAACGCCTGTGATAGTGCCCCCGGTTCCCACTCCCGCCACGAAGGCATCGACATGATCCAAGGCCTCGATGATCTCGATTGCAGTGGTTGTCCTGTGGACTGCTGGATTTGCGGGGTTCTTGAACTGCTGCGGCATGAACGAGTTCGGCGTCGACGCCGCGAGCGCCTCTGCCTTCCTGATAGCTCCCCCCATACCCTCAGGGCCTGGGGTCAGGACCAGCTGTGCTCCCAATGCCGCCATGATCTTCCTCCGCTCGAGGGTCATAGTCTCCGGCATGGCGAGGATAAGCCTGTATCCCTTGACTGCGCAGACCATTGCCAGGCCAATGCCCGTGTTGCCTGATGTCGGCTCGATTATCGTGGTGTCGGGGCGCAGCAGTCCCCTGTGCTCCGCGTCTTCGATCATGGCCTTGGCGATCCTGTCCTTCACTGACCACATGGGGTTGAACGACTCGACCTTCGCATATACAGTCGCCGATCCAGGCTGCACTACGCGGTTGAGTCTTATCATGGGTGTATTTCCCACGGCCTCGAGCAGATTGTTCATGGGCATCTTTGCCGCCATACTCGTTACCTCCACCGACCCTATAACGCCGTTATACTTCTCTCTTGCGCCCCACTCGATATCGTAGTCATTCTTTCTTGCATATATCGCAGCCAGCTAGGTTGGATTGTATCCGGTGCATTCTGCAGAACTCTTCGTCATTCCTGATATCCTTGCAGGCCGTGCACAGGACTCCGTACCAGTGGTATTTGCTTTCACCAGCAGCAATTCGGCTGGCTATCTCCTGCGAGTATGATCTGATCTTGGGGAACTTCTCGACCATCTTGTTGCCGCCCGCCCTTGTCGAGCTCAAGTACTGGCTGACGGACGCCTGCGTGATGCCCAGCTTCTTAGCGATTTCTGACTGCTTCATGCGATACTTCTTGTGAAGCTCCCTCACGACTGATGCTCTGAGTGCGGGCATTATCTTTCCAACAACTAGCTCACAGGGAGTCTTCATCAAGCCACCGTAACTATCGCCGAGACTGGGGCCGGGGAGGAGAATTGAACTCCTGTGTGCGGATCTGCAGTCCGCCACATGGCCACTCTGTCACCCCGGCATGACCACGCGACTATGCCGGACTGTCTATTTATTGTTTTCAGCAGACACATCTGGCCAAGTGCGAATACCATCCCTTTGCGCTCACGAGACTTCATAAATAGTCGCCTTGTGATTGCAACGGCGTGAAGTTCAGTGCTGTGAGCCCTTACAACGCCAGCTCCAAGGTGACCCTCCCTGAGAAGATCGTCGTCTACGACAGTACGCTGAGAGACGGCGAGCAGATGCCTGGGGTGCATTTCACACCCGAGCAGAAGATGCAGATCGCCCGTAAGCTCGATGAGGTCGGTGTGCACGAGATTGAAGCTGGCTTCCCTGCGGTTTCGGAGACGGAGAAACAAGCCGTCAAGAGCATCTCCTGCCTTGGACTGGATGCCGAGATTCTCTGCCTCGCCAGGACATTGAACGCAGACATCGATGCTGCTGTCGACGCAGATGTCGACATGGTGCTGCTGTTCATAGCTTCGAGCGAGCTACATTTGCGATACAAGCTCAAGATGACTAGGGAGGAGGTTCTGTCTCGAGCGGTCTCGTCAGTGGAGTACGCTCGGGCGCACGGTCTAAAAGCGAGCCTCAGCACAGAGGACAGCACTCGGTCTGACATCGACTACATGCTCGAGATATATACAGCCTGCGAGAAGGCAGGCGCAGCCAGGATCGGCATCACGGACACCATCGGCTGTGCGGGCCCTGATGCCATTGATCTCATCGTTCGAAGGGTGCGCCAGAGCACCAAGGCGCCGATTTCAGTCCATCTTCACAACGACTTCGGATTGGGCATCGCAAACTCGTTGTCCGCGCTATCTGCCGGAGCTGAAGCGATAGCCACAACCGTGGGTGGCATAGGCGAGCGAGCCGGGAACGTGCCTCTTGAGCAGCTCGTCATGGCTCTGAAGCATCTTCACAAGAGGGACATTGGCATCAAGACCGAGGGTCTTACCGAGCTCGCGAAGCTGGTTTTTGGATCCGCTAAGATATCTCTGCCCGCGAATCAGCCTTGGGTGGGCCCCAATGCGTTCTCGCACGAGTCGGGCATACATGTCGCGGCTGTCCTGAACTGCCCGATGACCTACGAGTGTGTTGACCCCGAGGAGGTCGGCAACAGGAGGCGACTCGTGCTCGGCAAGCATTCCGGAACCGCGATTGTCCGGAGCAGGCTTGACGAGCGCAGTGTCAAGGCGTCGCAGGAGCAGATATGCGACATCGTGCGTGCGATCAAGCGTGCAGGTGAGGAGCACGGACGGGTGTCCGACAAGGAGTTCTGGCAAATCGTCGGGCAGGTACTATCCAAGGGCAGCCCCAATCCAGACTGTCGATGACACGATCCTTCTCGGAAGAAGAATGGGTTTGGGGCTCAGGATCTCCCGAGCCCCTTGTGGTGTGGTGTTTCGGAAATTGGAGTTTGTCTCAGCCGCTCATCCCTTCCCAAAAGTCTTGACCGCGGTCTTGGACAACCTGACCGATCTCTGGCAGTTCGGGTATGTGCAGGGTGCGCACCGGTATCTCTCTCTGCAGGAAGTTTCAATCTGCTCGTATTGCTGATTCCACTTCCGCACTTTCTCTGGCACGTATATCCCTCTTGGTTGATGGCTTGTCTCATCCTATTCAAAAGTGTTTCGCTTCAGCCATCAGATTGGTATGTTCCTCCTCCGGCAGCCTAATAGACCACCAAGGATCAGATGCGGCCTTGTGTCGAAAACGACACCCGCAGGTCGAGATTCGTCCTAAGGCCCACTCAAACCTGGACTCTTCTTCCAGCGGAATCAAGCTTGGTCTTGCCGAGGTCCTTGAATCCACGGAGTTCGTCGAGAGAGAACACAGGTCCATCTCTGCATACGTGCTTGCCGTCTATCGCGCACGAATCGCAGATTCCGATGCCGCATTTCATCAGCCGCTCGAGCGCGGCGAAGAAGGGCGTCCTGTGTTGTTCCGCCATCATCGTCATTTTCGCCAGCATCTTCTCCGGACCACAGGCATAGATCGTCTCGTACTTGGATTTCGAGAGCAGCTTCTCCGCAAGGTCCGTCGCGAGTCCTTTCTCCCCCTTGCTTCCATCGTCCGTAGTGATGTGGGCCCTCGCCCCAGCGGCTGCGCATCTCTTCTCGAACAAGAGTTCCGTGCCTGTCCTTGCGCCAATCACGAGATCCACGGAGGACCTTCGCCTGCAGGCCCACTCGACGAACGTGACTATCGAGGCCATTCCCGCCCCGCCGCCAACGATAAGGTACTTCCTGCCGAGCATCGAGTAGCCTCTGCCATAGGGTCCACGGACGCCGATGAGCTCGCCAGGCCTCATTTCAGCCAAGGCCTTCGTCCCATCCCCGATGATTTGGTATGTGATTCCGAAGTTGTCTCCCATGTATGAGAGGGACATCGGGAACTCGTCCTTTCCAGGGACCCAGACCATGACGAACTGTCCCGGGTCAGCGTCCATCACGCCGTCCAGTCTCACCGTCTTGATTGAGGGGGTCTCATCGACCTGCTCGCTGATTGCGAACATTTTAACGCCGGGCACCGTGCGCCACCCCCACGATTTCGTCAATCGAGCCGTATCCGCGGCTCTCCATGAACGCCTGGAGCCCGTCACAGGTCTTCTTGAATACTGATAGCCCGTCCTTCCAGATCGCAGTGCCTATCTGCACGGCTCTCGCCCCGGCCATGATGTATTCGAGAGCGTCGTCCGCGCAAGTCACTCCACCGACGCCGATTACCGGTATCCTCACCGCCTCGTAGATCTCGAACACACATCTGACTCCGACAGGCCGGATCGCTGGACCTGACAAGCCCCCGACCTTGTTCCCGAGGATCGGCATTCCCGCCTGGGGGGAGATCGCCATGCCCTTGAGCGTGTTGATTGCGACTATGCCATTTGCTCCACCGCGCTCTGCAGCAGCTGCAAGGGACGAGATCGAAGGAGTGTTCGGAGTCAGCTTTGCGAGGACGGGAAGCATAGTGACCTTCTTCACCGATTTCACGACTGCTTCAACACTTTCAGGTGTCGAGCCGATCTCAGAACCCAGCCCCTTGGCGTGGGGGCAGCTCAGGTTGAGTTCTATCGCGTCTACTCCTGTTCCAGACATAAGACGAGCGACCTCGGCGATTTCTTCTTCGCTCCCGCCCAACACGCTCCCTATGATGGGCACGCCTCCCTGCTTTGCCTCCTTGATCTCCTGCGCGAACAGGTCGATCCCAGGGTTTGGCAGCCCCATCGCATTCAACAATCCAAATTCCAGCTCCACGACGCAAGGCGACTGGTGTCCAGACCTAGGCTCCTTCCCTATCGACTTCGTCACGATCGCCCCTGCTCCTGCCTTGGCGACTTCGAGCATCGACCTTCCCGTCTCGTCTAGAACACCAGAGGCGAGCATGGTCGGGTTCGCGAGCTTCATCCCGCAGATCTCGACTTGGAGGTTCGCCATGTCGCTTCGATTGGGATTGATGGACTATCTACTAGAACTTTTCCTGGAACGCCCGACGACTGCCGAATCGTGGAGAATAGCCTGCGCTGGACCTGCACGATCGCGCGTCACTTAGGCCTGTGCCTTGGCTGCCTGTTTCGCCTCGTAGTCCTTGATGGCCTCGCGCAGGGCGTCCGCGGCGAGGTTGGAGCAGTGCATCTTGACCGGTGGGAGGCCGTCGAGAGAGTCCGCGACGTCCTGCCTTGAGATCTTCTTCGCCTCTTCGAGTGTCTTTCCTCTCGCCAGGTCGGTAATCATCGAACTCGTGGCTATCGCCGCTCCGCAGCCGAAGGTCTTGAACTTGATGTCCGTGATGATGTTGTCCTTGACCTTAATGTACAACCACATGACATCTCCGCACTGGGGGTTCCCTACCTTCCCAACACCATCAGCGTCAGGAATCTCCCCGACGTTGTGCGGGTTTGCGAAGTGCTGCATCACCTTCTCACTGTACACAGCTACCACCTTCTCCGGCGCCCATGGGCCTCTCGGAACTGAAGGGAGATATCTCCCTCAGCTTCCTTACCACATCAGGCAACACGTTCAAGAAGTAATCTACCTCCTCTTCAGTGTTTTCCCGTCCTAGCGTGATCCTCAGGCTCCCGTGGGCCTGCTCATGTGTCAGGCCCAGTGCCAACAGAACATGGGACGGCTCCAGCGAGCCCGTGGAGCAGGCGGAGCCCGTCGATGCAGCTATCCCTTTCATGTCCAGGGACAGGATCAGGCCCTCCCCCTCTATGAAATCGAACCTGAAGCTCGCATTATTGACCAGGCGCTGGACCAGGTGGCCATTGACATATGACCTGGGCACGAGGTCGGGCACCGCCTTGATCATCTTGTCCCTGAGGGCCCTCATCTTGGCGGTAGTCTTGTCGAAGTCCCTCCTGGCTATCTCTGATGCCTTGCCCATACCTACTATGCCTGGTACGTTCTCAGTGGACGACCTGAGGCCCCTCTCGTGCCCTCCACCCTGGATCTGCGCTTCGATCTTCGTCCCGGTCTTGACATAGAGCGCGCCAACGCCTTTCGGCCCGTGGAACTTGTGGGCCGAGATCGACAGGAGGTCCATGTTGTCCGCCTTGACGTCGATTGGGAGCTTGCCGACCGCCTGGACGGCGTCTGTATGGAATGGAATTCCGCTGTCTCTTGCCAACTTCCCGATCTCCCTTATCGGTTGGATGGCCCCCATCTCGTTGTTCGCTGTCATGATTGTTATGAGGACCGTGTCGTCTCTGACGGCCTTCTCAACGTCTTCGAGGTTGACGATCCCGTCTCGTGAGACAGGAACCTCAGTGACCTCGAACCCGAACCTCTTCAGGTACACGCAGGGCTCGATAATTGCGTGGTGCTCGATCCTGCTAGTAATGATGTGTCCCTTCATCCTGCCTTTGTACATCGCAACTCCCTTGATTGCGAGGTTGTCGGATTCGGTGCCACCGGACGTGAATATGATCTCCTTGGGGTCCGCGTTCAACAGGGAGGCAACGCTCCTCCTGGCGCCCTCCATCGCAGTCCTCGCCTCTCGCCCGTAGGAGTGAATGCTAGAAGCGTTGCCGAACTTCTCCAAGAAATAGGGCTTCATCTCCTCGAGGACCTCCGGGAGCACCTGGGTGGTTGCGCTGTGGTCGAAGTATATCCGCTTCTGAGGACTGGCCATCATCACAATCGATGGTGATGCCCGCGGACCACTTTAATAGTTTCCCGAAGACCACTGTGGCTCGAGTCTGTACGCTGAAAAGCCTATTAGCATCGATGGCTATCGGAGTCGGAGCTCAGCATGGACGTCAAACGGATCAGGGACGACTTTCCAGTCCTCAGCAGAGAGATCGGGAATAAGCTGCCGATATACTTCGATAGCGCTTGCCAGACCTTGCGCCCTCTCCAGGTCGTGGAGGCAGTCGCCGAGTACTACACCTCCTTCCCTGCTTGCGCGGGTAGAAGCGTGCACAAGCTGGCGACAGAGGTCTCGCTGAGGTGTGACGAGGTCAGGACGAAGGCGGCCGAATTCCTCGGTGCCGAGAGCCCCTCAGAGATAGCTTTCGTCAAGAATACGACCGAGGGCCTGAACACTGTCATCCTTGGGTCAGGGTTTAAGAAGGGCGATGAGATCGTCACGACGGACTACGAGCACAACTCAATACATGTCCCGACGCTCCGCGCGGTCGAGCTGCTCGGAGTCAAACACAAGATCGTCAGGTCCTCCCCTGACGGCACATTCGACATGGACGCCTTCGAGAAGGCGATGACCAAGAAGGTCAGGCTAGTCGCGATGTGCATGACATCGAACGTGACGGGCTATTCCCTCCCCGCAAGAGAGGTTGTGAAGATATCCCATTCCTACGGTTCGAAGGTCCTGTTTGACGCTGCCCAGACCGCCCCTAGCCAGAAGATAGATGTGCGCGAGCTTGGGGTCGACTATCTCGCTGCATCTGCTCACAAGATGCTGGGCCCGTCGGGCGTAGGGCTATTCTACTGTCGGGCGGAGCTTGGGGATAGGATCAAGCCACTGCTCTATGGCGGGCACGGCGTCACTGACACAACCTACGAATCCTACAAGCTGCTGCCGGCTCCGGAGAGGTTCGAGACAGGGCTGCAGAACTACGCTGGGATTATCGGTACGGGCCCCGCCCTCGATTACCTGGAGCGGATCGGTCTTGAGGAGATCAGATCGCACGAGACATCGCTCAACAAGCGCATCACGAAAGCGCTCGCGGATGAATCGGGAGTGAGCACCCTGAAACCGTCCGATCCCAACCTTCGAGGAGGCATTTTCAGCTTCAACATAGCAGAGCTCACATCGCACGATGTGGCGATGATAATGGACAACTCGAAGAACATCATGATGCGCTCGGGCATGCATTGCTGTCATCCCTACTTCCACGCCAGGAAGATGGATGGGTGCGCGCGGGCGTCCGTGTACCTCTACAACACCCGAGAAGAGGTCGATGTCTTCACAGATGCAGTGAAGGGCCTCACGAAGCAGTTCTCCCGGAAGAGCTAGGCGGCCTTTCGAACAAAGACCAAGAGCATCTGGTCATTGTCCACCGGTGCGGCTATCGAAGATATCACAAAAACCTCTCCAGAGACTGCATGGATATCCTCAGATGAGTTGTCCAGGTCCTTGATGAGGGACTCGTTCAGACGCTCCTCATCCCAAGCCCATGTGTGGACGGGAGCGATTGGCTTCGCGACGAACGAGTATCCTTCCGCGTCCCCTCGGACGAGCCCTCCTGTGATGCAAATGCTGACATCTTTCCCATCAGGCAGCCTGGGCACGGGCCAGGAGACCGATTTCTCAGTCCCACCACCATATACAGAGTCGATCGTCTCGCGCAGATCGTTCACAATCCTGCGGACCTCCGCGTCGGTTGGAACGAACCTGTCCCTGTCGAAGACATTCGAGAGCACCGCGACGGTCAAGAGCGCGCACACCGAAAGGGCCACCTTGGAGACTATGAAATCCACTACACCACCTGTGCGAGCACGTAGTCCATGCCCCCATCCAGGGTGCATTCCAGCCTGAGGTCGAAAACGGGCGTTTGGATTATCAGGCCAGATCCTCCCACCCCCCTTATCCATACCGGCGGGTTATCGGCTATACTCAGCATCTTGGAGCCCGTGGAAAGCGTCAGCATGACCCTGGCCATCCCAGGCCCTCCGAGGGCGTCTCCCAGGACAAGGAGCGAGAACCTGGCCCTCCCATATGAGCTGAAATCCAGGGCCAAGGTCCTCGCGCTTCCCGGCCCTTCCATCACGAGCGTCTCCGCCGTCGAGATAATCACATCCAGCTGATGCTCAGCCCGCTTGAGGAACTCGCTCTGACGGAGGCTCTCGAGGGCATCAGCGGCTGGGACTATCGAGACCGCCGCGATGATCGCGATAATCAAGATTCTCAGCGGAAGCGCCTCAACGGCCCGCTGGTCCTGGCTTATCCGCATCTCGGTCAGCTCGGTATGACGGGTATCTCGAATGTGGAGTCTATGCCATAGTCTCCCTTCGCCACGGTCACGGTTATCGTGGTCAGGCCCGTGCCGAACTGCTCGACCTTTAGCATCGAGAAGACTGCCTGGCCCTGCGAATCCGTCACGCCTCTGACGGCGGTCCCGTCTGCGTTCCTGACATTTGCCCCCTCGAGGATCACCGTAGCCCCCTCGAGGCGGTCACCGGACTGGTCCGTCACGATGACTGTGATAGTTACACCCTCGTTCCTGTATAGCCCGTCGTTGTCCTTGTCGTAAACCATTATCTCCCCTGGGCTAGCATAGACATCTCCTATCGAATGAGGCGCGGATATCGAGTTCATCCACCCCATGAGTATCGTCAGCCCTAGCCCAGCCACAACCACCATGATCAGGAGCTGCAACGGCAGGCCCTCGACGCCGCCCGAGCAGTCCGACCGCATCACATGCTTTCTTCTTCCAGCCCTCTTTTTCATCCGTGTACCCCTTCCTTGCAGTCCCGGTTCGGTCGAAGAGCTCCCAATGGCTTGTTTCGGTCGACTACAGGTACGCTACTCTCGTCCAGGAGACGGCGTGGTCCTTCTGGCGCCCCATCGGTGTGTTATCAGGCCTGATTACCAGGAAAACACGTTCATATACGCTCTCGGGCGGTAGTTTCCATAAGACTAGCAGGACACCCTGGGTCATCGTCATGGCTCGGGTTGGAATGCGATATCAGTTTCGGAGCTGAAAGCGATGGAAGCGTCCAAGTGCCCAAAGTGTGGCGAAGAGCCGTTCTTCATAGAGCACGTCGAGAAGTGGTACTGCTACAGCTGCAACTCATATGTCGAGGACAACGAAGAGCATGTATGCGAGCAGGAGAAGCACGAGGACGAGCCCGAGACAGCTGCGGCGGAGCAGGATCACGCGAGCAAGCTCGCTTTGGAGCTCGAGGCATTGGAGCAGCCAGAAGAGAAAGTCCAGGAGACTGTCTGCGGGAAGTGCGGGAACCCGCTCCAGGAGATGAAGGACGGGAGGATGTACTGCCTCATGTGCGAGATCTCGTCTATAGAAGGCAACAGCGAGGCAGGGGTCGATTCCGAGATTCTCCTTGACGAACCCGCCAAATCAATTGTTGTCGAAAGACTTGTCGAGCTGAAGCCCGAGGCTCCCATCCAGTCGAAGGCCATCCCAATCCCTGAGGCAAAAGAGATCAAGATGTGTTCCACCTGCGGCCATCCCCTCAAGTGGATCGAAAAGTACTCCAGGCACTACTGCTACAGCTGCAGGAAGTACGCGCCGAAGGAGGACGAGAAGGCAAAGACCGAAAGTCCCGCCACGGAGGCTAAGAAATGCCCTGATTGCGGCTCAGAGCTTCATTATGTGGAGAAGTACAACGAGCACTACTGCTACAAGTGCAAGAAGTACCCGCTCCAGGTAAAGAAGACGGTGCAGCCAAAGACCGTTGTTGTCCAGACAACGCCCAGACCTGCCATCCCCATGTGTGCGAAGTGTGAAAAGCCCCTCAAGTTCATAGAGCAGTACAGCAGGTTCTATTGCTACGAGTGCAAAGAATATGCACCCAAGAGCCTGACGGCCGAGGTCGCGCCTGCGCCGGCCGAGAAGAAGGAGTGTCCGGTCTGCCACGATGAGATGAAGTTCATCACTCAGTACAACGAGTGGTACTGCTTCAAGTGCAAGAAATACCCCCTCAGGCCGAGCAAGCCAGTGCTCCTGCTCTGAGGGGTCTTCGAAGCCCATCTGAATTGTTTTTCCAGCTCATGCGACAGATTCAGGTGCCGCCCTACCGAGTGGGCGGCGGAGGCGGTGTCTGCTGGCCTACCATCACGACATCTGTCGGCCCCTTCGTCTTCTGGGCCGCCGGCTCCTTCCTGCGCATAATGAATCCAACTACGGCAAGGATCGCACCGACCACAAGGAGCACTACCCCGATTGTGAGTAACATTATCGAGGTTCCCGTGACCTTGACCTTCACCGTGACCGCCTGGTCAATATTCTGTGAATTGGTTCCGTGATCGAATACTAGATAGTACTGTCCGGAACCCGGCAGCTCGAGGGAGAAAACCCCTGCAGGAAGATCGGGAGCATATGCGATAGGCACAAATGCGAGCCCATTGTGGTAGTTGTCGTAATTGGTCTTGTCAAAGACATAGACATTCACTGTGCCAGTGTCGACGCTGAAATTGAGAGAGACGTTGCCATTCATCAGTCCACCGACATTCCATGAGACGTAGTATTGAGCCCCAGTCGGGATCGTCTCAGTCGACGTCTTCTCGCCCGGCATTATGGCGACCACGATCATGCCCAGGCCTATCAGGGCTAGGACCACGCCCACAATCAATAGCACTTTACCTTTGTTCAAATTCTCCACTCCGCACGCGCACCTATCTCGGGAGGAAGAGAATGCTCATAGGCCTCCCGAACCTTTGTCGAGTAGTCCTTAAAGGCGTCTTTGGATTTAACTCCCTCGCTCTTCCTCTGCTTGAGAAGGGCTGGGGGCAAGGTAAGGACCACGTTGAGTGTCTTTGCTTTTCCCTCAGGGGTCATATGCTCGATCTGCAGGCGATATCCGCCCAGCTTCTTCTCGAGCCCCAGCCTTCGGATAGAGGAGTGTGGGATAGAGATGTTCTTGTCATCTGAGGATAGAGCGGCGAGGTCCGATTCCAGATATGCGACATATTGTGGATCCGTGACCGCATATCCAACCATTGCGCCCAAAGCCCCGCCAAGCGCCCCCCAGACAGCCGCGTTCGTCGCTCGCGTGAGCACAAATATGGACCGTTGGTCAGTCAGGAGCACACCATACTCCTTCGGGCCCAGAGCACCCTGGATCATGACGCTCGGGATAATCGCAATACGCTTCTCTTCCAGACAGGCACCCCACATTGCCAGTATTGCCCAGGAAACGACCGACGGAGTATAATACTGTTTTCCGGGTTTTTCACTGGTCTAGCGAGAAGGATGGAGCCACCGGGGAGATTTGAACTCCCGACCTGCTGATTACAAGTCAGCTGCTCTTCCAGCTGAGCTACGGTGGCGCTGGAGCCTAGATTCCGAGTAACGATGGCGCGCACTTATAGCTTTTCGCAGAGCAACAGACATGTCCCTGCCCGCGAAAACCGCTCTGTTTGCAGTCCAGCCAGATGCCTAGGAACACGCATCTGACCGCTTGCGCAAGCTTTAAATCGTGGCTATGTATCCGCACAATTCGCTCAGCAGCGGTGAGTTCCGATGACAGAAAAGGAGGGTGCGAAGAAGCACCACGAGAAGGACGTGGCTGAAGAGGCCAGCTCCGGGATCAAGGCGGGAGATGTCGTTCTGGTGGAGTTCGATGGATGGATCAACGACACGAACGATCTTTTTGACACAACGAGCGAGTCCATGGCCAAGGAGCACGATATCTTCAACGAGAAGATGGTCTACGGCGCTCAACCGCTGATCGTAGGCAAGGGCAGGCTGTTCCCAGGCCTGGACGAGCACATGCTGAAGGCCGAGGTAGGAAAGCAGTACGAGGTCGTCATCCCGGCCGACAAAGGCGCAGGCCCGAGAGACCCGAAGCTGGTCGAGCTTCACCCCGTCAGGGAGTTCGTGAAGCAGGAGATCGAGCCAAGGGTCGGCCTCGAGGTAACAGTTAAGAACAGAGTCGCGACGATCACAGCAGTCACAGCTGGTCGTGTGAGGCTGGACTTCAACAACAGGCTCGCAGGGAAGACTCTGAAGTACAAGTACAAGATCACTGAGAAGCCGACAAAGCCGAAAGAGGTCGTTGAGCTCCTCCTCAAGATGACTTATGGAACCGCGGACGGCTTCGAGATCGAGCACCACGGGAAGGACTATACGATCAAGCTCGCGGACGCGTGCAAGTACGACCAGAAGTGGCTTTTGACCAAGTACAGGGTCGTGACAGACCTCAGAGACGTTCTGGGCGCGGAGAAGATCAGCTTCATCGAGGAATACGCAAAGCCCGAGAAGAAGGAGCCCGAGAAAGAGGAGCCCAAGAAAGACGAGCCGAAGAAAGAGGAGAAGCCCGAGGAGGTTCCGAAGAAGGAGGACGCTCGGGCCCCCGAGGAGCTCAGCGAAGAGGACAGGAAGAGCTGAGCGCTCGCGCTGCTTTGTTCGCGTGCGCGCGTCATTTATATATCCACTAGCATTTAGTGAGAGCTAGGAAAAAGGGCGTGTGGCCTAGTCAGGATATGGCACTTGCCTCCTAAGCAAGTGGTCAAGGGTTCGAATCCCTTCACGCCCGCTCCTACGCATTGCCAGAATTGTCGGGTTTTCGTTCAACAAAAGGGAAATCGGCGCTCGGGCTGCTCCTGATCTCTCGAAGGCGCAGAGAATCTTCCGCCTCGCAGTGTTATCATCTTTTCGGCGGCAGTATCTCCGGATAGTTGGTGTCGAAGAACGATCTGGCGTGTGAGGCGCGGTTTCCAATGCGAATCCTCGATCTTGAGGGTTTGACCATTGGTACTCCGGCGCGCGCTCAACCGTTCTGCCAGGCCATTCTCGCTTGGGCCGACCCTCTCGTATAGGCAAACATGGCCACTATTCCAACTAAGACCGCGAACCACAGTGTACAGGCTCTCACTAGTATGACCGCAAAAGACGCTGTTGATGCGCTAACATCCAATGCAACCAGCAATCCAACCATGGTTGCTTCCGTTGTGCCCATGCCACCTGGGAGCATGCTGACCGCGCCTATGACAGATGAGAATGCATAGATGAACACCGCCTCCAGAATGCTCACGTCCATGGAGCATCCCCGGGCAATTAGATAGAACGCGATGCACTCCGCAGCCCATGCGATCGCACCGAGAATCGTCCCTTCCACTAAGTTCCGTCCTGTCAGAAGTTGCCTAGCATCCTTGAGGGCGCCGTTCAGCACATCGCCCAGTCTCATCAAGCGCTTTCTCTTCCTCAGGAATCCGACGATCCCGTTACTCACCTTCTCCGAACCAAGGGCGAAGAGAACGACTGCAACAGTAAGTATCACGACTGCGAAGGAAACGTAGCCGTAGGCGAGGGCGAATGAGCCGATTCCAATTAGAAGAATCATGCCAGTGAGGTCGGACATCCTCTCAGCAAATACTATAGCCACTCCCCTTTCGATTGGAGCGCCCTTTTCGATCTTCAATAGGAGAGCTTTCACCGCTTCTCCTGCCTTCGCAGGCGTTATCGACATCGACAGACCTGACAGGAAAAGCCAGTAGCTCTTCTTCCTTGGCAGCCCCAGTCCGACCTTGTTCAGATAGGAATGCCATCTCTCGGATCTCACCATGTAGTTGCCGATCACGAGAAGAAGCACAGGGAGGACGTATAGCCATTGGAAATGCCCAGCGGCTTTTCCCACCTCATCGAAATCAGAGATCACAACCAATACGAAGTAGAATGCTACGGCGACGGCCACTGCAATCACGATCTTTCGCCAAACAGATCCTCTCAGCGAGACGCACCCCTGAGCTTCAGCAGCTTCGTTTGAAGATGGACGTATAGCGGACTCTTGCGAGTGTGCATATGGGCTGTGGCAAGCGCCTTCATGAAGGATTTTGGGTCGCTGACGGTGTCAATCTCCATCCATGAACGACCGATTTCAAGCGACGTGTGGGCGTCACTCCCCACCACAGCTGGAATTCCTTTCAGCTTGGTGAATGCTACGGCCTTGACATTGTCGCGCCCTCTCGTCACCCGCGAATTGAATACCTCGATAATGTCCGCTCTCGCACAGATATCTTGATCCACGATTCCCCGTCTCATCCTGTCGAAAGGATGGGGTATCATGACAAGCCCTCCCTGGGCCCGTATCTTGTCCATGACCTCACGCGCTGGGCCTCTCTCTACCCTCTCCCGCAGGAAGAGTCCAATCACTTCGCCCTCATTGCATGATACTTCCTCGCCGATGATTGTGGGAAAGATTTTCGAAAGCTCGAAGGCGCCTCTCACCTCGTTGTGATCAGTGATCGCAACTGCATCCAGGCCTCTCTGTTTTGCTATCCTAGCGACTCTCTCCACGCTCAAGAGCGAATGGCCGGAGTACTTTGTATGCACGTGGAGATCGACTTTCAATGTGAATCACCCGATAAGCGGACCCTCTTCAGGGGCGTAATAGAGAATCAGCACAACTGCGGAAACCCACAAGACCAGGTTCACTAGACTTGGCAGATCCTTGAATATCTCCTCGGGCTCGCCACCCTTGTCAGCCATGTGCACCAAAAACGTGTACCTAAGAACGCCATAGACCGCGAATGGAATCGTCACCATCATGTACTGATTCACTGCAAGGAAAGTATACATGGCATATGCCATGATTAGTGTAGCGGTCGACACCAACATCATGTCCTCAACCATGTGCAACGTGTAGTACTTGAGTATCTCCCTGTGGTCCTCTGCCCGGTCGCCCAAAAGAGCAAGCTCATGCCTTCTCTTGCCGAATGCCAGGAACAGTGCGAGCAAGAAGACACAAATCACTAGCCATGGAGAGACTGGAACATCCACGGCCACGGTGCCAGCGTAAGCCCGTATCACAAAGCCAGTTGACAAAGTGAGCGCATCCACGATGACGAGATTCTTGAGATATAACGAGTAACTGAAACCTTCGACGAGATACGCAAGCGCGACAAGCAGGAATAGCCAATGAACAAAGAATGAGGCGCCCAGGCCTACGATCAGAAGGATCGCACCGAATACCGTCGCGCCAGCCACACTGACCCTTCCTGATGGAATCGGTCGCAGGCGTTTGTTCGGATGCTGCCTGTCTCTCTCCCTATCCATGATGTCGTTGAACGTATACACTCCTGCGGACAGCGCACAGAATGCGAGAAAACCGAGACTTGCTAGCAGGATTTTGTCGAGCTCGCCGAGCTCCTTCGAGAAAACCAATCCAACAAACAGCAGAAGGTTCTTGTACCACTGTTTTGGGCGCATCAGTTCAAGAAAGGCACTGAATCTGCCTGTAGAACCGTTTGCCATGCAATCCCTGGAATGGCCTCGACTATACAAATCCTCTTTGGCGGACTATTAATATCGGGTGGAAGAACCGGTTAGTACTTCTGCCAGAGCTGTCCCCACTCGGTCGCCATAAAGGCCTTCACATGCTTCCTGCCCTTTATAGGATACCAGTAATAGTCGTGATAGCCCTCTGACAGCAGCCTCGGGATGATGAACAGGCGCGTATGCATCAACGGCTCAATGAATCTCAAAGGACCCTTGCGCACTATCTGGTCACCGTATATGACCGGGCTCCTCCAGACTTTGAATCCGTAGTTCACGTCGGACACGTTATCACCGACGACATCAATCTGCCTATGATCACCCACGCCCAAGCCCTTGTCGTGGGCCATCTTGATGTATCTAATGCTCATCGGATCGAAACCCATCATCTTCGCAGCAATGGCGTCGATGGCAACCTGATCGGCGCTAGCTAGAATGTAGTTCTCGACTCGAGGGATCATCGTCCTCGGGCCCGCTCCGTCACCAGCCACGGTGCCGTCCATGACGGCGAACATGCCCGGGTGGATCTCCTTCTGTATCGTGAGCAAATCGACTAGGACCTCGTGGATGTAGGTGTGACAGTAGTGGCGGACCTGCTTGAGCAGCCCACCGAAGGCGTTCTTCACGGCACCGGTGGTCGTGGTGTGGCCATGAGTCTTCTGAGTGGGGAGATGCAGAATGTTTGTTCCGACCAGCATTTTTGGTATCTCGACACGGTCGAACACTTTGCTGTCAAGGACCATCAGCTCAGCCTTCGGCTTGTATGTGATCCACTCTACATCGGTAAGCGACGTGAACTTCAGACCATATTTCTCTAATACTGGCATCCATTTGTTGTTCACGGCCCCTCTTGTTGGCTTCGTCACGACCGTCTTGTTCTCCACTGCATCTATGTCTCTGTACCCATCAGCAGTCATGGTCTGCAGCACGCCATCGAGCTCCCACGGAGGGGTTGAACAAGCGGGATAGAACAATGTCCAGGAGAGGTTGAGCTTGAGGACGGTTCTTCGGTCCTTTGGGATAGCCTTCCCGTAGTCTGCCATTCTCATCAGTCGGCCGTAGTCCTCAATGACTGTCGAGGGGGTGGTCTTGATCACAGCGACTTTGCTCATCGCAGAGCAATTGCCTCATATCGCTTATATTGATTTTCTCAGTGAGCCCGGCAGTCCTCGAGTCACTCCTCGTCTATTCTCTGGATATTGAGAACGTAGCACATATATTACTGGCCGAGCGAGAATCATTGAAGAGGGTCATCTAAAACCGCCTTTCCATCCGCCGATTCCTTTCAGACGAGAGAATGCGCTATGCGATCGACTATCCGTTTTATCATCCTCAGACCCCAGATTCCGGACCAGTTCGAGTATCCCTTGAGACCAATGGGAATGAGAACAGGATAAAGAACCCACACGAATCTGGAGTCAAAGTATGCCGCAGATAGCCCATACAGCATCAGCAAGCTCATGAAGATGAATGTGACCTTCAGGAATTCCCTCTGACTCCTCGCAAAAATGGGGGCAGCATCTCTCTTGCGGAATGCGGTGACAAGTAAGGGGACAAACGGCAATATCGCCAACCAGACTCCGAACGCAGTACTATCAAGGTGACTGAAATTCACCATCCTTTCGACATTGGAGACAGTCAAATCGAGCGTTGGCAGCCAAAATTGCCCGAGTTCTGTCGGATTACTGGCAGAGGGAACTGCTAATGTGGTGAGAATCCTGATAGAGAACAGTATTACAATAGGAATGAGACCGAGAATCCAGACGAGTGCCTTCCTTGATTCCGACCTAAGCGCATAATACAGGAATACAGGCAGAACGAATATGACTGTCTCTCGTGACATCATGCCCAGGGAGATTGAAGCGGAAGCTAAGATCCATTTATTTCCGGTTCGAATCAGGAAGAGCGACAGAACGATGAAGAACAACGAACTCACATCTGTCAGCGCTTTTGTTCCATAGACAACGAAAGGTTGAGAAAACATCAGTAGGACCACACCCAGCAGGCTCTCGGCCGAATCAAATGAGAAGGACTTCATATACCTGAAGAAGGTCATTCCGAGAAGAACGGAGAAAAAGAAGTTGACCACTTGCATACTTTCCATCGGTCCAAAGGGCAAGAACGATGCCAGGAGCGGCACGAGAATCCTGTTCCTGAACGGTGACTCAACATCTTCGAGCGAAGCTGAACCTCTGAAGGCCTTCACCATCATTTCATATTGAAGAGCATCGGCTTTGAAGACATGTTGTACCCCAACAACAAACAGAATCACTACCATGAGGAAGATCACAATATCTGCGCGATATTTCCTGACAAGAACGAGCAAGCGCATAAGCGAAGATCGAAGGGACACTCTCTACTCCCCCAAATCGAACTGGAGCAGCCGCGATTGGACACGCATCTTCAAAAGAAGTACATAATAGCATCCAACGAATATCTTCTCCCGGTACCCTCCTGATACGTCGGTATAGATTTCCGCTCCCGATGCGTAGAATGGTGCGGAGACAGTAGAATGGCAAGCTACACGGCGCAGACAAAGCTTTCCCCGACGAAGATAATCGAGAGGGCGTCGAAGCATTTCGGTGCTGTCACCGGAGCGATGAAGATTACATCCAAAAGCGAAACATCCCTTTGCCTCGAGAGCTTTGACGGCTATGTTACCATTACCGTTTGTCCCGGTGAGGGAAAAGCAAAGAACACATTAGATATCGAGACGAGCCAGTTTGATGAGCAAGTCCGAGAGTTCCTGAGATCGCTGTGATCCCTGCGTAGGTCGTCGAAGGGGTCCAAACCCCCCCGAGGACAGCCTAGTCTGGGGACGGTGAATAAGCTGCATTCGGAGCAATCACTTTGTAGTCCAATCCTGATGCTCGTCTCATGAATCTACTGAGCAATCTACGACATAGGCTTGGACTTCCGGTGGAAATCGCGATAACCGCACTTGTGCTGTTGCTCCTGACAGGGACCGTTGTATATCACTATCTCGAGAGCTGGAGCTGGGTGGACTCGTTCTACTTCACAGCTTGCACGTTGACGACTGTCGGATACGGAGACCTCTACCCGACGACCGAAATATCAAAAGCGTTCACCGCGGTATTCGCTCTCAGTGGCGTCTCGATCGCTCTGGCATCATTCACCATTATTGGCACATCCTATCTTAGGAAAAGGGAGGAGCAACTAACGAAGCTGATCCAGATAAACGGAAAGAGCTAGAGAATCTGTGGTCCTCACTTTCTCTCAAAAACCCTTCTCTCGAACTCGTCCTCCCACCATCTGGCGTAGTTCCTCATGCCCTTGTTCCGATTGGCCAATGCCTCCTTGGCTAGATCTCGAGCGAGTTCCCCATCCTTGAGAGTCCAGACATCTCGCTGTTCCGGAGGAACGACAAGGTAGGTTGGCGATTCATCGATCAGCTCAGGAGGCAGTCTCGCCATAGCGTAAATGTCACAAGCCCGCTCGCCGCTTGGGATTCCTTCGGAGTTGAACTGGGCGAGATGCATGAACTCGTGGGCTATCGTCCAGTAAGTGGGATACTTCCACCCCTTCTTTCTGGTCTTCCGGACCTCCAACATCAACTTGACAGAGCCACTATTGGACTGGAAGGCCAGGCCGTCGTAGAACCTAGTGATTCCGATCTTCATCCGGAGCCTCATTTCGGGGTAGTACTTGTGGATCCTCTGAAGCCTTTTCTCGAGCTCCTCCCTGACCTCGGGAGGCAGCCTGAGGGCCCTCCGGGTCCAAGTAATCTCCAGGTCCACGGAGCTACCAGATGATGCAGCTAGGCTATATCAGATGCGCTTCCAGCTGGAACTCAGGTCTCCTGGAGTACCTCTCCCTTGATGCCCACGACGATGGTCCTGACAGGGATCTTCTTCCCCGACCTCCTGACTGCCTCATCGACCAGCCTCACCAGCCCGTGGCAGCATGGGACCTCCATGTGCACGACTGTCAGGCTCTTCGGAGAGGCCCCCTGGATCATCGCAGCGAGCTTATCAAGGTAGGCCTTCTGATCGTCGAGCTTTGGGCAGCCGATGACGACTGGCTTGCCCGTGAGAAACCTCCCGTGGAAGTCCCTGTATGCGAATGGGACGCAGTCCGCAGCGAATAGGATGTCCGCGTTCTTGAAAAACGGCATGCCTGGCTGGACCAGTTTCCACTGGATCGGCCAGTTCGTCAGCTCGGCGGGCATGTCCTCCATCGAATGGGACGCATGCTTGGTGTGCCCAACTCTTCCCTGACTGGCCTTTACCAGCATGGGGTTCGATGATGGGCACCCGCATGGCTCCGTCATAGGCGCCTCAAGATGTGCATGGTGTGCATTTGCCCCGGCTTTCACTTTTGCGAGGTGCTCCTTGACAGCTCCCTGGTCGAATTCCGGGGCATCCCTATCGACGATCTTCAGGGCACCTTCCGGGCACTCGCCAATGCACGCCCCGAGCCCGTCGCAGAAAACCTCGTTCACGACCTTCGCCTTGCCATCCACGATCTTGAGCGCTCCCTCAGCACAAGTGGTCACGCACTGGCCGCAACCCGTGCACTTGTCCTCGTCTATCTCTATGATCTTTCTCTTGGGCATTCTACATACCCTCCCCGCATGACTTGTGTGACTAGCGATTCCTGAAGCAGCACGAATAGTCATTCCCGAATTGATTAGGTTCCTGCACTCGATCGCTCATCCGGTGCCTCTGTTCATCTGCTCCCACATGGCCTTGGAGTTAGACCTGTGGACCCGGTCCCCTACCACGCCCGCCAATACCGCGGCTGGCGGAGCCAAGAAAGCCATGATTCCCATGAACGACACTATCTTGCTTATCCTCCTCATTCCATAGATGGCTTTGGCGTAATCGGTATCGTCTGGCGGGTCGTCCGTAAAGACCGACTTCTTGATGATGTCTTGCATCTCCAGAGCGGTGTTTGTGGTCATCCAGACGAGATTTCTGAGGGACGAATGGCGGCCTCCGTAGCTCGTCCTCCTCTGGAGTATGGCCTTTCTCAGATCCTCGCCAGTGGAACCATCGAAGGTCGTGTACGCGTCTCCAACCATGGCAGGGCCGTGAGCGTCGCTGCCCCCGGTCAGCGCCTTATTGGAACCCTCGCAAAGCTTCTGGGCTATCCGGTTGGAGTACCTGTCCCTGTGGGCCGCGTTGAACACCTCGATGCCGTCCAGAGGGAGCTCGAACACCATCTTCCCGAGCGAGCTGCAGTGCGCGCTGAACGGGTGCGGGGCGATTGCCAAGCCCCCCATCGAGTGGATTCTGTCGATAGTCTCGCCTGCAGAGAGCCCCTTGGGTATCATCTCGTTGATGAAGAGCCCTATGACCTCTCCCTCGACAGCCCCCACTTCCTCCCCCATGACGACCTCCACCGACCTCGCCTCCTGCATCACCTTCATGGCTCCCTTGATGGAGTTGTGGTCTGTGACGCAGAGGACATCCAGCATCCTGCGCTCGGCCGCTCGCGCCAGCTCCGCAGGTTCAGTGACGGAATCCGGCAGGCTGATGACAACGACCTTTGTCATGCCTGAGTACTTCGTGTGGCTGTGCAGGTCGGCCTTGCCCATGGTACCTCTTGTCCGTGCATGCTGATAGGCCTAGTAATGGCTTTCTGCCGACTATGACTGGCTTTCCAGCTCCTTTTGCGTCAGAGGCTTGTTTTTCGGATCCTCCGGGAAGTCCAGCCTAGTCTCCTCCTTTCGTATGGAATCCCTGACTACCTGGCCGAGGATGGTGCCTATGAACCCCCCCAAGACGAAGAAGAACAGGAGCAGGATCGTGATCCTGAAGAAAAGCATGTAGTAGAATTGCGACAGCACAAGATGCAGGTTGTATACGGTGTAGGGAACTGAGTAGAACACGACTGCGAGGGTGTACCCGAGAGCCACGTACGAGATGACGGTCATCATCGCTACATCGGTCCTGCGCGCGATGTAGCCCGAGGGCATCCCGACTAGTATGGACAGGAGGAATTCCGCAAGCAGGTTCTTGTTCAGTGACGGGAAGGATATGTTGGGGAACATGAAGTCGAAGGTCATGAACGCAATTGGTGTCGCGCTCAGCAGAGTCGCGAGTAGCATGATCTTCAGGTCCTCGCCCTTGATCCTCAAGTCGTCCCCCCCGTGATGTATCTCGTGTCGATCCTAACCAGCTCGTTCAGGTACTCCTCCGTATCGTAGTTGTGGGTGAAATCGTCTATCCAGGCGTAGAACCTGAACTCGTGGATGTAAGGCGCTGACTCGAGCGTGTAGGCGTGTCCCTCCGCAGCACTGTAGTTCAGGAAGCCTCTGATTTTCGAGAGCATAGCCGGGTTAGACACGAACGCGGCGTACGAGAAGGTTGTCGTGTTCTTGTTCGGGACGTTCGCACCGATCGTGGATCCGACATAGACTTCTGCGAGAGATATGACGGGCTCTGTCCTGGAAGTGTTGTTCGTCAGATATACGCTCCAGTCAAGGCTTATTATGTTCAGCCTGAACTGGGTCGGGTTCACCGCATCAATGCTGAAAGTGAGTTCCAATGAGCCGTTGGGGTGGAGAGTCACTCCTTCCACGGGGTTCTCCAGCACGACCGTCGTCTGGGTTTTTACGACTGAACCGTACATCAGTGCGGACCACAGCCCTCCCGCAAGAAAGAACACGGAAAGGATTAGATAGAGCGAGACTACGATCCAGCGCTCCTTAAAGATTTTCCAGGACGTCAATTCCTAGCCACCTCAGATAGATGGGGCGCGTAGTGCCATAGTCCGGGTCCCTTTGGTATTCACTTGTACAGGTAACAGGCGACCCGCTGCCCTCCGCCTAGGTCCACTAAAGGAGGCTCCTTTATCTTAATGAACCTTACCACGACTGTGTCCTTCGGGCCTCTCTTCGACCGCACTCTGGGCTCTCCTAGGCCTCTGGCCACGGCAGACTCAGTCGACTTTGACTTGAAGTACGCCTTCAGCTCCTCGACGACCTCGTCCCACCTTTTCGCCTGGCCGTAGACCATGGACTTGAGCGAGTTGCGCCCTATCCTCGGTGGGAGCATGGTATTAAAGAGCGGCGACGAATCCTTGTATATCAGGTCGTTCTGGATCAGCTCCGAGGTCTCCCTCGCCACCACGGCCGCGGGCATCTTGGCGGGAGAGCAGACAACCGTCACCTTCCTACCCGTTTTCGGAGCGGTGATCGCAGTTACGCCCTTGAACTCCTTGTCGCCCATTTTCACATAGTGGTTGACAAGATCATTCAGGAGGGCGATTGTTGTCGCCATCTTGGACTGCTTCGCTCCTGTCATGTCCTTAGCAATCGGTCCTTCCTCAAGCCCAACATCGACTATCACTCTGGCACCTTCTCTCCTGGCGTCAAGGATGGAGCCGTACATCGGATGGTCCTTGTTCCTGAAGTCCACAGTCGACGTCAGGTGGTCAAGAACTCTCTGGGCGAGATCTTCGCCTGAGAGCCGGACTGAAGAACATGGAATGGTGATCTCCTTATTGCCGACGGACTCCTCGGTCGATAGAATGGCTTTGAACATGGGCATCTGGTCCTTCAGTTGGGCGACCCTGCCGTCAATGAACTCCCGGACCTTGCCAGCACTCCCGCCCTCCTTGATTGTGATCACGAGGGCGAACCCGTCGGGGTGGAGCTCGTCGATGTGCTCGTTCATGGGGTGGTCGGGCTTTTGGAACTTCTCATCGTCCCGGAGCCACTCAGCGAGGTCCTCTCCCTGCCAGCCGCACTCGCCGAACGCCTTCGGACACCGCGGCCTGAACCTGCAGCCAAGCGGGACGTTTATCGCGCTTGGTATCTCCCCCTTGATCGTGATCCTCCCGTGCTTGTGCTCAGGATCGGGCACAGGAACAGCGGAGAGCAAGGCCTGTGAGTACGGGTGCTTGGACTCGAAGATGACCTTGTCGGTCTCCGCTATCTCCACGATCTTGCCGAGGTACATGACGGCAAGGCGGTCGCTGACATACCTCGCAACTGCGATGTCGTGTGTGATGAACAAATACGGAATGCGATACTTCTCCCTCAAATCTAACATGAGGTTGAGCACGCCTGCCCTGATGGAGACATCCAGCATGGACACGGGCTCGTCCGCGATTATGACCCTGGGCTTCAGGACTAGCGCCCTCGCGATAGACACTCTCTGCCGCTGACCGCCACTGAGCTCGTGTGGGAACCTGTTCAGGTACTCTCTCGCGGGGGCAAGGCCAGCATCCTCCAAGGCCTTTCGAACGATCTCGACCCTCGCCTCGAACGACCTGCCGATGTTGTGGTTGATCAGTGGCTCCATGACCGTCTGGAGCACGGTGTTCCTCGGGTTGAGGCTCTCGTAGGGGTCCTGAAAGACCATCTGGATGTTCCGCCTGAATATCTTGAGGTCGCGTCCCTCCAGCAGAGCGATGTCCCTGCCGAGGAAGAACACGGACCCGCTCGTCGGATTTTCGAGCCTTGTAAGGAGCCTCCCAGTCGTGGTCTTGCCGCACCCGCTCTCGCCAACAAGGCCAAGTATCTCCCCTTCGCGGATTTCGAAATCCACGCTGTCAAGGGCCTTGACATAAGGCGACTCGCCAAAGCTGAAGAACCCCTTTTTGAGCTCGAAGTACTTCTTGAGCCCTGTGACTTTGATGACTATGTCGGAGGGCATCTACTTCCCACCTCTCCTGAGCTGGTCCCAGATCTCTCTGGAGAAGTGGCAGAACGCTATGTGACCAGGTTCGATCTCGATTCCCTCTGGAGGTTTCTCGTGACAGACCTCTTTCGCGAACTGGCATCTCGGGTGGAACGGACATCCGCTTGGGGGGTTGACCAGGTCTGGCGGAAACCCAGGGATCGATATGAGCCTCCTCTTTGGCCCTGTGATCGATGGGAACGAGTTGAGCAGGCCCGCGGTGTACGGGTGCGCTGTGTTCTTGAAGACCTGCGAGGTGGCGCCCAGCTCCATCATCTTGCCGGCGTACATGACGCCGATCTTGTCCGAGACCTCGGCGACCACGGAGACATCGTGCGTGATGATCATCATCGCCATGTGCCACTCCTGCTGGAGCCTCCGGATCTCGTACAGAATTCGGTCCTGGGTGATGACATCGAGGGCAGTCGTGGGCTCGTCCGCGATGATGAACGAAGGCGAGAGGGCTAGCGCGAGAGCGATCATTGCTCTCTGCTTCATGCCCCCGCTGAACTCGTGCGGGTAGTTGTTGATTCTGTCCTCGGGAATCCCGACGAAGTTGAATAGTTCCCTGACCCTCTTCTCGGCCTTCTCGTCGTCGATCTTCTCGTGCAGCTGGATCGCCTCGACGATCTGGTCCCCGATCTTGAAGACCGGGTTCCAGGCGTTCATCGCCCCCTGGAAGATCATCGATATCTCTTTCCAGCGGATCTTCCGGATCTTCTCATTGTAGTCGTCCAGCCTGCCATCGTGCCTCTTCGAGATCTTGATGAGGTCCTTGCCCTTGTAGTAGATAGATCCGCCCTTCACATACCCGTTTGGCGGTAGGAGCTGAGTTATGGCGTATGCAGCGGTGGTCTTGCCGCAGCCGCTCTCACCCACCAGCCCCATCGTCTCCCCTTGATCTATCGTGAACGAGACCCCGTCTACTGCTTTGACCCAGCCATCCTGGATCTTGAAATGGACCTTCAGGTCCTTGATTTCGAGCAGCGGCTGAGCCATGCCAGTATCACCTCTTCCTGAGGCGGGGGTTCACGACCTCGTCGAACGCCCTGCCTATGAGATAGAACGAGAGAGAGAGGAGCGTTATTGCGATTCCGGGAGGAAGGAGCCACCACCATGCGGTAAGGGCGTGGCCGCTCAGCTGGAGGAACTGGAGCATCATGCCCCAGGTGACGCTGTTGACATCGCCGTACCCGAGGAAGGCAAGGATGGCCTCAGTGATGATGGCTCCGCTGATGGTGAAAGTCATGTAGAGGAACGTATAGGGTAGGACGTTCGGAGCGATGTGTCTGAATATCAGCCTGCTCTCCGACGCTCCCGCAATTATCGCGGCGTCCACGAACGAGCGCTCCTTCAGGGACAGGGTCACAGACCTGATGACCCTCGCGATACCTGCCCACGATAATATGGCAAAGATGATAATGATGTTCAGCAGGGACGGTCCGAAAACGGCAGCAAACAGCAGCAGTATTACCAGGTAGGGCAAGGCCAGGACCACGTCAGTTGTCCTCATCAGCACGTCGTCTATCAGACCTGAGTAGAACCCCGCAACGAGGCCCACGATGGTGCCCACGAAGACTGTGAAGAACGCAGCGGTGACGCCTACCATGAGCTCTGCCCTCGTGCCGTACATCAGCTGTGTCAGGATGTCGTGTCCCTCGTAGTCCGTGCCCAGGACGTAGTGATTTCCAGATGGGTACGTTCCGGGAGGCAGAGGGGCGATGTCGACCCCGGCCAGCGACTCGAGGAAGAGGGTGCCGTTCTCTGCCACCACGCCGTAGTAATTCCCGGCGACGGCGCTCGAGACGAATATGTTCCCCAAGAACATTGCGGGGGTCCTCGGGGATCCGCCTGGCACCACGAATGTGAGGTTGAGCTGCAGCAGCCCATCCACGAGGTACACCCTACCCTGCTGCGTGCTCAGGAGGTACTTGGTCATACCTTCGACATACTGCGGAGGAGAGTTGAGGTCTCCCTTGAGAACCGAGTACTGCGTGTTGTTGTACCTGTCCCTGCCAGTGTCCGCCTGAACGCCAGCGATGAAGCTCTTATCCCCGGTCTTCCCGGTTATCAGGACAACTTGGGCGGACGGATACACTGCATCGATAGTGTAGTTTGTCACCATGTCGGAGGTTTTGTTCAGGTATAGCCTGTTGGCCCACATCTTGGTGCCGTTCTCGCGATCGTATGCAACGATTCTCCCGTCTGTTGTCCCCAGGACGATGATCTGCTTCCCATCCTCTCCTGACGATCCATGCGGGTAAGGGAACGTTATCATGTTCTCGGAGACTTTCGGCTCGAAGGTGGCGTTCCGGAAGGCGTAATCCGACACCCACATCCTCTCCCCGATCTGGATATTGGTGATCGCATGGGTGATAGTGCTCCTAGTGAAGTTCAGCTTGTACGCCATGATCCCATGGTCCGTAGGAAGGATGATCATGCTGCCGTTCCTGAAATCGGCATCGACCACCAGAGGGTTGCCAATCACTTTGGCATCTGTAAGGTTCATCACACTGGTGAAGATCCTGTCGGTCGTCTCGCCGATCGAGGTCACGGGCGGTCTCCTGTTGATTGACCAAACGCTAGTTTCGTTGGCGAACACAAGCGCCATCCTGCCATTCTGGACCACTGACGAGTACGCATTCCAGAGGTTGGATATGTGGGTCGGTACGAATGGGATATCATATTGGACGAACGGATCTGTCGGGATGAGGTCGTTCGTGTATTCATAGAGTGTGCGGTTCTGAAGAACATAGAAGAAGGTGACCATGAACGTGACCTGGGTGAGGTAGCTGATGTTTGAGGGCAGATTGCGCGACTCGCCAGCGTTCACCCTCATCGGCTTGTTCGCGTCATTTGAGGTGTTTATGGGGAATATCGTGGCGTTGCCCTCCTCTGAGTACATCAGGATTCTGGTGAGGGTGTCATACTTCGGCGGCTGCTGAAGGCCCGCCGGCGAGTTCCAGGTGAGATTGGCAGTCAGGTTCTGCCACTGAGATGTCGCGATGTAGATGTCTTCGAGAGGCGCCCTGAAATCCTCGGAATAGGGCGTCAAGAAGGGGGCAAAAGCCGCCATGAAGACGAATCCTGCGACTATCCCCAGGCCGGCCAGACCAGTTGCCGAACCTCTATAGAGCTTCCAGGTGGCCCTGAAGCTCCTCATTAATCTCCGGGCCAGCCTCTGGCCCTGAAGCCCCAGGCTCTCGGACTGAGGTCCCGCAGGAGTAGCGCCTATCGTTTCCGGAGTCTTGGTCCTTCCCTGATTCACATCCGCACCCTCGGGTCCAAATATCCATATATAAGGTCCGCAAAGAAATTGCCAAGCAAGACGAATAGCGTGGTGATGTACACTGTCGCTTCTGCCACAGGGAAGTCGAGCTTGCCCAAGGCATCGATGAATAGGGCACCCATGCCTGGGAACGTGAACACGTTCTCAAGGACGATAGCACCACCGATTGCGAAGACGATTGACAAGATGAATGACGTTACGACGGGCAGCATGGCGTTTCTTGCTCCGTATTTGAACAGAACCCTCCGCTCTGGCAGGCCAATTGCCTTGGCCGTCACCATGTAGTTCTCGCCAATGATGTCAAGCATCGCGGTACGCATGAGCAGGATTGTGCCAGCGAGTTCTAGCAGCATCAGCACAACCAGCGGAAGGGTCAGGTGCCAGAGTATGTCCACCCAGGGAGCCAAATTGTCTGAGGGGTCGCGCCACCCTGTCAGCGGGAACCAATGCAGCTGCGCGGAAAACACCACTAGGAATATCAGACCTATCCAGAATGAGGGCATGTTATAGAATGTGAGGCTGACAATGACAGATGTGCCATCGGCGATCCCTCCTCTCCTCCAGGCTATCCAAGCGCCAAGGTAGATCCCGATGATGTATGATAGGATGGTTGCGAGCCCGAAGAGCAGAAGCGTTCTGGGCACTCGCTCCTCTAGCAGGCTCCAGACGGTCACAGCCCTTGAGAAGGATATCCCAAAATTGAACGTGATCATATTCTTCATGAAGAGGAAGTACCGCTCCTGAATCGGTTTGTCGTAGCCGAATAGCTCGGTAACGTAGCGTATCTGGTCGGGCTTGATATTCGGGTTCTGACGCAGAAGGTCCTGGGGTTTCAGAGGAAGTGACTCGAACATTATGAAGATCAGGGTCAGGATGATGAGTAGGGTAATTACCGTCTGAATACTCCTCGCAAGAACGTACCTGCCCATGCCGGCCATGTCGAGCTACCTCTCCCCTCGGCGTTGCCTTGGCCAAGGGAGCAAATAGCCCAGTAATAAAACTTTGGCCGTTAGCGGAATTCTCCACGTCCAGCCAAAAGGAACTTCACGACATGCTTTCAGCAACTGGCGGGAACATGGAAAATGAAAAGCTATGGAAAAGGTTTGCGGGAAATGGTTTTGATCGGTCTACCTCTTCGGCAGCTCCTCTTCCGCGATCTCGGGCTCCGCTGGCGTCATGGCTGTCGGTCCCTTTGGCTTCCTCATCATCATCATGACGAGAACCAGGACCGCTACGATCCAGCCGATGGCTGCGATCACCCATGGCACGATGTCCGTCTTCGTCTTCGGCTCAACCGGTGGCGTCACCGTTTGCGTCTTGACGTTGAAGGTTATCGTCTTCTCCCATGAGACGCTCAGTCCATCAACAGCTGTCACGGTCACCGTGTGGTTGCCATCAGAGAGGTTGCCAAGGCTTCGGCTCAGGTCCCTCGATTTGTCGTCAACGCTCCCGAACGCGGGTCCTGGCACCGGCTGTGCCGCAGCGCCGTCAATCGACATGTTGACATACTTCAGACCCCACTCATCGGAAACACTGCCGAACAACGATATGGTCTGGTTGCCGTTAAGCTTCGTTCCGCCAGAGCCGTCTGCTCCCATGACTGACATCTCGACTCTCGGTACTCTGTTCCGTATCGTCAAGGCTGCATCGCCCGTCGAGAGAGTCCATCCAGGTGCACCCGCCTTTGCCTCAAAGGACACGAACGTCACTATCGTCTTGTTCAGGAGCGGTGCGTTCCAGGTGTAGTTCGCGTATCCACCCGCGTCCGTCGTCATCGCTGTCGGCTCAAGGACTTCTCCCATGTCGGCAGCCAGAGTCACTGTCATGTCAGGCAGAGCAGTGCCGTTCCAGGCCGTGACCCGAGTCACAATATCTATGCCGGTCGTAGCAATCGGTATGATGTCCGTTATGGGCTCAATGGTCACGAATGTCAGCGGCGTGTATTCGAAGATCTGCGTCTGCCCGAACACGCTCAGGTATCCAGACATGCTCGCCTGCACAAACACACCGGCCTGGGCGGTCGCGGTCAGCGGGGTCGCGCCCCTGTAGGCCGCGATAATCGTCGCCTCAGCCAGTCCGTTGGCGTCCGTCTGCACTGGCAAGGACCATCTCGGGCTGGGGTCGTTGGGCTCGACACCGTAGTTGTTGTTCCCTGTAAGGCTGTTCTCGTAGACCATGGCATCTGCACCCTCAATAGCTGCCCCAGTCTCATCCTTGACGGTCACACTGACGGTCGTCGTCTGGAAGTCTGACTGCAGCACTGTAAGGACCGGGTCAGCGATCGAGAAGCTCGGGACGGCCATGTGGTAGGTCCTGCCAATCACATAGTTTGACTGGATCGTCGTCATGCCGTCGATCTCGTAGCCCGTCGTAACTTCGCTGAACATGCCGGCACCTTGCGGCACGACATATATCGATGCCAGCTGGTCCAGTTGCGCGACGTCAGTGCCGTTCACCATGAATGTGAGGGATCCACCAGTGATATCGACACCGGTCATCGTCCCCCAGTCCCAGTACAGCCACTCAGCGTCATACCAGGTCTGCCAGTTCGTTTGGTCGAAGAAGGTGTTCAACGGACCTGACGTTACCAGGTTCTGTTGGTCCGCCGTGGTCACGATGTTTATGCCCAGGGAGTCGTATAGCGAATCCCAGTTGACCAGGTCGGTCCAGACAAGGGAACCGTACGGCGTCGCAGACACGATCAGGCTTGCGTTGATGCCATCTGCCGCAACTCCAGCGCTGTCCCACAGCCAAGCAGTGGCAGTTACCGTCCCCAGCGGGCCCATGTACACACTGGGCTCTGCGTAGGTGATGTATCCGCCATACATCTCAGCTGCTGGCGGGTTCGTGCCGACATATGTCAGCGTGACTACCGCCGGTACGCTGTTCAAGACCGTGATGTTGGCGATCGTGACTCTCAGAGCCGTTGAGTCCGTCAGGTCTCTTACTGTCACATCGACGGTCGCCACTCCAGTGCCATCCGTTACCAAGTGATCCACAGGGGACGCGACCATGCTGTCGTTGCTGTAAGTGACCGCCAGCCAGTGGTTCGGAATCGCTGCGCCGGAGTCATCCTCTGCGCGGACCGTGATGGTCGTCGTGTTGGCGCCCGAGTTCAAGGCAGTCGTCGTAACGTCAGTAATTCTAGCGGCTACCCAGTCAGGCACCGCATCGTTGTATACGAGCAGGTTGGCGGCAGCAGCGTTCGTCCACATGTACCCGGCTTTGCTCACCGTGTAGGACAGCGTCAGAGTCAGGTGCGAGTTCAGCTGGTTTATCGTCGTCGGTGCGTGATACACTGTACTAGCATGCCCTGTCGCGTCTGTTGTCACGGTTGCGTCATCAAAGGTACCGTAACTGACCAGGTTCGGGTCTATCGCGCACACAGCCCCCTCTACGGGATCGCCATACTGGTCTTTGACTGCAAGGTTGACCACAGTTGATTCACTTGGGTTCAGGACGAGACTCTCTGGCGTCACCGCGAGGTAGAGTGTTGTCGGGAATTCAGTCAATGAGCTGATTGTCTTGCTCGCGACCGAGCTTGCGGTCCCGCTTGTGACCGTAGCATTGACTCTCGTTAGTCCCGCGCCCGTGCCCGTCACCGTGAAGTCGAATAACCCGTTAGCATCGGTTGTTCCCGTGGACGGAGAGATAGTCACAGTGGACGCTCCTCCAACCCCAGTCATGCTGAACGCCACAGATGCACCCGTAACCGGTTCGCCCGCTTTGTCAACAGCGATGACGAAACCGGCAGCGCTCTGCCCGAAACCGACCTGGCCAGGCAATGATAGCCCCGCATTGACGGTGTTTGTCGCTCCGCCAGGAACGACTGCCGTGCCGGCTCTATGGAGGCTTGATAGACAGAATATGTTTCCACCGTTGGCCCACAGCGATCCCAGATACGGAATCCAGCCTTCCCAGGAGGTCCTGTACGCCTCGATTGCCACCTTGTAGTAGAGGACGTTGACATTCACGGCATCAGCGAGCACTCCCTCAGCCCATCTCGTATAGAGCATCTGGTCAGAGATATCGAAGCTCTGCCTTGCCAAGTTCGCTAGACTGGTGACCTTGTTGGCCAAGTCCTGTGTCTCGCGGTCTGCCAGCGTGTTCACGCCCAGCAAATCCTTGTAGAACGGGTTCGGGTCGCTAACGTTCCAGAACCCCTGACTGTTCTGGCTGGCTTTCGGGGCACAAATGTCGAAAACGTTGCCTACTGGCTCCGAGGACAAGGACCAGCCGAGCATGAGCATCTGATAGCTCATGCCTTGCATCCTTGCCACAAGCGTGTCGAAGTCAATGGCCTTGGCCTCGCAGTTGATGCCGACCTCTCTCATGTTCTTGGCGATCATCTGGCCGGCTCTGGGCCTGATCGGGTCGTAGTCTGCCGGAGGCGTCAGGAGAATGATCTTCTCCATGGGTGCCCCGCCGGGTAGATCCCTCCAGCCGTCGCCGTTGACATCAACGAATCCCGCCCCGTCAAGCAGGTCCTCCGGGACGGTCGTTGTCATGTTGGTCGGGTCATCATACGGATACTGGTTCACGGAGGCGTTGCGCCACTCGCCCCAGAATGGAGGCTCGGTCGCGTCACCCTTCGAGCCGAATCCGCCCATGTAAACATTCACGATCTGGTCCTTGTCGATCAGGTGGGAGATTGCCTGTCTAAATGGCAGCGAGTTCATCGGCTGCAGCTTCTCGTTGAATGTCAGATAATAGTACCCGTTCTCAGACATGTACTGGATTCCGATGTTCGGGTCAGCCTGGATGCTCGCGACTCTTCCCGGGGTCACTGGCCAGGTGATGTAGTCAACTGCTCCTGCTTGCAACGCGAGGATACAGGTGTCAATGCTGGCGTAGATCTTGTAGTAGATGGTGTCAACGTTCGGCGGGTACAGGGCGTAGTCCAAGTATGGGGTCCTGAAGTCCTTGCCCCAATAGTCAGGGAACTTCTGCATTATCCTGTAGACGCTGTCCGTTCCTTCCTTGTAATAGTACGGTCCAGTTCCAATCGCTGCCGTCGGGTCGCTCCAGAGAACATCGATCAACCCATCAGCGGTGAGGTGGTTTTCCCATATGTGCTTCGGCAATATCAGAACACCCAAGGTCGACGTGAAGAACTGACCATAGGGCACAGCCATCGTCATCTTGATCCTGTAGTCATTGATCTTCTGGACTCCTGCTTGGATCTCTGCCAAGCTGACCTTACCGTTGTCGTCGCCATCAAAGGCGTTGACGATGTTCGAAGTGTAGACCGTACCCTCTCTCGCGGCCGTGTATATGAACACGACATCATCCGCGGTCATGGTTGTTCCATCATGGAACAGCACGCCATGCCTCAGGTTGATTAACACTGTGAGGTTGGATTCGTAGAACGTCCAGCTCTCAGCCAGCAACGGGTACGGAACCATGTTGTAGTCCAGGCCCGCCAGTGTCTCAAAGCCCCAGTTAATGACGTTCGATTTCCATACACCGTTCGATGCCAGGTTCCAGGTGTTGAAATCTGGAAGGTCCTGTTGCATCGCAACGTACAGAATGTTCTGCTGTGCCGCCGCTGCTCTCGCGGGGGTCGCGGGTAGTACCGCGAATGCCGAGAGAACGGTCAGCAACGTTATCACTCCTGCAATTACTGCCCTATTCTTCATGTCTGTCTCATCCTCCGTTTAACCCCTATTCAGGTGAGAAACTCGGAAACGCTAAGGCCTTGATATGTATATGAAGCTATTGAGAATCGAAGTCGGGGACCAGAACTCATGCTGGATATAAAACGGAAAAAGGGAAATTCTGGCACTGACGGATCGCAACAGAAATACGCGGCGCGAAGTGGTCATCGAGCACGCCGGTTCGAAGCGAAAGGACCCGGCACTCTGACCATCCGCGGGAGGAGAGCCGGACTTGGTTCTCACTTCTTCTTCTGCTCCTTAACGACTGATTCAACGGACTTCGGATCGGCGCAATTCCATTCCCCGCAGAACGGGCATCGGGACTGGTTATCGTCCAGCTCTATGTCCTGGATCTTGCCGGAGTAGTTGACAGTGGCGGGGTAGCTGTTCTTGCACTTTTTGCATTTATACTCTAGCTCTATCTTAGGCATCGTCCGCCCGACAGGCGGTCACCGCAATAAATCTTTTCGACCTAAACCCACGGTTCCTCGTCTGATCCTATCGGGAAGCTTTTTGCAGACGGAGAATCCTGTCAGGTCCGCCTAGAAACGGTTGGGTGAGCAGTGATGACTAACAAGAACGAAGATGAGAAGACGCTTAGAGAAGTCTCCGCTTCTGGAAGCCATTTCCAGGTCGGTGTGTCTCTCGGCAAGCAGTGCAAGGACATGGCGCTCAGGATGGAGAAGAGGTTCCGTGGGTCGATTGCAGCCATCCCTGGGATGACCGTCGCCAAGGCAATCGCCTTCTCTAAGAAGACCCTTCCGCTCACCACACGATTCTATCCTGAGTACGTCGAGGAGCTCCAAGGCTATGCCGATGGCACAGGCCTGAAGTTCGATCTGGTGTATGCCATGGTTTGCGACTACCCCAGCCTGGGGAAGAAGGGCTGCACGGACATAGCCGTGAACTCGCAGTGGACCAAGGAGGACTGTGTCTACGCCGCCCACAACGAGGACATGGCACCATACAACATCACCGATGTGGCAATAGTCAGGGTCAAACCGTCGGACGAGCCGGGATTCATAGCAGTCTCGTACGGCGGCATCTCCCCGACAGCAGGAATGAACAACGCTGGGATCAGCCTGACCGGGAATGCGGTCGTCCCGAACGATGTCAGGTTGGGCATACCAAAGGACATAGCCGTCAGGAAGGTCCTCAGGGAGCAGAACCTGTTCGACGCCCTTAAGGCATCAATGCCGGAAGGAAGAGGGCATAGCTACAACAACATCGTTTGCGACTCCAACGGGGAACTCTACAGCATGGAGGGCTCGGCTACTGCTTTCGATGCTCTATATGGAGACGATGGGTACCTAGTTCATACCAACCACTATCTTTCGCCCAGGATGTGGGGGTTCGAGGACAACCTGCACACCCGCATGTCCTCGATAATGAGGTACAATCGTGCCAAGAAGCTCTTCAAGAGAGAGCTGGGCCATGTGGACA
>Ga0315289_10000076_pt1 | contig 149897 bp, 100 predicted proteins | sample YL17G11_40_MG_FD_203452 | JGI IMG/M metagenome (GOLD analysis project Ga0315289, IMG submission 203452) | Sediment microbial communities from Yellowstone Lake, YNP, Wyoming, USA - YL17G11_40 | ecosystem: Environmental > Aquatic > Freshwater > Lake > Sediment | place: USA: Wyoming | collected... | reverse complement strand
GACCCTCACGCTCGCCCCGCATTGTGCTAGCCTCCGACGCGGGCCTCGCCCGCGGGTGGTTGGCCCCACCCGAGGCTAGCACATTCCCTTGCTCTTGGCAACTGCCGACAATCTGCGGTCGCACCCGGGGACACTTGCCAAGACGCCTCGCGCGAGGTATAAGTTATGCTCGTGTCCGCGCGTTGCGCGCGGCGGGCGCGAACCGAGTTGGGGGGCCTGCCTCATGCCTAGCGACCTCTGCACGCGACAAGTGTCGATCTTCCTCGAGAACCGAGCCGGTCGGCTCGCGGATGTGTGCTGGCTGCTCGGCGATGTCGGGGTGAACATCCGCGCCTTCTCCACGGCCGAGAGCTCCGACTGGGGGATCTTCCGCCTGATCGTCAGCGACCCCGAGCTTGCCCTGAAGACGCTGAAGGAACACAGCTACGCAGTGAGCGAGTCGGATGTCCTGGTGGTGCAGTTGAGGGACCGGCCAGGCGGCCTGGCGGAGGTGCTCACGGTACTCCGGGACGCGAAGGTCGCCATCGAGTACATGTACGCCTTCGTGACGCCGCTCGAAGGTCAGGCCATCGTCATCCTGCGGGTCGCGGACCAAGTGATCGACTCGACCATCGCGACCCTCCAGAACGCCGGCATTGCGATCGTAGAGCCGCAGAAGGTCTACTCCTTATAGCGGGCGAGCGGCGATGACGGTGCATCTGTCGGCGACGGTCCTGCTGGTGGTGCTGGCGGCCCTGCTGCCGGCGTCACGCGCGGCAGCCGATCGGCCGCCCGCCGAGCCGCGTCCGGTCTCCAAGGGTGTGCCGCTCATGCGATCCCTCGAGCCGCTGCCTGCCCCGCGCTTGCACCCGTGCCTGCAGCGCCTTGCGCCCGGTCTGGAGGTGGTCACTGAAGCCACGAACGTGGGCGTCCTCCGCCGCAACGGGCGGGTGTTGCTCATCAACTCACTCCCGCCGTCCGTCCTCCAGGCCGCCGGCATTCGGCCCGAACAGGTGGACTGGGTGTTCATCACGCATGGCCACCGGTCGGCTGCCGAGGGTGTGGCAGGCGTCGCAGTCGCCGGCGCAAAGGTGGCCGTCCCCGAGGCCGACCGAACCCTCTTCGAGAACCCGCAGGCCTTCTGGGCGAACGATGCGGCGTACCGGGTACACTGCTACCACTTCCACCCCTCCCCCTGCACCCTCCGGGAGCCCGTGCCGGTAGACCGCGGTCTCCGCGACGGTGAGGCGATCGAGTGGCGGGGCTTGCGCATCCAGGCCATCGCCACCCCCGGCCCGACCGACGGCGGCATGACCTACCTGGTGGAGGCCGACGGCCTGCGGGTGGCCTTCATCGGCGACCTCATGAGCAGCCCCGGGAAGCTCTGGGAGTTCCATCTCCTGCAGGGCCAGCGCCCCATCCCCGGCGACGGGGAGATGGGGGAGTACCACGGGTTCGGGGAGAGAGCGGAGGGGGTGCTGGCCTCGCTTGACCGCGTCGTGAGCGCCGGAGCGCAGGCCCTCGTCCCGAGCCACGGCATCATCATGCAGGAGCCGCGCGCCGCCGTCGAGGCTCTGCGCGAGAACGTGGCGGCGTGCCTGGGCAACTACTGCAGCATCAGTGCCGCGCGCTGGTACTTCGCTGGCGTGCGCCCCGAGTGGCCGGCAGATCGCACGTACCTCACGCCGCGCCTCCGGCCGCTCCCGCCCTGGGTGCGCGAAATGGGAGGCACGACGCGGGCGGTGGTGGCCGACGACGGCCATGTGCTCCTGATGGACTGCGACGGCGACCTCCCCGCCCGCATTGCCGAGCAGCAGCGCGGTCAGGCACCAGGGCCGGTGGATGCCCTGTGGATCACCCATTACCACGATGACCACGTCGGCTCGGTCAACGCGCTCAGGGCGCAGCAGGGGTGTCGGGTGATCGCCCATGAGACCATGGCCGACATCCTGCAGCGCCCGGACGCGTACCTGATGCCCTGCCTGAACCCCGAGCCGATCGCCGTCGATCTCAGCACGCGCGACGGGGAGAGGTGGGAGTGGCGAGGCCTTCGGCTCACCGCGTATTCCCTGCCGGGGCAGAGCATCTACGACGCAGCGCTCTTGGTGCAGAAGGGCACGGAGACGGTCCTCTTCGTAGGCGACTCCTTCGGTCCGGGGGGGATCGACGACTACTGCGCTCAGAACCGCAACCTACTCGGCCCGGGGCTCGGCTTCGATCGCGGCCTGGCACTGCTTGAGAGCCTTCCCTCCGGCAGCCTGCTGGTCAACCCGCACGTCGAGGGCGCATTCGCCTACACGCGGCAGGACATTCAGGCCATGCGCCGGGCGCTCAGCGAGCGGCGCGAGCTCTTCCGGCGCCTGCTCGACTGGGACGACCCGAACTACGGCCTGGACCCGCAGTGGGTGCGCTGCGACCCGTACCGCCAGGTCGCGAAGCCGGGGGGCGAGGTGGCGTGGGACATCCACATTCGGAACTACTCCGGTGGCTCGCGCACCGCGACGGTCAAGCTGCGCCCGCCGCAGGCCTGGCGCGTGACTGTGGCGGAGGGTACCGTGCGGGTTCCCCCAGGCAAGGACAGGAGCGTCCATCTCTCCACCTTAGTGCCCCGTGGCTGCCGGAATGGCCGCGTGGTGGTGGGTTTCGCCCTGCGGTACGGTGGCCGGCCGCTCGGCGAGATGACCGAGGGGATCGTGGACGTGACGACCTCTTGAGCCCGGTGCCGGCCACGGGAGCGGACTCACCAGGGAAGGACCGGATCCGGATCGGGGGGAATTTGGGGTCACGGCCGTTCCCGGCCTCGAGATCGAGGGGCGGCCGGCTCATCTCTCCCGGCAGGGAGGTATGTCTGTGGCTGACGCAGCCGAAGGGACCCAACCGGGCGATCTGTTGGCAGCCGCCGCCGCCTCGGTCGCCGCCTGGGAGCAGGCGAATCCCGGGCTCTCTGCGGGCCTGACCCCGGTCCAGGAGGTCGTGGTGGCCGGCGACGTCGCGGCGACACCGACCGACCAGGAGTTGTGGGGCGCCGCGCTGCCTGCCGAGCTCAGGACCTCCCTCGATCCGCCGTCGCTCGCCCGGCTGGTCGCCAGGTCCGACTACCTGGCCGTGGGCCGCGAGACCCCGGGGCGCTGGAGTGAGCGGCTCTCCGGCTGCCGGGCGGTCTTGCTGCCGGGTCGTGCGGTGATCGCCGAGGCCGACGTCGCGCCGATCCGCCACTTCGTCACCTCCGGCGGCGTGCTCATCGCCTTCGCACACGCCTCCCTCCTGAACGCAAGCGAAGCGCCGCGGAAGGACTACCTCCTGGCCGAGCTGTTCGGCGCCCACTACGACGGTCTGGTCACGTTCGACAGCGGCGTTCAGGTGACGGTAACCGGGGACTCCATCTGGGCGCCCCAGTACTCTCCCCCGAACGTCATCGACGGCGCACCGGACACGTTCTGGGCGTCGGTGGAAGCGGGGCCGATGCCCCACTGGGTCGAGATCGCCTTCAGCCAGCCGCGCACGATCGGCGGGGCCGACGTCGCCTGCCGTCCCGGTTTCCTGCTCAAGGACTTCGAGGTGCAGTATCGCGCAGGGGGTGAGTGGCGTACTGCCGCCACGGTGGCCGACAACCAGGAGTGGACGATCCGGTGCGACTTCGGGAACGCGGTTGAGACGGATGCCGTGCGGCTGTTCGTGAAGAGGGAGGAGATGAACGGCGCCGATCGCGTGATCGCCGATGTGGGCGAGTTCACCCCCTATGACGACAAAGGGCGCCCGATCATCGTTCCCCCCTTCCTGATTGCTGCCCGCATCACCGATCCGGTGTGGGCAAAGGCGAACCACTCCGACCGCATGGTTCTGCGGTCACCGGCGGTGCGCATCCGCCCCGTGAGCGCGAAGCCCCTGGCCTCGTTCCCCAGCCCAACGACCGGCGAGGGCGAGCTGCCTCTCTGCACCCAGAGCAAGCTGGGGAAAGGACGAGCGTATCTGCTTGCTGTCCCGGAGGGTTCGCTGGGCGAGGAGTCGTACACGTGGGAGTCGCTCCTGCGCACGTTCGTCGGCATGCCGGCCATCCGCCACTCGGGCGATGAGAGCGTCTTCGCCTTCCTGTCCCGCGGCCGCGACCGGTATCTCCTCCACATCGTGGATACGGCGCCCACCGACAGCGCGGAGCGTGCCAGGGAGGCCATCGTCCGCGTCAACACCCGCGCTCTCGGCGGGATCGGGTCGGCAACGTTGGTGCCGGGCGACACGGCACTCCAGATCAGCAAACACGAGGAATGGGTCCAGCTCACGGTTCCTCTGAACCCGATGGCGAGTATCCTGCTGAGGAAGGGCAGATGAGCGGTCGGCCGGTGCACTCGCTCACGCGTCGCGACTTCCTGAAGGCCGGCGCCGTCGCCGCCGGTGGCGCAGCGCTGACCGGCGCGCCCGCCCCCATCGCGCAGGAAAGGAAGCCTGCGACGTTCCGCTTCAGTACTTCGACCATCATGTACGCCGACAGCCCTCTCGAGGTCGCCCTGGAGGAGATCGCCAAGACGGGCTGCCAGGCCGTTGACATCTGGGAGGCCCCCGGCAACCCGCAGAACCACATGGAATGGGTCGAGCTGCGCCGCCCGCCGTACCTGCGGGCGCTGATCGAGAGCTTTGGGCTGAAGCTGTTCTCCTTCTCGATCTACTGGTCACCGGGCAACAAGCTGAGCCAGCGTCTTGAGTGGCTGAAGGAGGCTGGCGGGGAGGTTGCCGTGCTGGGCGGGGGCGCGGGCGCGGGGCAGCCGGTCAGGGCGGGCGTCGACGCGCTGCTCCCGCTGGTGGAGAAGGCCGAGCAGCTTGGCATCAAGATCGCGGGCGAGAACCACGGCGGCAGTTCGCTCAACTCCATCGCCTCGCTCAAGGAGTTCGCCTCGCTCGCTCAGTCGTCGGCGCTGGGCCTTGCTCTGGCGCCATACCACGTGATGGCCGGTGGGGAAGCAGTGCCGGACGCCGTCGCGGCCTGCGGGCCGAAGCTGTTCTTCTTCTACGCGTGGCAGCTTGCTCCCGGCATGAGGGAGCTCCCGGGCGATGGCACGCTCGACTTTACCCCGGTGCTGAGAGCACTAAGGGCCGTGAACTACCCGGGCTACCTGAACATCTTCACCCACACGCACGTACCGAAGGAGCAGATGACGCCCGCGATCGTCGCCGCGCGGGAGTACCTCGAACACTCGGTTCAGCAACTGGAGGCCACGCCATGAAGCGCACCAGCCGAAGGGAGTTCCTCCGCGGTGTCGGGACAGCAGCCATCGGCGCGCCGTTCGTCCTCCGCACGCTGCCGGCCCTCGCAGCTGCAGCCGGCCCCAAGCCGGACAGCAACCTCACGGTGAAGCGCCGCCGCCTGGGCCGCACCGAGCTGATGATCTCCGAGGTCAGCTTCGGTGGGCACTACAAGAACCCCGACCGCACCTACCGCATCGCCTCCATCGAGCGGGCACTCGACTACGGGATCAACTTCTTTGACGCCTTCGAGGCCCCGCCGGGCTACCGCGAGATCCAGATGGTCGGCGATGCGCTCGACTTCCTGGGCCGCCGCGATGACGTGTACATCGCCGCCCACCTCTGGACCGGCGGCCGCTTCTACACGCTGGACGAGATCGACCGCGTGCTGCGCATGCTGAAGACCGATCACGTCGATGTCGGTTGGCTCACCGCGCTCCACCTCACCCTCACCGATGGGCCGGTGGAGGTCGCGATGAAGGCCAAGGAGCAGGGCAAGGTGCGCTTCATCGGCGTCACCGGCCACGAGAAGACGCAGGTCATCGAGACCCTGAAGCACGGCGACGTGTTCGACTGCATGCTCTTCCCGTACTCCTACGGCTTCGAGGCGGGCAGAGACTACCACTTCCCGATGGCCAAGAAGCGCGACATGGGGATTGTGGGGATCAAGCCCTTCGCCGGCGGGTCGCTGTTCCGGGCGCAGCGGAAGCTCGACGAGCTTCTGGCCCAGAAGGACTTCGAGGGCCTTAGCCCTGGTCGGGCCTTCCTGAAGCACATCCTGCAGAACCAGGACCTGACCGCGACCATCCCCGGGATGACGACGGCGGCGCAGGTGGACGACAACGTGGGCGCCAGCATCGAGACGCTGCACGCCGAGGAGCGCCGGTTCCTGCGGCACGCCTTCGCCGGCGTCCGAGATGAGGCGCTGCGGCAGTACCCGTTCCTCAAGCAGTGGGTCGGCTAGCCCCAGCATGGAGAGACAGATGAGTCGCCTCGCGACCTGGGTCGCCGTCGTCCTGGGCTGCACCCTCCTTATCATCCTGCTCGGCGTAGGCCCCAGGGCGAAGCGGGAGGGCGGTTGCCCTCGCGACGCCTGGGCCGCCGACAGCATCCCGCGGGAAGAGGGCGACAACTCGCGCTGCCTGTGTTGCCACATGTACCTGGATGGGGAGGAGATCGTCGAGAAGCACCTCGCCCAGAAGATCACCTGCCGGAGTTGCCACGGGCCCTCGGAACCCCATCGGCAAGACGAGACCCTCCGCACCAAGCCCGACCTGCTCTGGGGTCGCGCCGAGGTGAAGGCCTTCTGTCAGCAGTGCCACGAGAAGCACAAGAACCCGGCGGCGGTCGAGGAGTTCCGGCGGAAGTGGGTGGGCCAGACGCGCCCCAACGGGCGGTTGATCCACGAGGATGCCGTTTGCACTGACTGCCACGGCGAGCACACCGTGCCACCGAGGAAGTAAGCGAAAGGAGGGACGGAGCCCTTTTTCCTGCTTGCCCCGGAGTTCCGGGGCAAGCAGGAAAAAGGGCTCCGTCCCTCCTTTCGCTACGTCACGAGTGCCCGGAAGCTGCGCTTGCCGACGGTGACCGTTGCTCGACCCTCCTGCAGGGGCACGCGGAGCTCCTTGCCGGTGACCTGGGCCGGGTCGGCCCTGCGGCGCGGCTCCTTCCCCTCCGGGTCCGGGTCCCACGTGGGATACCGGTAGCTCGCCGCGGCCCACGCATCGAGCAGGCCGCCTGCAGGGCGAGGAACGGCCAGCTTCGCCCAGTCCGGCTGCAGCGTCACCTCGCGGTCCGCGTCCGTGTTGTTCATCACCACGAACATCGCCTTGCCGGCATGTCGGTAGACAGTGCAGACGATGTTCGCCTCGTCGGGCGATAGCCTCACCAGCTCCCGGTTCCGCCAGTACGGCAGGAACTCCACTTCATCTCCCCAACCGAACGCATCTTGCACCGCCCACCAGTGGAAGTACGGACCGGGGTTCGAGTAGGCGTCCCAGGGCAGGATGTCGTGGAGCATCAGCAGCCCCACTAGGTGCATGACCTCCGGCGGCTCCGGGTTCACCAGGAAGCGCTCGACCACGTCCTTCTTCCCCTCGCCGGCACGGGTGAACTCCGGCAGGAAGATCGGCACGAAGCCGTAGTTGTGCCCCATGTACTCCGCCCGCATGCGGTCAAGCGTGAGGATGCCGTAGTAGCTGAAGCTGCGGCCGGCGAGGAGGTCGGTCAGGTTCTCCCCATCGATCATCCCGTGGCAGTGCGAGAGCTGCATCATGTCGAGGCAGCCCGACTCGTGGTTGAAGAGGAGCTTCTCGGGCCACCGCTCCTGCATCGCCACGTAGAACCGCCGCTGGACCTCCCGGTGGTCGAGATAGCGCTGCTCCGGCTGCCACACGCCGTACTCGTCGCGGTAGCCACACCCGTGGTCTGCGTTGTCGCAGATCGGCGGGGGCGTCACGTCGAAGTAGACGCCGCCCCACTTCATGTCCTTGTACTGGCCTTCATAGAGGTCGCAGAAGGTCGTCACGAAGTAGTCGCCCCACGAGTGTGCATGGGGGCACACGCCCATGAACGTCATCGACGATGCGGCTGGGTCGAAGGGCGGTGGCGCGCTGTTCAGGCTGGTCCGCCACTCCGCCGCGAAGTCGCGGTAGTCCGGCATGCCCGGCCAGATGCAGTACGGCTGCAGGTACAGGGAACCCAGGTTACCCTTCGCGCCAGCCTCGTTGTAGATCCTCTCCCAGTCGGGCTTCGGAATCGGGTAGCTCTCCCCGAGCGACCAGCCCTCGGTGAAGAACGGGTTCAGTCGCGTGCCGGGGGTGTCCTCAAGCGGCGTGATGCGCCACATGCGCCAGCCCTTCGGCTTCGGCCGCACCGGGGTGAGCTGGAGGCCCAGCTCGTACTCCACGCCCTCGTCGAAGGTCGTCTCTTTGTCCACGAGGTTGAGGCGCAGGATGACACGGTCGTCCTGGGGCAGAACCTCCAGTTGCCGGTTGCGGTCGGTGCTGCGCCAGTTACGGGCGGAGGGCACCGTACACTGCAGGCCTCCGTCCTCATTCCCCAGCCACACCTGGCTGTTCGCGATGACCCGGTGGCTCCACGCGCGCACCGCGCCGGCCTCCTCCCACCCGAAACCCGTCTGCATCAGCGTCGCGGCCTCTTTGGCGAGCGGGATGTCCAGGCTCAGCCGGGAGACCTTCAGCGGCCCCTTCGACCTGAGTGCCAACGTGGTCCACATCAGCCCGTCGTACTCGATGAAGGTGCTCGCCGTTGCCGTCACATCGCCGCCGTCGGCGGGCGCCGCAAACTCGGCGCGGGCCGGGGACTGGCGTCTCAGGGGAGCGCCCTCGGGCTTCAGCTCGAGTTCGGATCCGTTGACCGCGCCGCTGAGCGCCATCGGTCCGGCCAGCACGTTCCGTCCCGCGGTGAACAGTTCCACCGGGAAGAGCGACCGGTCCATCTTGCAGCGCCGCGGCCCCCAGCACTCGACCGTGAGGGCACCTCTATCCGCGGTGACCTTGAGGGGCGTCCACGGCGCCGGCACAGCCTCGGTGATACCGACCTTCGACCCCAGCCACTTCGGCGGAGCGCTGATCGTGACCGCCGCCTCTGTCGTTGCGAGGGCCTTCCCGTTCTCCGTCAGCTCCGACACGACCCGGCACTCCCCCACCGGGAGGCTGCTCGCATCGAACTCCGCCTGGGTGTGCTGCGCCTCGGGGAACCGGCAGTTGCGCTCCTGAAGCACTTGCTGACCGTCTCCCGACACCAGTCGGACTCGCGCCGCAAGGCCCTTCGCCTCACTCGGCCGGTGCGCGACCGCGTTCACATCCACGCGCACCTTCTTCGCCCCCGAGAGGCGGGTGACCGTCAGCTCTTGCTGGTCTGGGTCGGCCTCCAGCCTGAACTCATGGAGGGCCGCGACCTCCGGCGCCGTCAGTGCGCGGTCAAACAGGCGCAGTTCGTCGAGCACTGTGTCCGCCGCGCCGGCGCGGTTGGGATCGCCGATGGTGAAGCGGTCGCTAGACGACCGCAGAATGGCCGGCGTCGGCACGCGGGCCGTGCGCTGCAGTCTCCCGTTGATGAAGAGCCGCATCTCGTTGCCGTTCCAGGTGCCGACGAGGTGGACCCATTCGCCGCGCCTGAACACATCCTCGAATTGCTTGGGGTCCTGGGCGCAGACCGTCGGGTAGCCGCGCGAGTCCCAGACGAGGAAGTAGGTGCTGCGAGAGAAATAGCGGTAGAGCCAGAGGAACTGGCCGCCATCCTGGGGAGGCGTGGGCTGGGCCTCGGTCCAGGAGAAGAAGAACCGCATCGCGGCATCCGTGTCGTCCCAGGTCTCGGGCTTGACCCACACCGACACGGTGCCGGCCTCGAGGATCAGGTTGCCCTTCGCCTCGTAACTCAGCCCCGTATCGGGCGCGCCCACGAGGATGCCTTGCCCGCGGATTCCGGGCACGAACCTGATGTCACCCTTCACCGTCGCCTGGGCCGAGCCCCGCGCGGTTGCCGCATCGAACCCCCCGTCGAAGGGTGCGTAGAGAGTGCAGTTGTCCGGGGTCAGGGCGAATGCCGCCCGGCTGAAGGCGAGTGCCAGCACCAGGGGAAACGCGCTTCGCATCTCGACACTCCTCGGAGGCCGCTTGGGCCGATAATCGTGGTTGTGCTGCAATCGCTCTTCCTCGCCCGCGGCTGAGAGGCCTTGCCCGGCGACACGGGAACAAGGGCTTCCCGCCTCGGGGGACGAATCGGAGAGCGAGGCCCGTTGCCGCACCGTTCATGGCCGGGTGATCGACCGCGGTGGGTAGGTGGGAGTGCCCGCGGAAGGACGGGGCGATGTACGAGGTCAAGAGACGCCCGCTGACGCTGGCAGAGCGCGACCAGGCGAGGGACGCCTACCTGGCAACCCCGGGGCCGCTCGACGCGGACATGGGTGCCCTTCTGACGGCGAGCGGGGTCGCCCTCCTGATCGGGTTCGCGGTCGGGGCGTTCGTGGGGATGGTGGTCGCCGGCCTGATGGGCGGGCAGGCGCTGGAGTACGTTGCCTCAGGTGGGGGCTCGTGCGGGGTGATCGCGCTCGGCCTCGTGCTGTACCTGCATCTTGCGGAAGCGCGCAGAGAGGGCCGGGATCGTCGGCAGATGAGGCAGGGCACCTACGACTTCGGCAACGCCACCGACATCCGCTGCGAGACCAACGGCGCTGTGTGCTGCGCCGGCAAGGCCATCGCCCGCGGACCTGTGTGGTTCCTGGCGCTCGATGGCGCCGGCCTCCTCGTGCTCCACGGGCACTACCTCGAGGGGCTGAGGGAGAAGCACGGCTTCCCCCACGAGCGGCTGCGGCTGCTCGTCAGTCGTCTGGATCAGGTGGTGTTGTACGAGGGCGAAGGGACTCAGGTGCCTGTGCGCCGGCTTGACCCGGACGCCTGCACCGCGCACGAGCTGACGGCGCTGAACGAGGCGCCGGACCATGAGGCCATCCCCGGGGGCCTGGACACGTGCGCGCAGGACCTCGTACGGAAGACCGCCGATGCCTGGCGGTTCATGCACGAGGACTAGCGAACGCCGAGGCCTCCGCATCCCAACCAACGGAACGAGCCGATGAACCCGACGCTGCTTCGAGACTTCGCCGGCCCCGGCCCCGAGTACCGGGGCAAGCCATTCTGGGCGTGGAACGGGAAGCTGGAGAAGGACGAGCTGATCCGCCAGGTCCACATCATCAAGGAGATGGGCTGGGGCGGGTTCTTCATGCATTCGCGGACCGGCCTCGCCACCGAGTACCTCGGTGATGAGTGGTTCGAGATGATCAACGCCTGTGCCGACGAGGCCGAGAAGCTGGGCCTGGAGGCGTGGCTCTACGACGAGGACCGGTGGCCCAGCGGGCACGCGGGCGGCAAGGTGACCCAGGATCCCCGGTACCGCATGAGGTACCTGCGGCTGCGGCAGGTTCCGGCCGGTGAGTTCGCCTGGAGCGACGACCTCATCGCCGCCTTCGCGTGCCGCCTCGACGGCATCAGCTACTCGGACTGCCGTCGGCTTCTCCGCGACACGCCGCTCTCCGAGCACGCCGGTCTGACCGTCCTCGCGTTCACCACCGAGGAGATGGCGTGCACCAGCTTCTACAACGGTCAGACATACCTCGACACGCTCAACCGGGAGGCCACGGAGAGGTTCCTCGAGGTCACCCACGAGCAGTATCGGGCGCGCTGCGGGGACCGCCTCGGCCGCTCGATCAAGGGCGTCTTCACCGATGAACCCCACCGAGGGCTTGTGATGTGCAGCACGGGGCACGTCAACTCGAAGCCCGAGTGGCTCGTCCCGTGGACCCCGAGGCTCTTCGACGCGTTCCGCGAGCGCTTCGGCTACGACCTCACCGATCATCTCCCGGAGATCTACCTGCGTCCGGAAGGTCGGCGGGTCACCCAAGTCAAGTGGCACTTCATGGAGCACCTCCAGCAGATGTTCCTCGATGGCTTCGCCCGGCCATGCGATGAGTGGTGCCGACGGCACGGGCTGGTGCTGACCGGTCACGTGCTGCACGAGGATACGCTCGGCGCTCAGGCCGTCCCGAACGGGTCGATGATGCGCTACTACGAGTACCTGGAGTACCCAGGCATCGACCTCCTGACCGAGGGCAACCGGTGCTTCTGGGTCGCGAAGCAGGTGGCCTCAGTTGCGCGGCAGATGGGGCGGCGGTGGGTGCTCTCCGAGCTCTACGGCTGCACGGGCTGGCAGATGCCCTTCGAGGGGCACAAGGCCGTCGGAGACTGGCAGTCGCTCTTCGGCGTGACGCTTCGGTGTCCGCACCTCTCGTGGTACACCATGGCAGGCGAGGCCAAGCGGGACTTCCCGGCGAGCATCTTCCATCAGTCCGCCTGGTACCCGGAGTACGAGCGCGTCGAGACGTACTTCTCGCGCCTGCAGGTCGCGATGAGTCAGGGCAAGCCGTGCTGCGAGGTGCTGGTCCTCAACCCGGCGGAGAGCGTGTGGTGTCAGATCCACTCCGGCTGGGCCGTCTGGCTCGACACGGTTGCCCCGGAGGTCCGGCGGCTGCAGGAAGTCTACGCCGACCTGTTCCACTGGCTCTGCGGGGCCCAGATCGACTTCGACTACGGTGATGAGGACCACGTTAGCCGCTTCGCGCGCGTGGAGAGGAACGCAGGCAGACCGGCTCTGCACCTGGGCGAGATGACCTACTACACGGTGATCGTGGCCGGCATGGAGACGATCCGCTCCTCGACACTCGACGTGCTCGAAGCGTTCGTCGCAGCAGGCGGGCGGGTGATCATGGCCGGCGATCCACCGGCGCATGTTGACGCCGTGCCGGACGACCGCGCTCGCCGCCTGACTGCGCACGCAACCTCGGTTGCGCGCGACCGGACGAGCCTCCTGGCGGCGGTGGCGGCCTCCTCGCCGCCGGTCGTCACCGTGCTTCATGGCGCGAGCGGCGGGCCACTCACCGAGGTGTTCTGCCAGGCCAGGGACACGGAGGATGGGCGCTTCATCCTGGCGCTCAACGTCAACCGCGAGCAGTGGTTCCGGAACGCGCTGTTGCGGATCGCAGGCGGGGGGTACGTTGAGGAGTGGAACTGCCTGACAGGTGAACGCCACGCCATCCCTGCCGAGCAGGCAGACGGCCATCTGGTCGTCACCACCAACTTCCCGCCCTCGGGAGAGCACCTCTACCTGGTCACGCCGCAACCGGATCGGGCTCTCCCGCCAAAGCCCACGTACGTCGAGGTCGCCCGCTCGACTTGCAGGGGCCCGTTCCGGTACACGCTGAGCGAACCGAACCTGTTGGTGCTCGATCGGGCGACCTTCCGCCTCGATGACGGCGAATGGCGGGAGGAGCGGGAGATCCTCCGTGTTGACCGCGCCGTGCGGCGGGAGCTTGGCCTGCCGTTGCGTGGAGGTGAGATGCTGCAGCCGTGGTTCTCGGAGAAGCAGGAACACCCGGTCAGAGCCCAGCTGACGCTGCGTTTCCCATTCCAGGTGGACGAGCTGCCGACCGGGCAGGTCGGCCTCGTGATTGAGACCCCTGAAGCCTTCGAGGTCACGGTGAACGGCCAGTGCCTATCGGCCGAACAGGTAACCGGCTGGTGGGCCGATAGGTGCCTGAAGCGCATTCCGTTGCCCGAAGGCGCGCTGAAGCTCGGGGAGAACCTCGTCGAGCTTCGCGGCGGCTTCCACGAGGGGGTCAACCTCGAGAGCCTGTTTCTGCTGGGTCAGTTCGGCGTGTACGTTGAGGGGACGACACGCACGCTCACGCGTCTGCCCGAGGCGCTTGGCGTCGGCGATGTAGCGCCGCAAGGCCTGCCCTTCTACACGGCGCGCATCACCTACCGCCTGCCCGTCGGGAGCCCGCCGACCGAGGGCGCCCGCGCGTTCGTTTCTCTCCCCGGGTTCGAGGCCGCTTGCGTCTTGGTGGGACGGCCAGGCGCCGAGCCGAAGATGATCGCCTGGCAACCGTACGAAGCGGAGGTCACCGATCCCATCGGCCCGGATGGCGAGTTGGGGCTCGAAGTTGTGCTCACCCGCCGGAATGCCTTCGGGCCGCTGCACCAGGTGCCGCTCAACGCAACAGGCTATGGGCCAGAGAGCTTCGTGGGCGAGGGGTCCTCGTACACCGACGAGTACATGCTCTACCCATCGGGCCTGCTGAGGGCCCCGGAGATCGTGTGGCGCCGGCAGGTCTGACCCGGCCGCCCACGCCATGCTGACGCGGGGCGAGGGGGTACCGCGAGCGTTGACCTGGGGCGGGGCGAGTGCTATAAGGGAGGACCTGACGACCGGGGGGAGAGGAACGGATCGCGCCATGGCCAGCATCGAGGAGACACCCATCCCCGAGGCTTTCAGAGAAGACGTGAGACGCGCCGTGCGAATCCTCCAGGAGGGCGGCTGCTCGGAGGTCTTCGTCTTCGGCTCCGTTGCCACTGGCGAGGTGCGGGGGTGGTCGGACCTCGATCTGGCAGTGCGTGGCTGCCCACCTGATCGCTTCTTCCACCTCTTCGGCAAGCTGCTCATGGAGCTGGAGCACTCGGTGGATCTGGTGGACCTCGACTCAAGAGACCCCTTCGTCGACCATCTCGGGGTGCACGGGGAGTTGCTGCGTGTCGCGTGAGAAGCTGATCACCCGCCTGACGTTCGACATCCGGCAGATCGACAGCCTGATGCGGACGTACTCCGGTCTGCTCGCACGCGCCCGCGCCCAAGAGCCCGACCATGTAGAGAAGGCGGCGCTATGCGCGGTGGTACAGTCGTTCTACCACGGTGTGGAGAGCATCTGTCTGGCTGTCGCGAAGGCCATCGACGGAAGCGTACCCAGCGGGCCTGAGTGGCACCGCCAGCTCCTGGCGCAGATGTCACACGACACTCCCGATCGTGGCCGCATCGTCACTTCAGAGGCGCACGCGGCCCTGACCCGCTACCTCAGCTTCAGGCACTTCGCTCGCCATTCCTACGCCTCGATGCTGCAGTGGCAGAAGCTGAAGGAGTTGGTAGAGCCCCTTCCTCAGGTGTGGGAGGACCTCCAGGCCCAACTGCTCGGCTTCGTTGATCACCTTCGGGCCAGGGAAGCCGAGGACCCATCATGGTGACGCTCGGACCAAGCTACCTGGCTGCCCTTTGGGCTCTGCCGGTCGTGGGCCAGGCGGTGCCGGCGTCCCCGGGCTCAGCCAACCTCCTCCCCAATCCCTCCTTCGAGCTGGTTGAGCCCCCGCCGCCCTCGCCCGATGTCGCGGCCGGGCGAGCGACGCTGCAACCGGATGGCTGGTTGCCGCGGGCGTGGAACCTGTGGTCGCCCGACGGCGCCTTGGTGAAGTGCCCCGACGATCCCGCGCAGGCCCACAGCGGTCGGCGCTGCGTGCACCTCCAGGCGCAGCGCGGCACGGGCCAGTTGCGTTACGGCCCGATGCCCGTCCCGGATGGCCGGCCGTGGACCGTCCGCCTCTGGGCCAGGGGGAAGGGGAAGCTCGTCGCGGTGAGCTACGACGTGACGGGCGATGTCTGGAAGCCCGTGAAGGACTGGCCCCTCGACCTCGCCGACGAGTGGCAGGAGTCGGCTGTCGGGTTCCAGCCCCCGGACGGCTGCCGCAAGTGGACGCTCGACCTCGTGACCCAAGGGCCGACCGAGGTCTGGATCGATGACGTGGTCGTGACCTACCCCGGCCTGATCCCTCTCAGCCTGCCACCGGCGGGGCCCTTGGCGAGGGACGCGAACACACTGCTCTACCTGCCCTTCGAGGTGCCACTGGATGAGGATGCGTTCTTCGTGAAGCAGAAGGCGGGCCTCACGGACGACGGCCTGTCTGGGAAGGCGCTTGCCCTTGGGCCTGGGGGATACGTGTCCTGCTCCGCGAACGAGAACCTGGACCCAAGCCAGGGCACCATCGAGGTTTGGTGCAAGCTGCTCTCGCCCGGTAACGACAACATCGCGCGACCCATCATCCTCGTGCCGGGGCCGGAGGGCATGTGGCTCGGAAAGGACCAGTACTCCCACGTCGGCTTCCAGTTCAGCAGCGGGTGGGGGCGGCTCTCCGGCGCCATCGCCATGGGCTACGCCTACTCCTGGCAGCCCGGCATCTGGCGCCACATCGCCGCGTGTTGGGACAAGGACCTGCTCGAGGTCTTCGTTGATGGCAAGCTGATCGCCTGGCAGAACAACCCGAAGCTGTCCCGAGCCCTCGGTCCCGAGCTCAGCATCGGCTCGGAGGGCATGGGGCTCGACGACCTTCGGATCTCCAACGTCGTGCGCTACCGGCAGCTCGTCCCGCCCGGTACCTCGTAGGTCGGGCCTCCGGGCCCGGCGCCCCGCGCCGGATAATGGGAGTGTCAGCCGATGACGCGTCTCGACCTGATCCTACCCACCTGCGTCCTCGCCCTGTGCGGCGGAGCTGCTCTCGCCGCCGAGTTCCACGTCGCCCCGAACGGCAGGGACACCAGCCCGGGCACGAAGCAGAAGCCCTTCGCGACCCTCGGGCGCGCCCGCGACGCCGTTCGCCGGCTGGGCTCCCCTCCTCCTGACGGCGTGACCGTGTGGCTCCAGCCCGGCGCCTACCGCCTCGAGAAGAGCTTCGAGCTCACACAGGAGGACTCCGGTACGAAGGAAGCCCCCGTCATCTACCGGAGAGCCCGGGCCGGCGCTGTCCGGATCGTGGGTGGGCCTGTCATCCAGCCGCAGGCCTTCGCGCCGGTCACCGACCCCGCGATCCTCGACCGCCTCGATGAGAGCGCCCGCAGTCACGCGCTCCAGGCTGATCTGAAGGCGCTCGGGCTGACCAGCTTCGGCGAACCGTGGCCGGTCACGTTCCGGGGATATGCCGGCTGGCCGGAGCTGTTCTTCGACGGGAAGCCGATGGTCCTTGCTCGCTGGCCAAACGACGGGCTGGCGCGGGTCGCCAGGGTTGTCGACTCGGGGTCCAGGCCGCGCTGGAACGAGAAGCCGGATCGCCCCGGGACCTTCGCCTACGAGGGCGACCGCCCGGCCCGGTGGCTGAAGGCGGACGAGGTCTACCTCAACGGCTACTGGGCGTACAAGTGGTTCAACGAGTGCATCAAGGTCGCGACGATCGACCCCCAGGCGAAGACCATCACCCTCGCCGCTCCTCACGTCTACGGCCTGGGCGGCCCCTCCGGCGGGGAGTACTACGCCCTCGGCCTGCTCGAGGAGTTGGATACCCCCGGCGAGTACTACCTGGACCGTAAGAACGGCATTCTCTACTTCTGGCCACCGGAACCCCTTGCCGGCAAGGAGATCGGCCTGTCGCTTCTCCAGCAGCCACTGGTCGCGCTGACCGACACGGCGTACGTGACCCTCCGCGACCTGATCTTCGAGTTCTCGCGCGGCATGGCGGTGACCGTGACCGGCGGCCAGAGCAACCTCATCGCCGGGTGCGCCATCCGCAACATCGCGCCCGACGCCGTCAGCATCTCCGGCGGCACGGATAACGGCATCGTCGCCTGCGATCTCTACAACATGGGCGGGGGCGGCATATCTCTCAGCGGCGGCGACCGGAAAGCCTTGACCCCCTGCGGCAACTACGCCGAGAACAACCACATCCACCACTACGCCCGCCTGTTCCGCACCCATCACGACGCGATCAACCTGAACGGCGTCGGCTGTCGCGCCTCCCACAACCTCATCCATGACGCCCCGCACCACGCCATGGACTTCGGCGGGAACGACCACCTGATCGAGTTCAACGAGATCCACCATGTGTGCATGGAGACCGACGACGCCGGAGCGATCTACACCGGCCGCAACTGGACCGTTCGCGGCACCGTCATCCGCCACAACCTCTTCCATCACATCGGCGGCGGCCCCAGCGTCGGCAACCAGGCCATCTACCTCGATGACACCGCCTGCGGCACCACCTGCTTCGGCAACGTCATCTACCGGGTCTACCGCGCGTTCCTCATCGGCGGCGGCCGGGACAACGTGGTCGAGAACAACCTCATCATCGATTGCCCCATCTCCGTGCATGTCGACAACCGCGGCATGGCTGGCGAGTGGCTGGAGGGCCAGGAGGTCTACTACACGCTGCGCAACGGACTGAAGGAGGTGCCGTACCAGGAGGAGCCCTGGCGCAGCCGCTACCCCACGCTGGCCAACATCCTGGATGACGACCCGGGGCTGCCGAAGCGCAATGTCGTCCGCCGCGACATCATGTTCCGCTGCGGCGGGATGAGCCTCGCTCAGGAGGCGAGGGACTATGGCACCATCGAGGGCAACTGGGAGACGAATGACAACCCGGGTCTGGTGGACGTCCAGCACCTCGACCTCCGGCTGAAGGAGGCCGCCCCGGCTTACCAGCACATTCCCGACTTCCGGCCCATCCCCGTCGAGCAGATCGGGCTGCGGAAGGACGCGTACCGCACGTTCCTGCCCGCTGCTGGTCCCTGGGTCGAGCCCGCACCAGGCGGCTTTGTCGGCGAGGTCGAGGTGTCGCTCGGTACGCGCACCCCGGATGCGGTCATCCGGTACACGCTCGACGGAACCGAGCCGACCCCCAAGTGGGAGCGCTATGCCGGCCCGGTGAAGCTGACGCGCACCGCGACCGTCAAGGCTGCGAGCTGGGCGGGGAGTGGGGAGGAGGCCAGCCGCTCCGAGACAGTGAGCGCGACGTTCACGGAGATGAAGCTCGGCCCCGACCACGGCATCTACCTGAGCGACCTGACGCCGGCCGAGGCCTTCGTCCACGGCGGCCTGAAGAGAGACACCAGCTACCAGAACGGCCTCATCACCTTGCACGGTCAGCAGTTCCCGAAGGGCCTGCTGACTCACCCCGAGACCACGCCCGATGGCGGCAGAGCCACGGTCGTCTATGCCCTCGAGGGCGGGCTGGGCAAGGCCACGCGGTTCAAGGCCTGGGTAGGCATCGACGACTCCGCCGGCAACGCCGGCTCCTCGACGTTCGCCGTCGAGGTCCGCCACAACGGCCAGTGGCAGCGCGTGTTCGAGAGCGGCGTCCTACGAGGCGGGCAGCCAGCCGCGCCCGTTGACGCGGACATCACCGGTGCCGACCAGCTCCGGCTCGTCGTCACCGATGCCGGCGATGGCATCAACTCCGACCACGCCGCCTGGGGCGGCGCCATTATCCAGTAGACCGCCGGCCCTGCGGCCGCACCGAACGGAGGGCGCCCATGACGTCGCTGAGCCCGGCCAACGAGCCGCTCCTCAAGCGCTATCCGGGGAACCCGATCATCCACCGGAACGCTACCCCGACCTCGAACAGCATCATGAACAGCAGCGTGGTCAGATTCGGGGACGAGTACCGCGGCGTGTTCCGGGTGGACAACCAGTGCCGCGACATGCTGCTCCACGCCGGCCAAAGCCAGGACGGCCTCCACTGGGATATCGCGCCGGAGCCGATCAGGTGGCGGTGCGGCGTGCCGGAGTTGGGCGACTTCGTCTACGGCTACGACCCCCGCATCGCGCCCCTTGACGGCCGCTACTACATCACGTGGTGCCACGGCTACCACGGTCCCTCGATCGGCCTCGGCGTGACGGACGACTTCGAGACCTTCGAACACCTCGAGATCGCCCTGCCGCCGTACAACCGCAACGCGGTTCTCTTCCCGCGGAAGATCAGCGGCGAGTACGTCATGCTCCACCGGCCGAGCGACAACGGGCACACGCCCTTTGGGGACATCTTCCTGTGCTTCTCGAGGGACCTGACCTACTGGGGCAAGCACCGGTTCGTGATGGGCACGCGAGACGGCTGGCAGAGCACGAAGATCGGCGCCGGGCCGGTCCCCATCGAGACACCTGAGGGCTGGGTCATGATCTACCACGGGGTACTGACCTCGTGCAATGGCTTCGTCTACAGCGCCGGGGCGGCGCTGCTCGACCTCGACCAGCCCTGGCGGGTCCTCTACCGGACCCGGCGGTACATCCTGGCTCCCACCGAGCTGTATGAGTGCGTCGGCGACGTGCCCAACGTGACCTTCCCCGTCGCGGCGGTGCACGACGAGAAGACCGACGAGCTGCGCGTCTATTACGGCGCCGCTGACACGTGCGTGTGCCTGGCGACAACGACCCTGACCGAGCTGGTGGAGTTCATCAAGGAGAACAGCTACTGAGTCGGGGCTGAACCGGGACCACTGCCGGGCCCTCGGTCTCCGCGGCAGCGTGTCCGTCGCCCACACTTGGCCGTGTTCCCTGGGCCGGATCTCCCGGCCCCGTGACCCCCGACGTCGGGTTACCTGGGGAACAGCGCCATCAGCGCATCGGCGAACAGCTTCATCCCTCGCTCGTCTGGATGGTTTATCGCGTTCAGCTCTAGCGTCGTGTAGGGGATGCCCTCCCGCCACAGGTGCCCCCACCGCACCGAGGCATCCGCCAGCGCCACGTTGTGCGCTGGGGCGAACTGGCGCAAGCCCGCCACGTAGGGCCGCGGGTCCTGGTCGCAGTCCCTCTCCGACTTCAGCCCCATCCAGTCGGGCCGTACGTAGTGTGGAGTCAGGATGATCCACTCTGCGCCGATGCTCTGGAAGTCGGCCAGGAACTTCGTGTACAGCTTCCCGACGCCGGCGGGGTCGAGGTAGGCGTCGTTCACGAACTCGGAGACGATCAGGTCGGGTTTGCGCCCGAGCACCTGCTCCTGGTAGTTGTACTCGCTCCCCGGCGGCTCGTTGAGGAAGCTCTGGGTGTTCCGCCCGCCCCAGGCCACCGTCACGAGTTCGATGTTGGCCTTGGGGAACGGCTCCTTCAGCCGGGCCACGAACTGCTCCTGCCAGCGCTGGGTCTGCCAGTTGGGGACGAACGTGCCGACCGTCACGCTGTCACCCCAGGCGAGGATGGTGAGCTTCTCCCCGGAGGTCAGCTTGGCCATCGTCTTCGGCAGAAGCCGTTCGGCGGGCGAGGGCTTCTCGGGCGCGGGCTCGGGGAAGTGCTCGGCCTGGATGGGGAAGAGGTTGTCCGCGGCTAGCTTGGGCAGCCGGCCGGGCACCCAGACGTTCGCGATCCGCACCTCCCCCGCCGGCACCTCTGGCGGCCGCGGCACATTGACGTGCGACTTCCCCTGGATGAGTGACACCTTGCCCGCTGCGTCCACGACCACCGAGTCGATCCGGCAGACTCCGTGGCGATAGTCGACGTACACAGCCTGCCCCTCCCCGATGGCGCCCCCAGCCAGTCGGCCAAAGGTGCCCCATCGCAGGTCGATCCCGTAGTCCTTGTCCTGTTGCAGCGCGGGGGCGTCCCCCTGGGCGAGCTTCAGCCGGACGGACGTTGGGTCGAGCATGTCGGCCGCCGTGGTCTCCTGCGTATCGACCCCCCGCAGCTTGGCGCCCTTCGCCCACGGGGCGCCGTTCGGGTCGAATACCGGCAGTTGGTCGTACCGCTCGTCCGAGATCGTGACCAGCTCCGGCGGCGCGACATCCAGAACCACCGCCTGAGCGATGCTGACCGTCCGTTCGCCAACCTCCACTTTCCCCGGCCCGACCTTCACCGCCCAGTCGCCCGCCACCGTGACCGGCAGCGTGACTTGAGCGCCCGCGACTCCTGCGATGACCGTCAGCAAAGACGACATGCACCCGAACTCCATCATGGCCTTGCCTTTCCGGACACGCCGTCGTCGCGTCGTGCCGTTGCCGTTCTCCTGACCCCTGATCCCTGATCCCTGCCGTTCACTCACACTCCTGCGCCAGCTCCATCGCTATCCTCACCCACTCCCACATCCGCCACGGCTGCTTCCGGCAGGTGTGCAGGTCCTTCATGATGATCTCGATCACGCAGCCACGTGTCTTCTCCAGCACGTCCCGCAACTGCGCGCGCACCAGGTCCTCGTGCCAGTCCTCCATGCCGATGATCGCCGGGTTGGGCTTGTAGGAGAAGATCAGGCCGCTGCCCACCGCCTCGGCGCCGCGGGCCACATCCGCCCGAGGGCTCATGCTGATGCGCCGGAGGTGGGGGATGGCCTTCCGGGCGATGTCCACCTTCCGGTCGAGCGGCTCGCAGCACCCGTACCCGGCGAGCCCGAACCGCGACAGGAAGCGACTCTCATAGTCCAGGGCGAACTCCACGTGCATGGCAGGGGAGACCTCGCTAAAGATCTGCGTGGTAGCGTGTCCCCACTGGTCGATGGTCCGCACGTGCCCGCCGTCGAAGTCCTTCTGCGGCAGCTCGTCGGTGAAGCCCAGGCCCCCCGGGCCGACGCCCTGCGCCCCGTTGTTGAGTGACAGCACGTTGAGCGCCCCGTACTGGTCGAGCCGGCTCAGGTGCCACTGGGTCATGCGTTCCAGCCACGCGTGGACCCACTCCGGCCGGTCCACCATGTCGGTGAACACGTTCTCGATGCCGCGCCACTGGATGAGGTCATCCATGATCGCGAACCAGTGCCCACATACCCCCACCTTGACCACCGGCAGGATGCCGTCATACAGCTCGCAGAGCTGCTGGTAGTGCCGGTCGGTCGCCTCCCAGTCAACGGTGACCGTGGGGAGGGGAATCCGCTCGGGTTCGTCGCCGGGCGCGACGACCGGCTCGAACTGCGCCGCGCCGAACACGTGGTCGGGCCGGGTCCACTGCGCCTGGATGCCCCACCCGGTGTCCCGCACCGCGATCGGGCACACGATCCTCCCCTCGTACACGCTGTCGTCGCGCATGTGCTCCCAGTGGTAGAGCGTAGCGCGCAGCCCCCACTCCTGTCCGCGGGCGAACTCATCCTCGCACGAGAGCCTGATCTCATCGCCGGTCTCGTGCCAGGTGCCGTTCTGCAGGATCACCATCGGTCGCACGCGCTCGAGCCGGTTCAGCCGGCGCCAGAGCTCCGCCTTCTCCTGCTGCTCCGGTAGCGCCGCGATCTCCGCCAGCTGCTGCGCGAGCCCGCGCAGGGTCGTCCAGTCCTTCTCTGGGATAGCCATGTCGCTCTCCTCGCTCTTGTCTCCTGGCCCCTGACCCCTGACCCCTGCCGTCACGAGAAGCAGGACTCCTCCATCGCCGCGCAGATGGCCTCGATGTTCCCGAGGGGCACATCCCCGCCCCAGACCCCCGCGCTCAGCAGCAACCCACCCTCGGGTTCGGCCATCACGTCCACGACCTCTCTGATCTGTTTCCGCAGCTCGGCCGGCGTCAGGAAGGGGAAGCTCTGCCGGTCGAGATCCACCGTCACGCACACCTTCCCCTTGTATGCCCGCCGAATCCCCTCCAGCGTGTTGGCCCGGAGCTGCGGGTCGTGCATCGAGATGCCGCACTCGATGAGGTCATCGACGATCTCGAGTAGACGACCGTCGGATGACAGACACACGTGCGCCCCGGCCTGGCGGCACGTCTGGAAGAGCGTCATGAACATCGGCTTGACGTACTTCCGGAACTTCGCCGGGCTGATCATCAGCGCCGTCTGCGTCCCGATGTCCGTGTGGAACCCCACGAAGTCCACGCCGATCTCAAGCCACTTGTTGACGAGCGCGAGCTCGTACTCGGTGAGCATGTCGATCAGCCGCGGCAGGTGCGGATCGTCGGTCGCGAAGTCCATCATCAGGTTCTCGAACCCGCGCAGGAAGTACATCCGGTCGAAGAGCCTTTCCCCATCGCCGCCGGTGAGATGACCCGCCCCGCGCGCAGCCTCGATGCTCCTCCTGGCCTGCTCCCAGTCCCGCGGCCCGCGCTCGGTCTGCGTGAGGAGGTCGGGCGCCCGGTAGGTGTCGAGCGCGCTCCAGTCCGCGAGGGGGTGCCCGATGACCTGCCCCTCCAGGCCCTCCTGGATGTTCTCCCATTCGCAGCCCCAGTTATCCGTGAACCGCTGACCCTCCCGGTAGACGACCGGCATCTCGTCATAGAAGCACGAGTGCCCGGCCTGGAACCCGGGGAAGAGCTTCGGGTGGTCGAGCATGATCCCCTCCAACTCTCCCCGGTAGCGCTTCCACGTGACCGGCGCGAATCCCACGTTGCACGGAATCCACTCCGGCCCGCGGAACTCGATGGCGCGAAGCCAGTTCTCGCGATGCGACATCATGTTGGGGTCTGCTCCCTTCAGAGGCCGGCGCAAAGCCTGTGGGGCCTGGACTGGCACGCCTCGGCAGCCACGGTCGCTATGCCCCCCACAGCTTCCTCAGCAAGTCGTACACCATGGGATCATGCTTCTGGACCTCGGCTCGTACGAACGGGTAGAAGTCGTTGGTGCCGAAGAACGCCTCGGTCAGCTCGGCGAAGTACTCCTGGTCGTTCTCGAGTGCATACGCTCGGTCCATGGCGCCATTGCACCGCAGCACCGATTCGTACGACTTGGTCTCCACCGCCCGCTCGTACGCCGCCTTGATCTCGGCGTTGTCGTACCCCAGCACCTGGTGGTGGTACGCATGCGCGAGTTCGTGCAGCACCATGGAGGGTTGGTCTCGGGTCCAGGTGAGGAAGTTGGCCGCGTTGGCGATCTCAACCGCGCCCGCCATGTCGGGGTTGTAGCCGTGTTCGGTCAGCCACTCCCTGGATGGGTGGTAGCACATGCACTGGTGCCGTCCGTGGACATCCTCGATTGCCACCCAGACCGGCACCTGCTGCAGCTTCCGGAGCGCGACCTCCGGGACGACGCGGTTGATGTCGAATAGCTTCACCTGCAGAAGCGCCAGGGCCTGGTCGCCCAGTTCCCTCTGCTCGCCGAGCAGTCGGTTGCTGACGTAGACCGTGAAGTGCTCGAGTTCCTGCTTCGTGTAGCTGCTCGTGGGCTCGTAGGGCTGCTGGGCTGCGATAAGCAAGCACGTCGCGACACCGATGCTGCTCATGACCGGGTTGGTCCTCCGTAGCCGTTCGAGCGGCTATGATACACCGCGACCCCGCCGGTGACCTGCTCGAACAGGACATGCCGACTGGTGGCCGCCCGGCGAGGCCTCGGCGGGCCTCTGCGCCCCTACGCGGACACGACGCTGCCGGCAGGTGCCTATGCCCGCCTGCCGGCAGTGCCCCATCTGGCGAGAGACGGCGCGCCCGTCACTGGACGCCGAACTCGTAGGTCCGGCTCTCGCCCTCCCGGAGCGACAGTGTCTTGGCGTTGACGTCCTTCGGCACGGTGAAGTAGATGCGGACGCGGGCTTCGGCGTTGGGCTTGATGCCCTGGTCGAACGCGCGGTTGCTGGTGCCGCCAACCAGGGTGTCGCACTGGCGGAACTCCTGGCCATCGGCGTCCGCGAGGGTGCCCGTGAAGGTGTCAAAGCGGAGTATGGAGTCGGCTGCCGCCTTGTTCTTGGCCAGAAGGGTGACGACGAAGTAGCGCTCTCCCTCGCCCGGCGGGTCACCATCCAGCGCCGTCGTTACGTACTCGGTCTTCTCGACCGTGACATCGAAGTTGCTGCACGAGCATGGCGTGCTCAGTTGGGCCGGGACGGTTTGCAGCGCGGTCGCGCCCGTGGGGTCCGTGGGGTCAGCGACCGGCGGTTGTAGGGGCGTGACCTTGCCGCGCAGGTCGTAGCGGACCACCGGCCCGTCATCGTCAGTCGGCGGCATGACCATCAGCTTGGGGATCGGGCCCTTGGCCGGCACCACGACGATCGTGTACGCCTCCACCCTCTGGGCGGGCTTGAGGCTGAGGTTCAGGTCGTTCGCGCTCTGGGCATCGCCCCAGTTGCCGACACCCTCATGGTTCACGTTCATGGCGTCCACGACGGTGAACCGGAGCGAGTCGAAGCGGACGATCCGCTCCTCCTTCCGCGGGTTCTGGATGCTGTAGTGCAGCACCAGCAGCTTCTCGTTGGCCTTGGGGGTATAGGTGTTCTCGCCGATCCGAACCTGAGAGACGGTGAACTCGGCGGAATTCAGGCGGAAGTCGAGGGGATCGCCCTTGCGCAGGGCATAGACCTGGCCGATCTTGCCCTCGTCGCCGGGGAGTTGGGCCGTGCCCCAGGCGACGGGCGAGCCGGTAGAGGCGGGGGCGGTCGTAGCGATGGTGAGCTTGGCGGTCCCGGCATCGTAGGTAGCCTTGCCGCCGAGGAGTTGCATGAGTGCGGCGACGTCTACGAAGGCCTTCCCATTGGAGTCGATGACCGGGACGGTCACCGGCTGGCCGTTGAGGGTGACGGTGACGTTGGCGGCGAGGACCGCGGAGGCGATCGTGAGCAACATCAAGATCAAGACGAGGTAGCGGAACACTGGGATCCTCCTTGCTCTCTTTGGGCGTCTGCAGGCAACGTGGCAGTCGCCGTGCAGCCGGGACCGTCCGCGCCAGGCCGGGCACCCCTGGCCTTGGCTTGGCGGTCAGCCATTCGAGAACACACTTCGCTGTTCAGGCCGCCCGGTCCTTCGGCTGGGGCGGCGCGAGCCGAGGAGGCCGGCCAGTGCGGGCTGATGGTTTGTCGCCGCTGTACGGGGGCATAATGAGTGCAAGCGGCCGTTGTGGACCAGGCAGCCCCCCTGCCTATGCTCACTCCACCTCTCGGAGGGCCAGCCAGCATGACCCGCTCCATCGGTATCGTCCTCGTTGCACTCGTGCCCCTCATCTTCGCGGGCTGCAGCGCGCATGGGCCGCGACTCGGCACCGGTGACTCGCTGGTGCCCGACACCGACGCCGCGGACGCGCTCACGCCCACGCACTGGGTCGCCACGACCGGTAGCGACAACTGGCCTGGCACCCAGGCTCAGCCGTGGCTCACCCTCGGGCATGCCGCCGAGAGTGTCGTTGCCGGCGATGTGGTCCAGGTTGCGCCCGGGGCTTACGAGGGCTTCTACCTTGAGACCGCGGGCGCGCAGGGCCACCCCATCGTCTTCCGCGGGCGAGTCGGCCAGGGCGCGTGGGTGGTCATCAACGCGGCGAACGGCCGTACCCCGGATGGGATCAACGTCGAGAACTCCGGTTGGGCGGTGATCCAGGGGTTCAGCGTCGATGCCATGCCGCGAGCCGGAATCCGCGTGGCCGTCTCGCCACACGTCACGGTCAGGAAATGCCGCTGCCGCAACAACCAGGAATGGGGCATCTTCACCGCCTTCGCCGATCACGTCCTGATCCAGGGCAACCTGTGCAGCGGCTCCCAGGATCAGCACGGCATCTATGTGTCGAACAGCGGCGACTACCCCATCGTTCGCGGCAACACCTGCTCCGGCAACCACGGCTGCGGCATCCACTGCAACGGCGATGCCTCCATGGGCGGCGACGGCATCATCAGCCACGCCGTCTTCGAGCGCAATGTCGTCTACGACAACGGGACGAGCGGGGGCTCAGGCATCAACTGCGACGGTGTCTGCGACTCGGTCATCCGCAACAACCTGATCTACGGCAACCACGCCAGCGGCATCAGCCTCTACCGCATCGACGGTGCCACCGGCTCGAAGCGCAACCAGGTGGTCAACAACACGGTGGTGCAGGCCCCCGATGGCCGCTGGTGCCTGAACATCAACACCGGCAGCACCGGCAATCTCGCCCGCAACAACATCCTCCTGCACACCCTCACCTACCGCGGCAGCCTCGTGATCGACCACAGCCCCCGCACCGGCTTCTCCAGCGACTACAACCTCGTCAGCGGTCCCTTCAGCGCCAATGGCGACACCACGCTCCTCACCCTCGCCCAGTGGCAGGCTCTCGGCTACGACCCTCACTCGACCCTCACGACCGCTGCCCTGGTCTTCGTCGACCCGGCTGCCGGCAACTACCGCCCGAAGCCCGGCGGTCCCGCCATCGATACCGGCGATCCCACCTACGCCCCGCGCAACGACCTCCTCGGCCGTCCTCGCCCCCAGGGCGCGGGGTACGACATCGGATGCCTCGAGGGACCGTAGGGGCTGGGGAGGGGGCGGGGCGACCCGATGGGTCGCCCTGCCGTTTCCGTTACGTGTCACGTGTCACCTGTCACCCACCGTTCCTCCCGAGCTTCCTGCCCCTCTCCACGAAGTACCTCATCGTCTCGTGGTTCACTTCCGGTGGCTCGGAGTGATCGGAGTGGAGGACGTAACCGCCGCCGTTCGTCACCACCGGCAGGATCTTGCGGTCCATCTCCTCATCGATCCTCGCCCGGTCATTGCTGATCAGCACTCGCACATCCACGCCGCCGTAGAAGGAGATGCGGTCGCCGAACCGGCGGAACAGCGTCGGCAGGTCCATACCCGCCTTCACCTCCATCGCCTGGAGGCAGTCCATGCCCGCCTCGATCAGCCCCGGCACGAGCGGCTCGACGTAGCCGCACGAGTGGATGATGACCTTGCAGCCGAGCGAGTGGGAGAAGTCGAACAGCCGCTTGTGGCCGGGTAGCATGATCTCCGCGTACATTGCAGGCGACATGAACGGGCGGTTCTTGAAGCCCATGTCCTCGTAGAAGAACATGCCGTCGGGCTTGCCCTCCTCGGCGAAGAGCACCTCCAGGTGGTTGATGGTCAGCTCGGTGTACGTCATCACCATGTCCTTCACCCACTCCGGGTCGAGCGCCATCCCCATCAGCATGTACTCATGCCCGCAGAGCGGGTGCATCTGCTCGAACGGCGCCACCCCTCCCCAGCAGAAGTACCGCTGCTTCTCCGCCGCGAACGCCTTCGCCCCGCGGTACCCCTCGAACGGTATGCGCCGCCGGTCGAACTGGGTGAGCCGCGGCTTGGCGAACTCCTCCCACGTGTTCCGGTCCTTCACCTTGAAGTCGACGTGCTCGGGCGTGCTGTCGTGCAGCTTGTGCGCCCTGAGCGTCGCCCCGTTCCCGTCCAGCCGCAGGACCGTCTCCTCGGTCTCCTCGACCACCACGGACTCGAAGTCGAGGTCGACCACCGAGTTCAGCCATCCCCCGCTGCGGATGTCCTGTCCGAAGTGCTCCGCCACATCCTCCTCCGGCCCGATGTGCCCCTCCCGCCTCCATCTCTCTACCGTCGCTCCCCAGGGGCTGACGGCAATCGGCGTCTGATCGACCGGCTTGTGGTCCAGTACGTTGATGAAGCGCTCAAGGCTGGTCATGGGCATGGGGTTGACCTCTGCTCTGAAAGCTACGTCATGACCGGCAACACCAACCGCGACGGCCTCTCCCGGTCATGGTAGACCGTCTGCTGCGCCTTCTCCACCTCGGCGTCCAGCCCTGGTTCGTGACCCGTGTTCGGATTCCTGTCCCAGAGCGGGAAGCTGCTGCTCGTGATGTCCAGCCGGATGCGGTGACTGGGCCGGAACACGTTGCTGGTCACCTGTAGGTCGAGGGTGTACCCGTAGACCGCGCCCGGCTGAAGCAGCTTCGGGTGCTCCCATTCCCTCTCCCGGAACCGGGCCCGGACGATGCCCTCGGTGATGTTGATCGAGCGCCCGTCGGGGTACACGTCCGTCAGCTTCGCCGTGAAGTCGGTATCGGGCGCCGACGAGGCGGCGTGCAACTTGAGCACCACCGGCCCCGTAACCTCGATGTCCCGCTCGAGGGGCTCCGTGGTGTACACCAGCACGTCCTTTCGTGCCTCGACTTGGCGCTGGTCGAACGGCCCGGGCCGGATCACCTCCCTCGCCGCCTCCCAGAACAGCCCCACCGAGTGGTTCCCGCCTACCGTCGGCACGGGATCATCCGGGTCGTAGACGTACCGATCCGGGGGCTGGTCGCCTGGCATCTCCGTCGTCAAGCGGCCGCCTTCGCTTCCTGCGGTGCCGTCGCTGTGCAGGTAGTAGTCGACATACTGCACTCTCGCCGGTGGCCACTCCCACTCATCCCGCCACTCGTTCGCCCCCATCACGAAGATCCGGATGGGCGCCTCGCTCTCCCCGGCGCCCATGTCCACTTTCAGCGTCCCGTCGAACCACTCGACGAACAGCCTGTGCCCATCGACCACAGATTGCTCGCCGAAGTCCAGCTCGCCGAAGCTCTGCCCGGCGAACCCGTGCCCCCACGGCCCCATGAGGACTCGGTGCCTGCGCGCGATCTCCCCCGGCGCCGCGTTCTCCACCATCCCCTGCCAGTTGCGGAACGTCTCCGCGGGGTAGTAGTCGTACCAGCCGCCGATCAGCAGTGTCGGCATGGTGAAGGCGTGGTACTTCTCCCGGATGCTGATGGCCTTCCAGTAGTCGTCGCGCGTGTTGTGCCGCACGTAGTCGCGCCAGAAGGGAATCTCCTCGTAGCCGCTTGCTCTGTCCAGCTCCAGCAGCGGCAGCTTCCGGAAGAGCCGCGCCATGTCGTAGGTGGGCATCGTCGAGGAGTCGCTCGTCTTGGCGGGCACCTCGAAGCACAGCCAGATGAGGTTCAGCGCGAGGCTGAACGCGCCGTCGGCGTAGTACGCCCGCCGCCACGGGTCGCCCGTCATGAACATGGGGATCAGCGACTTGAGGTACCGGCTGCCCTCCGGCGCGGCCAGGAACTGCACCGCCGCCTCGTAGGAGGCGCCGACCATGCCGACCCGCCCGTTGCACCACGGCTGGCGGCCGATCCACTCGATGGTGCCATGGCCGTCCTCCGCTTCGGCGGTGAACGGGTACCATTCGCCATCCGAGTCAAACCGCCCGCGGCAGTCCTGGACGACGAAGGCGTACCCAGCCTTCGCGAACGCCAGCCCCTCATCCCAGTGCCCCAGCCGCCGGTACGACGTCCTCACCAGCACCACCGGGTATCGCCCCTCGCCCTCGGGGAGGATGACGGTGGTCGCCAGCCGCACGCCATCGCGCATCCTCACCCACGCAGTGCGGATGGCCCGGCAGCCGCGGGTCACCTGGCTCGGCTCGATCGCGTCAGCCATCGCGCAGCGCCTCCCGCAGTGCGGTCACGGTACCTGCGTGTAGAACACATCATCGAACCACACCGTGTCGTTGTCCTTGATGCCGTAGCCCACGAGGAGCAGGATGGCCGAGGCCGAGCTTTCCGGGGCGGTCGCGCCGGCGGTGAGGCGCGTCCACTCGCCGGCCTTGGCGACTTCGACCGCGACCTGCCGGTCGGTGGCGTACCACCGGCCCTGGGCGTCGTTCCACCGGATCTCAAAGGTCGTGCGGTGGGGCGGTGTGACGTTCCCGGCCCGGCCCCAGGCCCAGCCCGCGTACCGCTTGCCCGGCGTCACCGGCACCCGCGTGACGTAGCACATGCACTCGCCGCCGGTGAGCGCGGCGGACAGCTTGCCCAGGTGGACGGTGCCCGTGTCGCGCCAGAGGCGGCCGCTGCCCGGGGTCTGCTGCCACACCGACCAGCCCGGTGGCGCACCCTCGGACTGCCAGTCCGGGCCCGCTGGGTTCCCGCCGCCCGCCGTCTCCTCGAAGCCCGGGTTGGTGACCAGGTTGGGCAGCTTGTCGAAGTCGCCGCGCTTCGCCCGGAGCCCGAGCACGACCGTGGAGTCAGGATCGCGGCGGCTCAGTTCGTCGATCAGCCGGTCGAGCGCCTGCGGCCCTCCGCCCTCGGCCAGCGCCTGCACCCCGCCCACCAGCGCCCCCTCCACCGCCGCGCGCCACTGCGACTGCACCCCCTCGCGACCGGCGTACTCCTTGTACCAGGAGGTGCTGAGCTCATCCTCCGTCACGCTCCGCCGGAAGGCCTCATCGCGCTCCTGGGTGATCCCGACAAGGGTGTCCACAAGCCGCTGGAGGGCGTCGCGATCGCGTGTCCGGTTGACCTCCTTCGCGACCAGCCACCCTCGAACGAACAGCGCCGGGTACTCGAAGCACCGGCGAGCATAGGCGACGCGATCCGCCACCACACCCTGCGGCGCCAGTCGAGCGCCCCCATCGAGGTGATGCTCGAGGCTCTCGAGGCCCGGCAGCGTGTAGAGGTCACACTGCTGCGCGGCACTGCCGATGCCGGCGAACCACTGCCCCGGGCGCCGGGTCAGCCACGCTCTCTCAAGCTCCGTGTAGAAGGCCGACATGGGCACGGCGGCCGGGCCGTACAGCTTCTCGAAGAACTCGGCCAGCAGCTTGTCCTCGTCGAGGTTGACGTCCCACATCATCCGTGCCTGAAGGTAGATCATCGGGCCGTAGTTGGCCCAGTAGGGATACGCCTCGGTGTGCATCGCCACCAGGCCGATCCTCTTCGAGTGCCGCAGGTCCTCTGCCAGGAGGTGCGGGTAGTACCGGGGCGCCAAAGCGCCCAGCCCGCTGTAGTCGTACTTGCCCATCTGCCGGCACTTCGCTTGCCACCGCCGCCAGAAGTCGTAGTCCTGCTTGCGGTAGGCCGGATCGAAGTACTGGGACGTGTCCTGGGTGATGTTGACGAAGACGTTCGGTTCCAGCTTGTCGATCCGCTTGGGCGGAGCCTCGACCCCCCAGTAGGCGAAGCAGCCGAGGAACTTGTCGGGGTGCTTCTCCGCCACGCCCTTCGCCACGGCGTTGACGAACGTGTAGTAGCGGTCGGAGTGGCATCGCCGCCCCCGGAACTCGTTGGGCACGTCGAGCGCGCGGCAGAGGTCACACTCGCACCATGTGTCGTTATCGCTGATGCTGACCGAGTAGGTGTGGGCGTCCGGGTGCTCGTCGAAGTACCGGTTGATCTCCTCGATGGCGATCTGCACCGTCCGTGGATTGGCCGTACACGGTTGCCAGGACGGGTGCTCGTCGCTTGTCGGCGCGACCCGATCCGCTTTGATGACCGGGTAGATCTCGGGCGCGATGGCGGCGAACTTGGACGGCGGGAAGAGGCGGTAGAGGTTGTGGCTGAAGCCCGCCTCGAATGGCACGGTCACCGCATACGGGGAGAGGCGAAGGTGGCGCCGCCACTCCTCCTGGTTGGGGTTGTCGAGCCCGCTGAACAACCGGCAGTCGAAGCTCGGCGTGTGGACCTCGTCACACGCCTCGACGCGGATCGTGGGCTGCTCCGGCAGCACCTCGAAGAGGCGCGAGGGCATGAACCAGCGGGCGCCGAGGTGGTCCTGGAGGAATCCGCAGACCCCGTTCATCGTGCCGGCAGGCGTCCGGCCGGCGATGGCCAGCACGTCCCCTCGCGCGCGGATGCGGTAGCCATCATACGACAGGCTGCCCAACTCCGTGGGGGAGAATGCCTCCCTCGCCGTGTCGCCGATCAGCACTCGCGGGCCCGTCGCCGGTGGCGAGGACGAGAGCGGAAGCGTCGCGCCGGAAATGCGGGAGAGAACGGCCACCAGCTCCTCCGCGGCCGCACGCTCGGGTCCATCAGGGCAGACGACCGTGGCGCGCGCCGCGCCGTCCTCGACCAACACGACCGCGGCGCGGGCACTGCCAGCAAGGACCAGACTCAGGACCGCGCACGCGACTGCGAGTTGCGTCCTCATGCCTCGCCTCCGTTGGGTGACGCCGTCAGCCGGCCGCACCCGGGATGATCCTCCTGGCGTTCCCCGCGTACACCTTCGCCAACACCTCGTGCGGGAGGTCCAGTCCGTAGACTCGCCAGCGTCCCTGTCTCGGGGTGGGGTCGGGCGAGTACGGGAAGTACTCGTCGGCCGTCTCCAGCAGTCGGAACCAGGTCGGCAGGACGTGACCCTCCGTTCCCGGGCGGTCGGTGCCGAAGAGGATGCGGTCCTGGTAGTCGATGAGGAACCGCCGCGCTGTGCGGGGCTGCCGGCCGAGTTCCGGGATGCGTTCGCTGAGGTCGACGTAGTAGTTGGGGCACTCGTCGAGCATCTCCGCGACCCACCTCAGGTTCTCCGCATACCCGCCCACGTGGGCGCCGTAGAAGATCGTCCCCGGATGCCTGCGGACAGCCCGGCGGAGCTGCCAGAGCAGGTCCGCGAGCGGCGGGAAGTCCCCGCCATGGAAGTGCCAATCCGGGCGGGCGTGCAGCTCGTCCCAACGCTCGTTCGTGCCGTCGAGGGGCTCGAAGAACGCTGCGGGGTCGCCGGTGTGGACGCAGACCGGCACTCCCAGCTCCCCGCACCTGGCCCACAGGGGGTCGAAGCGCTGGTCGTCGATGGGCATCAGCCGCCGCTCCGTGTCCCGGAAGCCGAGACCCAGACCCTTGGGTATCTTGATCCCCCGCGCGCCGCACTCGACCGCCTCCGCCAGAGCCTGCGCCGCGAGCCCCGGGAACCCGGGGTCGTTCACCTGCTCCCACGGCGGGTTGGTGAAGACGATGAAGCGATCCGCGTGCTGGCCGACCCAGTCGCGGATGAAGGCGGAGGTCTCGGCGCCCGGCCCGGCGTCGAGGATGACCGTCTTCTCGACCCCAAACCGGTCCATGTTCGCCACGAACACCTCCGCCGGGCTCGCCGACCAGGCGTGGTTGTGAGCGTCGATCACCGGAACGGCGGGGCGATCAACGAGGTGCTCGTCGACCACCAGCATGGAACGCGGGCGGAAGTCGTCGAGCGGGAGGGGCTCGCGGGGGCTGTGGTCGGCCATCGAGGGTGCTCTCCTGAGGCATCCTGGAGGGGCTCAGAGCGCAATCGTCGTTGAACGGTCGCCGGCCTTGCTCAGATGGAACCGCACTGTCGTCTCGCTCTCGCCGCTGACCACCTTGATCGCGTAGTCGCCGTAGAAGGCGCGAACGCTGCACCGGCCCGCCGCGTCCGTGGTCGCCTCGGCGTCGGTCCACCACTCGCCCTTGATCAGCCCCATCAGTCGCTGGTAGATCGGCTTGGGGGAGAGGTCCTTCCGCAGGAAGCCGGCAGGGGCTCCCTGCCACGCATGGCGGTCGGCGAAGTCCCACCAGGTGATCGCCTGCACGGCGGGGTGGCTGAAGAGCACCGTGTAGAAGCGCGCGGCCTCCTCCGCCTGCCTGGCTTCGCCCTCGGGCGTCGTCTCCCAGCTCTGGGGCGTCTTGGGCCCGCTGATGATCGTGGTCTCGGTGAAGTGCAGGGGAACGCCGAAGCGGGCGAAGCGCTCGCAGACCTGCCAGATGCGCTCCGTCGGCCATGCGCCCCCGTGCATGTGGCTTTGGATGCCGATGGCGTCGTAGAGGCGCCTGCCCTGCTCGTCGACCAGCTGCTTGATCACCTTCTCGTACTCCGCGTCGACGCGGTAGTCGTTGATGAGCAGCGTGGCCTGTAGGTTCGCCTGGCGCGCGATCTTGAACGGCTCGATGGTGAGGGGCATCTTCCCGAAGTGCATCCAGGCGTCGGTCATCCGTCCCGCGAAGTCGGGGCCGGCCCGGAAGGGATCGGCCGCTTCGTTCACCACGTCCCAGATATCCACTTGCCCCTTGCCCCGCCCCACGATGTCGGCCACGCGCGCGTTGGAGAGCGCGACGACCTGGTCGAGGTCGTCGGGCAACCACTCCGGCGTCCCGGCGATGTGGTTCCAGACCAGCGGGTGCCCCTTGGTCGTGACGCCGTGCTCCCGGCACCAGGCGGCGACCACCTCTCGGGAGGCGTGCTGGGGCTTCCCTGGCTGTGGCTCGTATCCCCGCCAGTAGAAGGGGAGCGTGGCGTAGTTCAGCAGGGCTGCGAACTGGTCCCGGTACTTCGCCCTGTCCTCGTCGTTAGGCTGCTCCCAGCCGAAGATGTTGCAGCCGAACAGGAACTCGTGCCGCATCTGCCGGATCTCGACCCGAGCGTTCGGCACGGGCTTGCCGTTCCGGTCGACGACACTGATGACGAGCTCTGCGGTGCGGTACTGACGGATGCGTTCCGGCGCGTGCTCGAGAATCTCCACGGCGGTCATCTCCTGAGCGACGGCGGAGTCCTGCCCCAGCCAGGCCGGGAAGAGGCAGGCAAGGCCGATCAGCGGGAGGCTCATGGTGGCCCACCTCGGGCAAGGGTGCTGCGTGGTCGTGGTTCACCGCTCCGCGGCCCCGCCCCTCCCGGCTGGGGCGGCGCCGACAGCCGGTCGGGAGGCGCGAGCAAAGAAGGTGAAGACTAACGGGGTGGCGAAGTGCCATCGCAGTTGGGCCAGTGACCAGCGGGCGACCGGCGGCAACCGGTCGCCTTGCCGAATCCACCGATGGAGGTGTCGTCAAGATGACCAAGCGGACGCAGGGGTTCACTCTAATCGAGCTGTTGGTCGTCATCGCCATCATCGCCATTCTAGCTGCAATCCTCTTCCCGGTCTTCGCGCGAGCGCGCGAGAAGGCGCGCCAGACAAGCTGCCTCAATAACCTGAAGCAGATCTCTCTGGCCCTCCAGCAGTACATGACCGACTACGACGGCGTCCTGCCCGGCCCGTGGTGCTGTCCGCCCGCTCTGGGCGGCGCGCCTATCGGCGTCGATTACGGCACCTCAATCCCTGCGGACCTGAACTTCCAGTTGCGTCGGCCCCTGCAATGGCCGGGGAACGGCATCGGTTGCGCGTGGGTGGACCTGCTGATGCCCTACATGAAGAACGACCAGATCGCGTTCTGCCCCTCGGACCCCGGGGAGGGGCGCTGGTTCAACCCGGGCGACAAGGTGTCGTATGACTGGCGCCACTGGATTGCTGCGATTCCCTATGTCTATGTCTCATGGGGGGCGGCAGCGGTCGTACCCAAGGACTCTTGGTTCCAGTTCCCGGCCCAGGTCTTCTTCATCCACGAGTTGGACCCGTGGCACTCAGGGAACAGCTCTCCGTATTTCTGGACCGGGACGAACCAGCGCAAGGGGGCGAACGTCGGCTTCCTGGATGGCCACGCGAAGTTCCAGCAGCTCAACGATGACCCCCACTGGCCGTTTATCACCTGGGGTAACCCAGCCGGCGGGGGAGCGCAGGACTTCTAGGGCCCACGGTGGGGCCCGCACTGGTTCGTCGAGCCGACGGGGGCCGGGTGGACGCACGACCCCAATGTCGGGCGCGACTTCAACTGAACCCCACGCCCGCCACCACACGCCCTGGGGGCGGCGGCTCCTGAGTGGGTGACTGCTGGGTCGTCGCACGGACACCCGCTGCCTGTGCTCGCGGCCTCGGTCACCCTCTGTTCGAAGGCGCCGCCGGCCCCAGGCCCAACCACCCGATGACCGGCCCCTCGGGCCCCCACCGCTCCACAGCGATCCGCTTCCCATCGGGCGACCAACTGGGATCGTAGTAGCGCGCGCCCGGCGCCGTGAGGCGACGTTGGGCGGAGCCGGCGGCGTTCATGACCCAGATGGCCGTCTCCTCCCCGTGGCTCCGCACGTAGGCGATGCGGGCGCCGTCCGGCGACCAGGCGGGGCGCCACTCGTTCTCCTCGCTCGTGGTCAGTCGCCTGGGGTTGCCCCCCGACGGGTCCATGACCCAGATGTCGGATGACCCCGCCCGTTCGCTCCCGAAGGCGATGAGCTTCCCATCGGGCGACCACGCCGGCGTCGTGTCCGGCGCCTTGCTGGTCGTGAGCGGGGCCTTGTGGTGGCCGTTCGCATCCATCACCCAAATGTCCATCTGGCCGAGAGCGTCCGACTGGTAGGCGATCCGCTTGCCGTCCGGGCTCCACGTCGGGAACCCGTCGAAGCCGGGCGAGCGGGTCAGACGCTTCGCCGGCCCGCCCTTGACAGGCGCGACGTAGATGTCGACGCTGCCCGCGCGGTCGCTGTGGAAGGCGATGGCATCCTCCGATGGCGACCACGCCGGGCAGTCATCCGACGCGGGATCGCTCACGAGCGCCCAGACCCGGCTCTTCTCCAGGTCGAGCAGCATGATGTCGCCCCGGTCGCCCTCGGGTCGGACGTACGCGATCAGCTTCCCGTCAGGTGACCACGCGGGCGCCCGCGCCGGGAAGGGGGAGAACGGGATGAAGCGGTCCCTGGGCGGAGAGGCGGCGCGTTGCCGCTCGGCGCCACGGCAGCCCGGGAGGAGGGCGAGACCTGCGCCCAGTAGTGCGAGCCAACCGCCGAGCATCCACCGTGGTGCGAGTGTCATGACGAGGTGACTGGAGCCGAATGGCCGAAATGGCCTCGCTGATGTGCCGACCCTATCCGAAGGGCTGACCAGTGAGTCCGCGCTGTCGAGCCGCACTGCTCCTCGCAGCCTTTGTCGCGTGCGCGACGGGCGACGGCTGCCGACGGCGGTCGGCCGCAGCTTGGCGCGTCGTGGTCCTCGCGGCGGCCAGTCTCGATCAGGTTCTCGCCGACCTCTCGCAGGACCTTCGCAAGACGCGGGGGCTCGAGGTTGAGGTGCAGATCAGCGGCAGCCAGGAGGCGGCCCGCAAGGTGAGCGAGTACGGGCTGCCGGCCGATGTGGTGATCGTGGCCGACTACCGGGTCATCGAGTGGCTCCTCAGGCCGGCCCACGCCCGGTGGACCGTCCGCTTCGCGACCAACGAGCTGGTCATCGCCTACAGCGAACGGAGCAAGTACGCCAGCGAGATCTCGCCGGACAACTGGCCGGCTATCCTGCTTCGCCCGGGCGTCAAGGTCGCCCGGGCCGACGAGAACCTCGCGCCGGTTGGCTACCAGACGTTGCTCTGCTGGCAGCTGGCAGCGATCAAGTACCGGGCGCTACTGAAGGGGCGCGACCTCGCGGCGACCCTCCTGGCGCGCACCTCGGAGGACCTGGTCCGGCCGGATGTGACGGGCCTCGTCCCGCTGATCGGCACCCGCGCCGACTACGCGTTCGTCTACCGCAGCGTCGCCTACGGGCACAACCTCCCGTATGTCCGTCTGCCCGGCGAGGTGAACCTCGCCGATCCCAGCCAGGCGGCCTTCTACGGCCAGGCCCACGTGCAGCTACCCGAACCCAAGCGGACCGTGGACGGGGCGCCGATCGTCTACGGCCTCACCATCGCCTTGAATGCGCCGCACCCGGAGGCGGCGACAGTGTTCGTGGAGGCACTGCTCGGAGCGGGGGGGCGGAAGGTGCTCGAGCGAAACGGGTTCACTCCGCTCCCAGAGCCGGTCTGCAGCGACCCGCCGGGCTACCTGCCGCAGCCCCTGCGGGAGTTCGCCAGGTCCGACAGGGTAACCCCGTGAGACGCTCCGACATCGCAGCCATCGCCGGGCTGCTTCTCCTCGTCCACGCCCTCCTGGCGCTGGGGGAGGCGCGCGGGCTGCCGTTCCACCTCGACCACCTCGTAAACGCGGCCCTCTTCGTCACCAACGTCTACGCGCTGCTCGGCCTGTACTTCATCGCGCAGCGGTTCCGGTGGCCGATCGCCGCCCTCTACGTGGTCGGCTACTGCGCCATCTTCTACGTCTACTTCATCTTCGAGCCCGATTGGCAGCCGAGCTTCTTCCTCTACGCCGTCCTGTACGCCAGCCTGTTCCGCCTGCCATTGGGCATCGGCCTGCTCGTCATCTACATGCTCTCCAACGCGTTCGCGCAGCCCTACCCGGCGGCAGCCTTCGTCACCGTGGGGGCGACCTTCGCCGCGGCCTACGCGGCGGGGACGAAGGGGGCGGGTTGGTTCCAGGTGACCCTGCTCGCGCTCGGGACGGGCTGCTTCCTCGTCCTCCTGTTCCCGATCACCTCGTTCCTCCTCATGGACGCCCCGCAGACCCTCTTGCAGACACTTCGCGAGCCGGAGGTCAGCGAAGCCCTCAAGACCAGCCTGCTCTCGGCGAGTGTCGCGACCGGCGTCGGCTTGGTCTTCGGTGTGCCGCTGGCCTACGCTCTAGCGCGCGCTCGCTTCCCTGGCCGGGGCATCCTGGAGACGGCGGTGGACGTGCCCATTCTAGTGCCCCAGTCGGCAGCCGGAATCGCCTTTCTCTGGATACTCGGCGAGAAGGGGCCACTCGGGGACGTCCTCCACGTCCCTGGCACCTTCGCCGGCGTGGTGGTTGCGCAGGCCTTTGTCAGTGCCCCTTTCCTCATCAAGAGCGCGATGACCGCGTTCGAGTCGATTGGGGGGCAGTACGAGGCGGCCGCGCGCACACTGGGGGCCGATGAGTGGGGCGTGTTCTGGCGGATCAGCGTCCCACTCGCCGGGCGTGGCATCTTCGTCGGCTGCATTCTGGCCTGGTCGCGGGCGATCAGCGAGGTCGGCTCGGTGGCGCTGCTCGCCTACCACCCCCTCACCGCGCCCATCCTGGTGTTCGCCAAGGGGTCGCAGGTGGGCATTAGCGAGGCGCGCCCGATCGCCGTCCTGCTGGTCCTCGCGTGCCTGTGGGTCTTCGTGGGGCTCCACCTGGTGCGGTCGGTGGCGTTCCGAAGGTTCGTGTCGGGGGGCGCGCCATGACGGTCCTGCAGCTCCCGAGGCGAGTCCCCGGGAGCCCGGCAGGTAGCCGGCCCTCGCTTGTCTCCGGAGGTCACTGAAGCCGAGGTCGGTGGGCCGTCGGCCCCTCCTGGGGGCCAGGCGACGCTGACCTCGGAGCGCGCGCGTTAGCGGAGTACCCGGAGGCCGAGGTGCTGCTCGAAGGGGTCGAAGTCGTCGTCGTTGTGCAGGAGGAGGTGGCCGGTCCCGATGCAGAAGGTCGCGATCAGACAGCCGATCGTGCCGCGCACCGTGATCCCCAGGGGTGCAATCGCTGATTGTGGGCAGTTCGTGCTCCGGCGGCGTGCCACGGGCAGTTGCCGTCTGCTGCCAGTGCCACGCCCTGACCCTGGCGTGGTGGCCTCCAGAGGGAAACTGCACCCCGGACACCTGCTTCCCGTGCCGCCCTCGCCCGCTGAACGCCAGGCCCCTTACGCCTGCACCCGCCGGCGACCGCGCCGGCCCGGAGAATGCGCCTTCAGGGCCCATCCGCGCGGTGCCAAGCGTCGGCTTTTGTCGCCCGACGCGGCCCTTCTCCGCAGGTAGCCATCTTCCGACGTGGCACCGGCGGGGAGGCTGCCCGTGCCACTGCCGCCACAGGCCGACTACCTACCATCTGCGGTCGCACCCCGGACCGAGAAAGGCGGACCGAAGAAGGGCCGAAAAAGCCGAAAAAGCCGCTTGACGAGCTTGGCTGGTGCGCGTATACTACCCCTTCGTGCATTACCCCTCTTCCATGCGCGGTGGCTATGTCACGACTCCTCACCCGCTGCAGTCAGACGTGCATGGTATCTTGCCCGACACCGACCATCACTTCCAACCCCTTCGACTGACGTAACGACGATTCCGCTTGCACTGCCAGCCCAGGAGGTTTCGCGAAATGGCGGGGAGCGCGGCCAAGCCGGTTGCCGGTGTCGTTGCCTCAGACGATGAGATTCTGCCTATCCCGAACCTCATCGAGATCCAGCTCGAGTCCTACGACTGGTTCCTGAAGGACGGCCTACGGGAGCTGTTCGACAGCTTCAGCCCGGTCGAGGACTACACCGGCAACATCGCGCTGGAGTTCATGGACTACACCATCGGCGAGCCGAAGCTGTCGCTCGATGAGTGCCGGGAGCGCGACGCCACCTATGAGGCGCCGCTGCACGTCAAGGTGCGCCTGGTCAACAAGGAAGTCGGCGAGATCAAGGAGAGCGAGGTTTACCTGGGCGAGATTCCCAAGATGACCGAGCGCGGCACCTTCCTGATCAACGGCGCCGAGCGGGTCGTCATCAGCCAGCTCGCCCGCTCCTTTGGCGTGTACTTCCGGGATAGCATCGACTTCTCCGGGCGGATGCTCTACTCGGCGCAGGTCATCCCGAACGAGGGCGCCTGGGTCGAGATCGACACCGACGGCGTTGGCGTGATCAGCATCAAGATCGGCCAGGCGCGCAAGTTCCCCGTCACCACGGTTCTCCGTGCGCTCGACTGGTTCGAGCAGGGGCAGAAGCGCACTACGCCGCCGACGGGCACCGATGAGGAGATCCTCCGGCGCTTTGGCAAGCCCGAGCGGCTGCCGATCGAACAGCTCCCCAAGCTCATTGCCGAGCAGCACGCGCACCAGGCGCCGGGCGCGGAGGTGCGCGACGAGTTCTACAGCACGAACCAGGTGCAGGAAGTCGGGGGCGATGTCATCGTCGACGCGTGGTCGTTGATCGATGAGAGTGCCGCCAAGCGGATTGCCAAGCTGCCGCGCAAGCAGCTCGACGTGATCCGCGTGCCCCACCAGATCGCCGCCGCCCTGCGCGTCGACCCGACGCACACCGGCGAGGAGGGGCTGCTCGACACCTACCGCAAGATCAGGCCCGGCGATCCGCCCACGATCGACAGCGCCGAGTCGTTGATCGGTTCGTATTTCTTCGATGTCAAGCGTTACGATCTGGCGCCGGTCGGCCGGTACAAGCTCGACAAGAAGCTGGGCATCGATATCGATCCGAACGTGCGGGTCCTCACGCGCGAGGACATCATGGCCATCGTCGACTACCTCCTGGGACTGCCGCGCGGGCAGGGCACCACGGACGACATCGACCACCTACAGAACAAGCGCGTGCGGGCGGTGGGGGAGCTGCTTCAGGCGCAGTTGCGGCTCGGTTTCCTGCGGATGGAGCGGGTGGCCAAGGAACGCATGACCAGCCTGGAGCCGGACAAGATGGTGGCTCAGACCATCATCAGCATCAAGCCGATCAGCGCGCAGATGAAGTCGTTCTTCGGCAGCGGGTCGCTCTCCCAGTTCATGGATCAGATCAACCCGCTGGCCGAGCTGGCGCACAAGCGCCGTCTGAGCGCGCTCGGACCGGGCGGGTTGAGCAAGCAGAGCGCGAAGCTCGAGGTTCGCGACGTCCACCACTCCCACTATGGGCGCATCTGTCCGATCGAGACGCCGGAAGGGCCGAACATCGGTCTGATCGGCTACCTGGCCCTTTACGCGCGGCTGGACCCCTACGGCTTCATCATGACGCCCTACCGCGTGGTGAAGGACGGCCGGGTAACCAACGAGATTCACTACCTGACTGCGGACGAGGAGGAGGGGCGGCACATCGCGCCCGCCTCGGAGCCGATTGACGAGCACGGGCGGTTCGCCAACAAGCGCATCCAAGTCCGCCACAGCGGGCAGTTCCCGACGGTCGACCCGGCGGAGGTTCACTACCGCGACGTGACGGCGAAACAGGTGTTCAGCGTTGCGACCTCGCTCATTCCGTTCCTCGAGAACGACGAGCCGGTGCGTGGCTTGGCCGGCTCCAACATGCAGCGGCAGGCGGTGCCGCTGATCGTCAGCGAGACACCGTGGATCAAGACGGGCATGGAGAAGCGCACGGCTCAGGACGCAGGGGCCGTCCTCCTGGCCGTGAAGAACGGCACAGTGCTCTACTCCACCGCCCAGAAGATCGTCGTGCAGTACGACGGGGAGCCGGAGCCTACGACCTACCCGCTCCAGAGCTTCGTCCGCACCAACATGGGCACGTGCATCAACCAGAAGCGTCTGGTCATGCCCGGGCAGAGGATCAGGAAGGGGCAGCCGCTGGCGGACGGCCCGTGCACCCGCGGCGGAGAGCTCGCCCTCGGCAAGAACCTGCTGGTGGCCTTCCTCCCCTGGGAGGGCTACAACTACGAGGACGCGGTCCTCATCAGCGAGCGGCTGGTAGAGGATGACACCTTCACCTCGATCCACATCGAGAAGTTCGAGACCGAGGCGCGGGACACCAAGCTCGGACCGGAGGAGATCACCCGAGACATTCCCAACGTCGGCGAGGATGCACTACGTGACCTCGACGAGAGCGGAATCGTTCGAGTGGGCGCCGAGGTGCGGCCGGAGGACATCCTGGTCGGCAAGGTGGCACCGAAGGGGCAGTCGGAGTTGACGGCGGAGGAGAAGCTCGTCATCGCCATCTTCGGCAAGAAGGCCGAGGAGATGCGGGACGTGTCGCTTCCGGTCCCGCACGGCGAGAAGGGCATCGTCCTGGCGACCAAGGTCTTCAGCCGCTACAAGTACGAGTGCGATACCTGCCATGCCGAGTTCAACTACGGCAAGCCGCCGGAACACCTGGAGTGCAACCGCTGCCTGGGCAAGCTGAAGCGCAAGCCGGGAGACGAGCTGCTGCCCGGTGTGAACCAACTGGTCCGCATCTACGTGGCTCAGCGCCGCAAGATCATGGTGGGCGACAAGCTCACCGGGCGGCATGGGAACAAGGGCGTCATCGCCAAGATCATGCCCGCTGAGGACATGCCGTATCTGCCCGACGGCACGCCAATCGATGTGTGCCTCAACCCCCTGAGCGTGCCGTCGCGCATGAACGTGGGGCAGATCATCGAGACCCATCTGGGCCTCGTCGCCAAGCACCTGAAGCAGGAGTTCACCTGCCCTATCTTCGAGGGAATCGACCACGCCGTCATCTGGAACGGCGTCCGCCAGGTCCAGGAGCAGTGGGCGGCCGACGCCCTGCGCTCGTCGGCGACGGCTGAGCTGAACCGCTTCGGCGACTGGGTCACGCTCAATGGCGAGGGCTCGGTCGAGGAGCTGGAAGCCACTATCGTATCGCAGCTCGCGGAGCGAACGCCGGAGGAGCTGGAACAGCTCGCGGAGTGGTTGGGGTTGCCCCTCGTAGAGGAGGGCCGGCCGAACCGGCGCCAGCAGGCCAAGGCGATCTTCCACCAGGCGCGGGAGAATGCCCTGCGCCTGGCGCGTCTGGACGCCTCGACCGGGCAAATGCAGGTCTTCGACGGCCGCACGGGCGAGCCGTTTAACAAGCCGGTCACCGTCGGTTACATGTATATCCTGAAGCTTCTGCACCTGGTGGAGGACAAGATCCACGCGCGCTCGACCGGGCCCTACTCCCTGGTGACCCAGCAGCCCCTCGGCGGTAAGGCGCAGTTCGGCGGGCAGCGGTTCGGGGAGATGGAGGTGTGGGCGCTCGAGGCGTATGGCGCGGCGCATACGCTGCAGGAGATTCTGACCATCAAGTCCGACGACGTCATGGGTCGCGTGAAGACATACGAGTCGATTGTGAAGGGTGAGAACATCCAGGAGCCCGGCGTGCCGGAGTCCTTCAAGATCCTCATCAAGGAGCTCCAGAGCCTTGGGCTTCAGATGACGACCGAGACCGGGGATGGTCGGGTGGTGGAGATGAAGGAGTCCGACGAGGAGTTCGACTGAGCCTCACGCCAACGGCGCAGGCGCCTTGCTTGCGCTCGTTGCCGGGCGACGAGGCCCGCCCTACGCGCCGTACCCAAGGAGGCGAAACAGCTTGGCGGAAGGGGCTAACTTCGACATTGTCGGCATCGGTCTGGCTTCGCCCAAGGACATCCGCACCTGGTCGCGCGGCGAGGTGAAGAAGCCGGAGACCATCAACTATCGGACCTTCAAGCCTGAGCGGGATGGTCTCTTCTGCGAGCGGATCTTCGGGCCCTCGCGCGACTGGGAGTGCCACTGCGGGAAGTACAAGAAGGTCAAGTTCAAGGGGATCGTCTGCGATCGCTGCGGGGTGGAGGTGACGCGGGCGAAGGTGCGGCGGCGGCGCATGGGCCACATCGAGCTGGCCGCACCCGTGTGCCACATCTGGTATCTCAAGGGCGTGCCGAGCCCCATCAGCTTGCTGCTCGACATGTCCACCCGAGTGCTCGAGAAGGTCGTGTACTTCGCCTCCTACATCGTCACCCACGTGGACGTGGAGAAGCTCCGGACTCACCAGCAGGCGATCCTGGATGCGGTCGAGCGCCAGAAGAGCGTCATCGAGGGGGAGTGCGAGGCAGCGGTCGCCGACCTGAGGCGCCGCTACGAGGAGCACCAGAAGGAGATCGCGGAAGGGAAGGGCGAGGACGCCCTGGCAGAGGAACCCGGCGAGGAGGAGGACAAGGGGACGTGGGACGCCGACTTCTTCGCCCCCCCGACACCGCTCACCGAGGAGGAGCTCCTGGCGCGCATGGGGGCGGAGAAGGACGCCTCCGCGGAGCAGATGCAGGAACTGGATCGGGCTGCCGGCCTGCTGTTTGAGCTTCAGCCCAAGCAGCTGATCTCGGAGATCGACTACCGCGCCCTGACGACGTTGACCGAGGTCTGCAGCGACCGGCTTCCGGGCGACTTCAAGGATGTGTTCCACGCGGGCCTCGGTGCCCAGGCGCTGCAGGAGCTGCTGAAGCAGATCGATCTCGACGAGCTGGCCCATGAACTCCGGAAGGAGATCGATGAGCGCACCGGGGCTCGCCGCGCTCGCGCGATCAAGCGGCTGCAGATCGTCGAGGCCTTCCGCAGGTCGAAGAACCGGCCGGAGTGGATGGTCCTGGAGGCCATTCCCGTGCTTCCGCCGGAGCTGCGGCCGATGGTGCAGCTCGACGGCGGTCGGTTTGCCACCTCCGACCTCAACGACCTCTACCGCCGGATCATCAACCGCAACAACCGTCTCCGCCGCATTGTGGAGATCAAGGCGCCGGAGTCGATCATCAACCACGAGAAGCGCCTCCTCCAGGAGGCCGTGGATGCCCTGATCGACAACGGTCGCCGAGCACGCCCCGTGCAGGGCTCGAACAAGCGCCCCCTCAAGAGCCTCAGCGACATGCTGAAGGGCAAGGAGGGCCGGTTCCGCAAGAACCTGCTGGGGAAGCGCGTGGACTACTCCGGACGCTCGGTCATCGTGGTCGGGCCGGAGCTGAAGCTCCACCAGGCGGGCATCCCGCGCGAGATGGCGCTGGAGTTGTTCAAGCCGTTCGTGATGAAGCGGCTGGTCGAGAAGCAGTTCACCACCAACATCAAGACCGCGAAGCGAATGGTGGACCGGCTGCGGAGCGAGGTGTGGGACGCCCTCGAGGAGGTCATCGAGGACCACCCCATTCTGCTCAACCGCGCCCCCACGCTGCACCGTTTGGGGATTCAAGCCTTCGAGCCGGTCCTGATCGACGGCAAGGCGATCCAGCTGCACCCGCTCGTCTGCCACGCCTTCAATGCGGACTTCGACGGCGACCAGATGGCGGTGCACGTGCCGCTGTCGGCACACGCGCAAGCTGAGGCGCGGCTGCTCATGCTCTCGTCGCGGAACCTGTTCAAGCCGGCCGATGGCAAGCCGGTGGTGGCTCCGCTCTACGACGTCGTTCTCGGCTGCTACTACATGACCCAGGAGAACCCCACGGCCGTGGGTTCGGGGAAGGTGTTCCAGGGCCCGGAGGCGGTCGAGACCGCCTACGCGCACCAGGCGGTTGACCTGCACGCCAGGATCAAGTGCCGAATGCCCGAGATCGTCATCGGGGCGAAGAAGGGAGGCGAGGCGGTCGAGATCGAGCCGCTGCTCCTCCGCGAGCTTCGGCGGGCCGTGGCGGAGACCAAGGGGGCCGGCCACCCGATCCGGCCCAGCCAGGTGACCGTCAAGCTCACCAAGAAGGAGGCCGCGGAGCTCTTCGCCCGGAGGGCCGCCGAGGAGGAGGCGACCGACTACGAGCCCGATAGCGACATGGCACTCGAGGTGGAAGCCAGACGACCCATCGCCTCCGCCATCACCGAGGGTCGCGCACCACTGGGGGTCGAGTACACCGCCGGCGTGCGCCGGGTCATCCAGGAGACCACCGTTGGTCGGGTGCTCTTCAACCAGCTCCTCCCGCTCGACATGCGCTACGTCAACCGCGATGTGGCGAAGGACGAGTTGGCGCACATCACCGAGCAGTCCTTCGTGATCTATGGCGTGGAGAGGACCGCCGAGCTGGTCGACAAGATCAAGGACGCCGGGTTCAAGTTCGCGACGCGATCGGGCCTCTCGATCTGCCTCAGCGACACGCAGATCCCGAACAAGCGGGACGAGATCCTGCGCGACACCGAGAAGCAGGTCGTCGCGGAGAACCGTGCCTGGCGCAGCGGCGCTATCACCTCCGGCGACCGCGAGCGGCTGGTCCTTGAGCTCTGGCGCCAGGCCCGAGACAAAGTCGCCGACTCCATCCTGGAGAGCATTGACAAGTTCAACCCGCTGTGGATGATGACCAATTCCGGGGCGCGCGCGAAGCGAACCCACCTCTGCCAGATCTCAGGCATGCGCGGCCTGATGATCGACCCGTTCGGCCGGCTGATCGAGGACCTGCCGGTGAAGAGCAACTTCCAGGAGGGCCTCAACGTCCTGGAGTACTTCGTGTCCACGCACGGCGCCCGCAAGGGGCTGGCCGACGTCGCCCTTCGTACCGCGGACGCCGGGTACCTCACCCGCCGCTTGGTCGACGTCTCGCAGGACGTGATCATCCGCGAGGAGGACTGCGGGACTGACGAGGGCATCACCTTCACCAACATGTACGAGACGGAGATCCACTGTCCGAACTGCGGCGTGGAGGACCACTACCGCCAGCCCACCTGCCGGGAGTGCGGCCATGCGCTGCCGCCGGGCCTGGACTCACGCCGCCTGGAGCGGATTGAGGAGCGGGTATATGGCCGGACCGTCGCGGACGACGTCATCGACCCGAAGACCGGCGAGGTGATCGTGGAGCGGGGCGAGATGGTCGACCGCGAGGCGAGGGGCAAGATCGAGGCGGCGGACATCTCCGCCATCCGCATCTTCTCTCCGATGACCTGCGAGCTGCGGCAGGGCGTGTGCGCCAAGTGCTACGGCATGGACCTCGCCTCACACCGGCGGATCGATGTGGGGACGGCGGTCGGGATCATCGCTGCGCAATCGATCGGCGAGCCCGGCACGCAGCTCACGATGCGTACCTTCCACACCGGAGGCATCGCCGCCACCTACCTCACCGGCGTGGCCGAGGTCAAGCGCAAGAAGCAGGAGGCGCTGCACAGCCTCCATGAGGACATCGACCGCGGTCTCATCAGTCTGGACGCCACCGGCGGCGAGCGCGAGCGGACCAAGGCCATCCAGGACATGCTCAAGGTTCTGGAGACCCCGGTTCAGGGGCTGCTGAGGGTTGTCGAGCTGTTCGAGGCGCGCAAGCCGAAGGGCCAGGCCATTACGGCGTCGGTCGACGGTCTGGTCGCGGAGGTTGAGACCAAGGGGCTGCGGCGTCTGATAATCCACGCGACCCACTCGCTGGATGACGTGAAGTCGGTTCGCGGGGAGCGCCTCGCGGCGGACGTCATCCAGAAGCGCACGAAGAAGCTCCTTGCCAAGGCCGGCGAGAAGCTGACCGAGAAGACGATCCGCAAGCTGCGAACCGCCGCGGTGCGGGACGTTGTGATCGAGAAGTCGCACCTCGTGCCTCACCGCGGGGCGCTCTACGTGGCCAAGAACCAGCAGGTGCGAGCCGGCGACCGCCTGACGGCAGGTCCCCTCGACCCGCAGCGGGTCCTGCAACTGAAAGGCGTGCGCGGTGTTCAGGAGTACCTGATCCGCGAGATCCAGAAGGTCTACCGCGACCAGGGCGTGACCATCAACGACAAGCACATCGAGGTCATCGTGCGCCAGATGCTGCGCAAGCGGAAGATCCGCGACCACGGCGACACGGACTTCCTCGAGGGGCAGGTGGTGGACCGGTTCGCGTTCGAGGACGAGAACCTGCGTATCGAGCAGCTCGGCGGCCGCCCGGCCATCGCGGACTGGGTGCTGCTCGGTATCACCGAGGCCTCGCTGGCGACCGATAGCTTCCTCTCCGCCGCGTCATTCCAGCGGACGACCCGCGTGCTCGCGGAGGCCGCGACGGCCGGCAAGAAGGACCCACTGCTCGGGCTGAAGGAGAATGTAATCATCGGGCGGCTCATCCCGGCCGGTAGCGGGATGGCCCGGCACCGGGATCGCGACATCGCCTACAGCGAAGACGTGCTGGCGCAGCTTGACGTGCTGTCTCAGACGCAGCACGCGGAGGCCCGGCCGAAGTCGGCCGACCTCTTCGAGGAGGCCGAGGCTGCGCTACAGGCGCCGCTGCCGGCGGTGCTGGCCCTGAGCCGTGTGGGGGAAGAGGACGTCGACTTGGGCGCCGAGGACCTTGGCGAGGATGACGAGGGCGACGTCGCTCTCGCTGCCGAGCTGCTGGGTAACGGTGACGAGGAGGTCGATCTGGGCGAGGTCGCCGCGGAGGAGTAGCCGGCGCCGCTGAAGACGATGTCGTGGCAGGGGCCGCGCCGAGCGATCGGCGGCGGCCCCTGCGTCGTTCTGGGGCGTCCATGCCGTCTCAGGCGTCGCGGATCAGGTTGGCCTCTGGGTGCCAGGGAGGCAGGCCGCGTGAGATCGTAACGCCGTACACCGGCCCTGCCCCCGCCCGGCGCAGGACCCGGGCGCACTCGCGGAGGGTCGCTCCCGTCGTGCACACATCATCAACCAGCAAGACATGAACGCCGGGCGCGGGCCAGGGCTCCCGCGCCGCGAAGGCCCCTCGGACGTTAGCCTCCCGCTCCTGCCGAGTTCGGGGCCGATCCGGAAGCGCCTGCGGCGGAGTGTTCCTGACGCGCCGCAGCCAGCCGCGGCGGACCGGCATGCCCGTCAGCTCCCCCAGCGCGACGCCGAGCAGCTCCGCCTGGTCGTACCCGCGCTGTCGCCTGCGCAAGGGGTGGAGGGGAACGGGAATGATGGCCTCGAGCTCGGCCGGGTCGATCAGGCCGCCCGGAGGCTCGGAGCTGAGCAGGCCCGCCAGGAGTGAGGCCAGGGGCCTTGCGAGGCGGATGCGCCCCGCGAACTTGAAGCGGTTGACCGCCTGGCGAAGCTGGCCGGCGTGCAGGCCGAAGCTGCGTGCCCGGCAAAGTGCGGGACGACGTCTGCGGGCGCAGTCGCGGCACCAGTCGCGCGCGTGGGCTCCCGGGTCAAACGGCTCGCCGCAGCGCTCGCACCAGGGCCGGGCGATCCGCTCGAAGCCGGCAGCACAGGCCTCGCACAGGGGGGTAGGGCAGAAGCGGCCGCAGACCTGGCACCGCGGTGGGAAGAGGAGGTCCGCGAATGCGGCGAGGAGTTCACGCAGGAGCTTGGCGGACCCCTTGGGCATGGGCTAGGCAGGAGGGCGCAGCGCCGACGCCCCTACGCCGTGGCAAAAGGCCTGAGCCTACTCCTCATCCTCGTCGGGCTCGTCCTGCTCGGCGCGAGGTTGGCGGGACGCCCCGGCAGGGATCGGCGAAATCACCAGGTTGCGGTGCCGGCCCTCGCCCTCGCTGTAGGTCTCCACGCGTTCGTCGCTGCGCAGCGCCATGTGGATGACGCGACGCTCGTAGGCCTTCAGATCGCGGACGACGACTTCGCGCCCCGTCTGCTTCGCCTTGGCGGCGTAGGTGAAGGCCGTGGCCTCGAGCGCACGGCGGCGCCGGTCGCGGTAGCCCTCCGCGTCCAGAACCACGCGGGCATGCTCCCCTGTGCCGCGGTTCGCGATGATCGCGCTGAGAAGCTGAAGTGCATCCAGAGTATCGCCATGCTTGCCGATGACGAGGGCGATGTCGTCGCCGCTGAGGTCGATGACGACTTGGTCCTCGCCGATCTCGACGGCGCGGGCCGTGACCGAGATCCCCATCAGCCGGAGGATCTCGTTGGCCGTCTCCTCGGCGCGATTGGCGAGGCGGGCGAGTTCGTCCTCGGCGAGGGCCACGTCGGGCGTTTCTACCGGCTCCCGTGCGGGCCCCGGTTCCTCGGCCGGCTCGACGGCGGTTGTCGGGCCGAGCTCGAGCCTGACGCTTGCGCGCGCCTTCACGCTACCCCCAAGGAGGCCGAGCAGGCCGCGCCTCTCCTCGATGACCTCAACGTCAATCCGGTCCTCGGGCACGCCCAGTTGCTCCGCCGCCTGTGCCCGGATCTCCTCGATCGTCCTTCCCGTGAGTTCAACGGACTTCATGCCTACTCACTTCCTCGACGCGGGCCAGCGGGTCACAGCCCACGCCGGTCTCGGCAGTGCAGCGACGCTCGCGCGCCGCCCCTCATGCTCGACGCTTGCGCTTGCGCGTCGACCGCCGCTGTTCCCTCTTCTCATTAGCCTTCTTCTGTTCGTAGCTGGGCGGGCTGTTCCCTTCCTCGGTTGGCTTTTCGCCCGAGAGCCAACCCCTCAGCCGACCGAAGAGCGAGGGGTCGGGCTGAAGGCTAGGCTGGCTGCGGGGGCCGCTGCTACCCGGTTCAAGCGTGATCACCCGCTCCTTACCCGCCTCATCCTCGCTGCTCTGCTCCTTGGGCGTCCGCGTGGCCAGGTACTGCTGCGGCAGGTAGATGAGATTGGTCCCGAGCCAGTACAGGATGAACCCCGAGGCGATCCCCTGGAAGAACACGAAGAACATCAACGGCATCATCCAGACCATCATGTTCTGCTGTTGCTGCTGCTGGGGATCAGCGACCGGCTGGTTCTTCGTCGTCAGCTTCTGGAAGGCGACCATGCTGATCGTGTAGAGCACGAGCAGCGGGAGGTCGGGATCGGCCAAGCTCCTGATCCACAGGAAGTGGTGGTGCGACAGCTGGACCGTGTACGCCCGCACGCCCGAGTACACCATCCAGAGGAGTGGCATCTGAATCACGAGCGGCAGGCAGCCGCCGAGGGGGTTCACCTTGTTTGCGCGACAGAGCTTCCAGAAGTCCTCCTGGAACTTCTGCTTGTCCGCCCCATGCTTCCCCTGCAGGGCCTTGATTTGCGGCTGCAGCTTCTGCATGGCCTTGGCGGACTCGAGCTGCTTCCTGGTGAGCGGCCAGAGGAGGAGACGGGTCACGACCGCCAGCAGGATCATCCCGATTCCCGCGTTGGCGCCCGAGACCGCTACGATCGCATCGACGAACTTGTACCAGAAACCGATGCTCTCCAGGGCATCGAGCCGCTTGCCGACAGCCTGACGGAGCGGCGTGGACTGCCACTGCCGGTTGTCCACCAGCACCCACGTCGCGGGCATGGTCGTCGTAGAGGCCTTGCGCTGCCCGACCCGGCCCTCGAGCGTCCAGGCCAGGTTGTACAGCGTGAGGGCGGCCTTCCGGTCCCGCAGCTTCTCCTCGGCAACCTGCCCCCCGTGGGCCATGGCAAAGCCGCCCCAGACGCTGGCGCCCGGCCCGCTGCTGCTCGACGCCGTCCGGTAGAGCTCGACCGCCTCGCGGTAGTTGGCGATGTCGTCGCGCAGCTCATGGAGGCGCGCCAACCGGACCAGGGTCAGCGTCGGGGCGGGGGTGACTTGCTGTAGCTGGAGAATGGGGCCCGTGGGCTGCATCACGACGGTGCCGACCGCCAGGGCGGGCATGCCGGCCGGGCCCTCTGGGCCGAAGCCGTTGATGCTGGTCACGCCGGCCCATGGGGTCAGGGGCAGCTTGGACTCGCCCTCTACCAGGACATCCTGCGGGCCGTTCGGGCCCTTCTGGGCGGCCTTCCGGTAGAGGCCCTCAACCGAGACCAGTTGTCCCGTCAACTGGTTCGCGGTGGTGGGGCTCTTACTCGCCTCGACGATGACGCCTACCGTGAGGTCTCGGACCTTCTTCCTCCCCGAGAACAGACCGGAGAACCAGCCCGCGATCTTGCCGGGGAGAGCGCCGATCCCCGACGGCGGCGCGCTCATCTGCACGTACGCCCGCGCCGCTTCGAGCCGCTTCTGCTCCGCGTCGAGCTTGCCGAGGGGGAGCACCAGCTCCGGCGGCAGCCCCGTCTGGCTCGGGCCAGCCTTCGTGGCCTTGGGCGGCAGGGGGGAGGTCGCGGGCGGCGTCGGCTGGGCGAGTGCGCGGAGCACCAGGGCCAGGCCGAGCAGGAGAGTGGCGGCAAGTGACGCCACACCGAGAAGCCGCCGGAGGCGGACTGTCATGATCGCTTATGCCTCTCCTTCGGAAGACGGTGTCTCCGAGCGCGCTCGCCCGCGCGGCAACGGGACAGGGTCATGCCCGCCCCTACACAGCGGCTGGCAGCGCGCCAATCGCTTGATGGCGAGCCAGGCGCCCGCCCAGAAGCCGTACAACCGGAGCGCCTCGGCCGCGTACTCGGAGCACGTCGGCGTGAAGCGACACATGCCCGGGAGGAAGGGGGAGATGCGGCGCTGGTAGAAACCAATCAACCACAGCCCCAGGCGGGTCATGACGACCCTCCTCGCCCCCCCGCGCCTCCCGGTCGCAGTAGGCCGGCCTTCCGGAGCAGCCCCGCCATCGCCTCGACAAGTTCCCGATAGCCGCAACCCGCACCGGCCGGCAAGCCCATGAACAAGAGGTCCACAGGGTCGTCGGCGATCCGCGGCCAGAGCGACCGGCAGGCTTCGCGCAGCCGTCGCCGGAGGCGATTGCGCGCCACGGCCTTCCCGACGTCTCTCGCGGTGAGGAAGGCCGCCCGCAGGCCGCCCTGCTCACGACGGAGAGCGATGAGCAGAAGGGGCCCTGCCCGGAAGCGCCGTCCGGCCGCGAAGGCTCGGTCGAAGTCGCTGGCCCGCGTCAGCGTGCGTGGCTTGGCTACCCCGATCTCCCTCACCTTCACCCACAGCCCTGCAACTACACTGCCAACCGCGCCCGACCCTTGGCACGACGACGCCTGATGATCCGCCGGCCGGCGGGGGTGCTCATGCGAGCGCGGAATCCGTGCTTCCGCAACCGGCGTCGCTTCTTCGGTTGCCATGTCCGCTTCATCGATTCGTCTCTCCTCCACGCGTGGGCCGGCGGAGTCTCACGCACGCCCACGAACAGAAACGGGGCAGCCCAAAAAAGCGGCCCCGCAGAAGGTGTTCGGGCCCGTGACAACAGACACCGAGGAGTACAGCACCCTATCATATCACACTTGGCGCGCCGTCCACAACCCCACCGCGACGCAAAAGCGCCCGGCGCACCCCGCTAGCGAAGCATGACGGGCGCCAGGAGTTGCGCCTGCGAGCCATCGGGGACCCGAGCCGTCACGCGAATGATGTAGCGGCCGGCGGGCGCCACGAGCCCCCTATCGCTACGGCGATCCCATGCCAGCCGGTTCAGGCCTGCCCCAACGGGCACCTCCCGCGCAACCCACCGCACATGCCGACCGGCCACGTTGACCACCTCGATTGACACCTTCGCTGCCGCCGCTAGCACAACGGTGACCTCTGCCGCCTCGGTTCCGGTGGGCTGGCAGGCCGCGCTGACCAGAAGCGGAGATCCTGCCGCGGGAGACGCCGGGCCGGTGGCGCCGAGCAAGGGCAGGAAGTCCACCTCACCGTACGCGGGGTTGTCCTCGTGGTCGATGATCTTGGCCGCAATCTCCGCCACCACCGTCGTGCCGAAACCGTTACCCTCGGCCCGAATGCCCCTGACGCTGTGGTTCACAACGTAGTAGTCATTGGCGGTGCTGAAGACGTTGCGGCCGTTGTCCTCGGGTGACGCGTTGTTGAGGTCCCCAAGGTCCGGGGCTGCGCCCTTGGCGATCTGGATCGCGTTGCGGCACCGGCGGAACTCATTGCCCGTCACGACGGGCGTGCTCTGGCGTCGGTGCGCGGCGAGGCCGATGGCTGCCACCGCGAACAGGTTCTCGGCCACACGCGGGGACGAGCCGTGGCACTCTACCCCCACATCGATCCCAAGCTCCTGTCCTGTCGGGCCCGCGCCGAATGTGTTGTGCCAGATGAGGCTCCCCCGTCCCGGGTTCTCGGCCATCACCCCTATGCCACTGGCGATGAAGTTGCCGGCCGCCGGGACGTCGCCGCCGATGATCTGCCGCCTGGTGACCTCGTAGCCGATCACGACGCCGAGCGCCTGGGGCAGCGGCCGGGTGCCTGTCGGGTCCATGCCCAGGTAGTTGCCCTCGATCCGGTTTTCGCTGCCGACTCCGCCGGAGAACCTCACGGCACCCCACTGAGTGTGCGCGATGACGTTCGCGGCCGCGGGCGAGCGGCCCCCGATCACGTTCCCGCGGCCCCCGCCGACAAGAACGCCCCAATCACAGCCTACAGCCTCCTCGCCGTCGGGGCTGAGCCCGATGAAGTTGCCCAGTACCCGGTTCCGCTCGGAGTCGCAGCCCAGGAGCCAGATCGCCACGCTGACCCCCGCGATCACATTGCGCTCGCCCGGGCTCTGCCCGCCAACCTGGCAGGCAACGACGCTCTGTCACCCACTGCCCATGGCGATCCCCGTACCCAGCGGGGTGTCGTAGAACGTGCCTCTCCCCGTGGCCTTCACGCCGACGAGGTTGTGGGCCACGGTGACTCCCTCGCCGTAGACCCAGATGCCGGTTCCGGTGCCGGGGCAGATGACGTTCCCCTTGCCGCGGGCCGGGCCGCCCACCCGGTCCTTGGCACCCACCAGGATCCCACTGCCCCCCTCACGCATGCTCGGCTGCGTGCCGTCGAGGTTTGTGTTGACATAGCAGCCGAGAACCGCAGTCCGCGCGCCCTCGTAGGCGTAGACCTGGTAGTTGGGAAACCGGCGAATCAGCAGCCCGCGCACCGTGCAGTCGTTGCCGGTCACGAGGAGCCCCACGGACCAGTCCTGGGCCGACACGCGGCAGCCGTCGAGCACCACATCGGGACGGCCGTCCCCGCCGATGTCGCCGTTGATCTCCGTGTCAGCATCCGTCAGGCTCGGCAGCGGCGTGAGCGGCTCGATGATCCTGCCGGCAAGCGATGGATCGAAGAGCACACGGTCGGGGCCCGCGTGTACCGAGGCATCCGTGATCGCTTGCCGGAGTGATCCCGGCCCCGAGTCGGCTATGGTCGTCACCGTGTAGTTGTCACCGACCGCCGCCGCCGCGCAGGCGACGACCAGCAAGCCAAGGCCCAGACGGCTCCGCATGGCGACCCCTCCCTCGGCGAAGCTCCTCGTGGGCCTCCATTTCGCCATGAGCGCCCGATGTCCTGTCCGTCAAGGGAATCGACGCCGGCGCCGGGAAATGGCGCTCCGCACGAAGCGTGACGAGTCCACCTTAGCCGAGGCGATGCTGGATGGGCGGCAACCGCCGAGTGACCATCGCCATCGACGGCCCCGCGGGGGCCGGGAAAAGCACTGTGGCGAAGGAAGTCGCCCGGCGGCTCGGCTACGCCCACCTCGACACCGGCGCCATGTACCGCGCTGTGGCGTTGCTGGGTCTGCGTCAGGGGCTCGGCCGCGACGACGCCGACGGTTTCGCCGCGACAGCGCGGACGGCACAGATGGCGTTCCGCGTCGTGGACGGCGCGCAGCGGCTGCTGGTGAACGGGGAGGATGTCACGGAGGCGGTCAGGCAACCCGATGTCGGCGCGCTGTCCTCGCCGGTGTCCGCCATTCCCGAGGTGCGCCGCTACCTAACTGAGGCCCAGCGGCGCCTGGCCGCCGGGGGTGGAGTGGTGATGGAGGGTCGCGACATCGGGACGGTGGTGTGCCCGGAGGCGGAGGTGAAGATCTTCCTCACCGCCAGTCATGAGGAGCGGGCGCGTCGCCGTTCCGTCGAGCAGCGGGAGAAAGGGGTGGCGTGCGACTTGGGGACGGTGCAGGCCGAGATCGCCGAGCGCGACCGCCGCGACTCCTCCCGCGCCGTCGCTCCGCTCACGAAGGCCCCCGACGCGGTCGAGTTGGCGACCGACGGCCTCTCCATCGAAGAGGTCGTCGAGCGCATCCTGTCTCGCGTTCGTGAGGTCCAGACCCGATGACCCGCATCTGGCGGCCGCTCTACTACCTCGGCCACTTCCTGTTCACGCAGCTCTTCCGGCTGCTCGGCCGCTGGCAGATCGCCGGCGGCGAGAACATCCCGCCTACCGGCGGCGCGGTGATCGCGCCCAACCACTGCAGCTACCTCGACCCGGGGGTCGTAGGTTGTGGGCTGAAGCGCCCCACGTACTTCATGGGGAAGAAGGAGCTGTTCAGGGTCCCCATCCTCGGCTCGCTCATCCGCCGAACGGGTTGCTTCCCCGTCGATCGGGACAAGCAGGACAAGGAGGCCATCCGCATGGCGCTGAGCGTGCTCCGCGACGGGAACCTGCTCTGCATGTTCCCGGAGGGCGGGCGCAGCCCCGACGGAACGCTGCAACAGGCGAGCGGTGTGGGCGTGGCGCTCGTCGCCAGTCGCGCCGGCGTGCCGATCATCCCCGCGGTGATCCGGGGCACCGAGCGCGCCCACCCGCCGGGCGCGAGGTTCGTGCACCGGGCGAGCATCTCGATCACCTTCGGTCGACCGATCGAGACGGCGCTCCCGGATGGTCAGAAGGCGAACAAGGCGCAGTTGGCCGAGCTCACCCGGCGGGTGATGTCGGAGATCGCGCGGATGCAAGCTGAGCCTCCCGCATAGGGGACACATCCCACCCCTGCGCGTCGCGCAACCGGTTTGACAGCCGGCGCGGATCGGGTATAATGGCCCGGTCGGGAATCGCGTCTTGACGCTGTGGGCCAGTGGCTCAGCTGGGAGAGCGCCTCCCTCGCACGGAGGAGGTCGGCGGTTCGAATCCGCTCTGGTCCACCAGTTGCCATCAAGCCCTTCCGCCGACTGGCGGAAGGGCTTTCCGCCTCTGGAGGTCTGGCGCCGCCAGCCGTTGGGCGCTTCAGCGTGCGGGAGGGTGGAGAGGAAGGAGCAGGGGGCGTCCAAGGGAAGCGTCCGACGCGGCCCGGCACCGGCCGTCCTCGGGGGGGGACCTCCGCGGGCAGGGCTATCGCCTCGGGCGCCGAGAGGCCTCCTCACGCTCCCAGTCGTCATGCCCTTCGGCCATCCCCGCCTTCACACGCACGCGGTGCACGTAGTCTTCGTCATAGGCGCTCAGCCGCCCGGCGCGCCGGTAGTACTCGCTCGCATCCTGAGAGCAGCCGGCCTCCTCAAGGAGCCATGCCAAGAGGTAGCAGTAGCTCGGGTTGCGCGGGCGGATGATGACCGTGCGCCGGATGGCGTTCAGCGCCTCGTGCGCCTTCCCCTGGCGGAGGTACGCCGCGCAGAGGCAGACATGGTAGAAATCGTCGAAGGGGTCGCAGTCGATCGCCCGTCGGTACTCCTCCTCGGCGCTCTGCCAGCCCTGCCAGCGGAAGTGGGCATCGGCGAGCCGGTAGTGGTAGTAGGCGTCATCCGGCGCGAGCCGCAGCGCCTCGTGGAAGCTCGCCTCCGCCTCCGGACGCTGGCCGAGCCGAAGGTACGCCTCGCCGAGTCGGCAATGGTAGTAATGACGGACAGGGTCGCACTCGATGGCGCGCTCGAAGGCGTGCACGGCGAGTTGCACCTTCTGGATGTTCATCAGGAACTCGGCGAGGGCGAAGTGGCACTCGGCGTTGCGGGGGTGAATCTTCAGGGCCTGCTGATACGCCCGGTACGCCTTGGCGGGCATCTCCGCGGCGAAGTAGGTGTCCGCCAGGCGCAAGTGGAGCTCGGCATCGGCCGCGTTCAGGGCCGTCGCCGCCTCGTAGCTGCAGATCGCGTCGTGGAGTCGGAACGCCTCCACGTAGCGGTCGCCTGTCGCGATGTGGCTGGCAGCCTTTCTCTGCTTCTGCTTGCGGCGGCGTCTGGCAGGCATCGTGGTAACGTCCGTGGCATCGTGGCCTTCTGTAGGAGCGGCTTCAGCCGCGATGGAAGACAGTGGGCATCGCGGCTGAAGCCGCTCCTACATCAGGCATCGTTTCCTACGCGTCCCTTTCCCGGTCGATGACCAGTGTCACCGGCCCGTCGTTCACCAACTCGACGTGCATGTGCGCGCCGAAGGTCCCGGCCACGAAGGGCAGGCCGCTCCGGCGCAGTCGGTCAACAAACCCGTCGTAGAGCGGCGAAGAGACCTCCGGGCGGGCGGCGTCGGTGAAGGATGGGCGCCGGCCCTGGCGGCAGTCGCCGTAGAGCGTGAAGTTCGGCACAACCACCAAGCCTCCCCCGATCTCGTCCAGCGCGCGGTTCATGTTACCCGCGTCATCGGGGAAGACACGCAGCCCGAGCACCTTCTGCGCCATCCAGTCCAGCTCTCTGGCCGAGTCCTCGTCTCGGAACCCCACCAGCACCACCAGGCCGCGGCCGATCTCGCCGACCGACTCGTCCTCGACTCGCAGGGCCGCGCGGGAGACGCGCTGGACGATGACCCTCATGACCTTTCAGCGGCCCCGTCTGGCCGCTACTGCCCCCTCGCCGTCTGTTGCGTGAGTCGGTCGATCAGCGGGCCGAGCTCCTTCACCTTGCTGGCGTAACCGGCGAAATCGCCCGACATTCTTCGGCTCTCAGCCTCGGCGTAGATCTGGCTCAGCTTGGCGGCGATCTCGCCCGTGGTCTGCGTCGGCTCGCCGGCCGCCGGCTGGAGCTCCGTGCCCGGTTCGCCGCGCGATGAGGCGGCCATCTCGCTCGGCGTGCCACCCTTGCCGAACAGCATGTCGATCGCGTCGGCCAAGTTCGCGCCATAGCCGATACGGGTCGTCGAGAGGACGACCACCAGGCTCAGTTTGGGCACGGGGTTCAGTTTGGACTGCAGGTAGATCGGTTCGACGTACATCAGCGAATCGCCGATCGGGATGACCAGCGTGTGCCCACGGATGATGTCGTTCGCCTTGGACTTCCAGTTGAAGAAGTTGGCGAGCTGTTCGTTCTGGCTGATCCGCGCCTCGATCTGCATCGGGCCGTAGGAAAGCTCGACCTTCGAGAACCGGTAGAGGAGTAGCTCGCCGTAGTGTTCCGGATCGCACCGAGCGCAGATCCACGCCACCATGTTGACTTTCTCTCGCGTGATCGGCGTGAAGGGGCGGATGAGCAGGAACTCGACCTTCTGATCCTGTCCCGGCAGGCTCATGAGCACGTAGTAGGGCTCGACATCGCGCTCGTCATCGGCGAGGGTCTCCTTCGGAATGGCCCAGGCGTCCTCGCCCTGGAAGAAGGTGATGGGGTTCTGCACGTGGTAGCGGGCGAAGACCGTGCTCTGGACGTCGAAGAAGAACCTTGGGTACCGCGTGTGCCGGCGAAGGTTCTGGGGCATCTCCTCCTTGGGGCGGAAGAGCGTCGGGAAGATCTTCTGGTACGTCTGGATGAGGGGATCGGTGGGATCCCAGACGTAGAGGGTCGTGGTCCCGTCGTAGGCGTCCACGGTACACTTGACCGAGTTGCGAATGTAGTTGGGCATGAGCCCCGGGCTGCGGGCGGGCAGCGCGGTCGAGTACGGGTATCGGGTGGCGAAGGTGTAGGCGTCGATGATCCAGACGACCCGCCCCTCATGGATCACGGGGTACGCGTCGGCGTCAGGGAACAGGAACGGGGCCAGGGCCCAGTTGCGGTCCGGCACCAGGCGGTTGTAGATGATACGGCTCTCGCGGCCCAGGTTGTAGAACAGGATCGGCCAGTCGGGGAGCCAACGAGCGAAGAAGGCGAGCCGGCGGAACCCCCGGACCAAGCCCGTCCCCATGGGCACGCCGCCCTTGCCGGAGTACACGGTCTTGAAGGTGTCGCCGGTGTCCGCCCCCGCCGGGTAGTCGATCTCGTCGACGCCGCTCTGCACGATGACGTAATCGTCCTTGCGCTGCCGCTGCTCCAGGGGGCTGACGTTCCGACGGGCCTGCCTCCGCTCGTCCGGAGCTGGGGGAGCCGACGGCCCAGGGGCGCCGCCGCCCGGCTGCCCAGGGGAGCCGGAGCTGGGCGCGGCCTCCGGAGGTGGCAGCTTCCCGTAACCGTAGAGGTCGATCAGCACGTTCTCCATGAAGTAGAGGCCGGGCGCCGTCAGCTTCAGGTGCTCGTCGTTTGCCGCCTCTTCGCTGGGAAGCAGCGGTTGACCCTTGGCTGCCGGGAAGCCTTTCACCCAGTAGTGCGGCCACCCGTCGGCGTCGACGAGGTTGACCGGCGACATGCACACGCCGTAGCCGTGCGTGTATTGGAGGTGCTGGTTCGGCCACTGGTTGGTGACCTTGCCATAGTCGATCTGGCGGGCCGAGATCGCCACCTGCCGGAGCTGCCCGTTCACCTGGTAGCGGTCCAGGTCGGCTCTCCCGAACTCGTAGTACTGCCGCAGGGCCTGCTGCTGCCGGTACGTGTACTGCAGCGGTCGGTCATCCCAGATGCGGATGTTCTGGATTGTGGCGGGGTGCCGCTCCAGAGCACCCGACGTCAGGTCGGGAACGATGCGGTGGGTGCGGTCCAGGACCTTGTCCAGCCCGTAGGCCTCCCGGGTGGCCTGGATGTTGTGGGCGATGTACTCCTTCTCGAGGTTGAGCGCGTTCGGGCGGACCTTCGTGTACTCCATGACTGTGGGGAAGGACACCCCGAAGAGGAAGGCGAGCAGGATCAGTCCGGCGAGCGCGTAGCCTGGCAGGCGCAGGTTCGGCAACCTGATGGTGGCCAAGGAGACCGCGGCCGCAACGACGCACGCGATCATCTGCACGTAGAGCACCGGCAGGCGGTAGTGGACCGCCGAGTACCCGGGGCCGCCTGGGACCGCCCCGCTCGGGGTGAACATCAGCGAGTACACACCAAGGCGATAGCCCACACCCTTGAGCAGGAACGCCAGCGCCAGCAGCACCAGGCAGTGGACGCGCGCCTGCCTCGTCGCCTGGATGCGACGGCCCTGGACGCGGATGGACTCGTTGTACAGGTGCAAGAGCACGACGGCGACGAAGGCGACCACCACGCCGTAGAACATGGTGCGCCAGACATACTGCCAGAACGGGAGTCGGAACAGGTAGAACCCGATGTCCTTGTGGAGCAACGGGTCCTGCTTCCCAAAGGGCACGCCGTTCAGGAACTTGAGCCACTCCTGCCACTGGCCGCCTGCCGCCAGCCCCGCCAACACGCCGCCGAGCAGGGCGAAGACGAGTACGGCCTTGTCGAGGTGCTGCTCGATGGCGGCCCGCTCGGCGTCAGGGAGCAGGCGCTGGCCGATGATCGTCACGTCTCTCGGCGCCAGCCGTCGCGCGATTCTCAGGTTGACGAACAGCCACACGAAGAAGACGGCGCCGACCACCAGCGCCAGCTTCAGCCGCGCGCCCCAGATCGTCCAGATGACGGCGCTCTGGTTGAGCTCCCCGAACCACAGGAAGTCCGTGTAGACGGTGAGGGCCTTGATGATCAGGACAAAGCCCAGCAGACCCAGGAAACAGACAAGCAACAGCTTCGACGAACGTGACACGCGCTACTCCTCCTCAGCCTCTGGGGATTCGTTCTCAGGGCTGAGACCCGCGTCGCTGATCCCTGAGTCAGACCCAAATGGCCCGACATGCTCGGGCATGGAGTCGGTGGGGGAAAAGGTGCTCATCAGCTTCTTGAAGGTCTCCATCTCCTCCTCCTCGGCCCTCTCGGAGGGGATCTCGGCCTCCTGGAGCACCTCGTCGGCCACGTAGATGGGCGCGCTCGTCCGCAAGGCCAGGGCGATGGCGTCGCTCGGCCGGGCATCCACCTCAACGGTGCCCGCCGCGCCCTCGAGATCGAGGATCGCGTAGAACGTCTTCTCCTGAAGCTGCGTGATGCGGACCTGCCGCAGCGCATGGCCTGTCGCCTCGATGACGGTCTTCAGCAGGTCGTGAGTCATCGGCCGGGGGAAGCGCGTCTCGCGCATCTCGAAGGCGATCGCCTGAGCCTCGAAGGGCCCGATCCAGATGGGGAGCAGCCGGCGATTCCCCTCGTCGGTCAGGAAGACCAACGCCCGGCCCTGCGGGTCCAGGGCGACCCTGTTGACGAACATCTGGACCATGGTGGTGTATGACCCCCTCACCGGGCGCGGGCCGTCACCGGGACGCCCCTGCCTCTGCCCCGGAGCGCCCGGGCCGAGCCGAGCCCCAGCCAGGCGACGCGAATCCGGCGTCCGACCGGGTAGCCGGGGGTGGGCCGGGCAGCATCTGCGGGAGACGTCCGAGCGCCCACGTGATTGTAGCATGGGGTCTGGCCAAAGTCAAACCGCACGAAGGAGTGGCCGGCTCAGCGGGAGAAAGCAGACCGCGCGGGCCTCGGTCAGGGAAGAGGCCCTGTTCGTCAAAGGTGGGTCGGTGCTGCGCACCAAGGTCATCACCGCCGCCATCGGCCTTCCCATCCTCCTCGCGCTCATCCACGTGGGAGGCTGGCCGTTCTTCGCCGTCACCGGCGCCGTCATGCTGCTTGGGCTCGGCGAGTTCTACGCCGCGCTCAGGCTGAAGAACATCGAGCCCGTCTGGGAGGCGGGATTCGCCGGCGCTCTGGGCATCTGGTTCGCGACGCAGTGGGCGCCCGATGCGTGGCGGTCAAGCCTGATCATGGCGTGCACCTCCGGCGTCGTCTTCCTCGCTCTCATCGCGCAATTCTGGAGGCGGCGGGGCACGTCGTCCATCGCCAACGCAGGCGCCACGGTGTTCGGGGTCGTGTACGTGGCCCTGTTGTTCTCGTTCTTCCTGCGACTCCGACTGGTGCCGCTGAGCCACTTCCCCGGCATCGCCGAGCACAGCTGGCAGGACCGCATGGGGGCCCTCCTCCTCGTGCTCGCTCCGGTATGGTTCATGGATACGTCCGCCAACATCGTCGGCAAGTACTTCGGCACCCGGAAGCCCTGGCCGACGATCAGCCCGAACAAGACCTGGGAGGGAGCCGCGGCGGGGTTGCTCGCGTCGCTCGTGGGCACCTTGGTGATCGGCGCCGTGTTGCGCTTCCCCAGCCCGCACATGGTCTCGCTGGGGCTGCTCCAGGGGGTGCTCGGGCAGCTCGGCGACTTCTGCGAGTCGCTGCTGAAGCGGGATGTGGGGGTGAAGGACTTCGGGAGCGTCCTCCCGGGCCACGGGGGAGTGCTCGACCGCATCGACAGCCTCCTCTTCGCCCTGCCTGTGGCCTACTGGTACCTGATCATCTGGGTCATCCCTCCCGCGTAGCTCCGACTGCGGCACTGGCAGCTCCGCTGCCAGTGCTGCCATCAGCGGCACGATGCATGAGGCATTCCTGATCGTCAATCCGACAGCGGGCGGCACGGCGGACGGCGCTCTGGCCAGCGAGGTCGTCTCGCTCCTCGCGAGCCAGGGGATCCGCGCCGAGCTTCACGTCACCGCCGCCGCGGGAGACGCGCGCCGGGCGGCTCAGAAGGCTGTGGGCGAAGGCTTCGGGCTTGTGCTGGTTGCCGGCGGAGATGGCACCGTCGGCGAGGTCGTCGGACCACTCGCCGGTACCGAGGCCGTGCTGGGCATCATCCCGGTCGGCACGGCGAACGGAATCGCGCTCGAGCTGGGCCTGCCCATCGCCGACCTGCCCGCGGCCTGCCGCCTCGTCGCCGAGGGCCAGGCCTTCGCGGCCGATGTGGGCGTGTGCAACGGGCACGAGTTCCTTCTGATGTGCGGCGTCGGCCTCGATGCCATGGTGGCCGAGAGGGTAGACGTTCTCTGGAAGCGTGCCCTCGGCACGTGGGCCTTCGTGGGGCAGTTCGTGCAGACGGTCCTCCAGGAGCCGATGCGGCCCTTCCGGGTGACGGTGGACGGCAGCGTCTGTGAAGCGCCGATGTGGGGCGCGGTGGTCTGCAACGGGGCGCAGTACAGTTGGCGGCTGTCCTTCGCCCCGGCCGCCCGTCTCGACGATGGGCTGCTGCATGTGGTCATGTTCCACCAGCCGGATGCCCTGTGCTTGCTGAACGCCGTGGGTGCCGAGTTCCTGGTCGGGGGCGCTACGCCCCTCCCGCACACGACCCTGGCTCAAGGGCGGACGGTCCGCGTGGAGGCCGATCCGCCGGCGCCCTGGCAGACCGACGGCGACCCGCGCGGGGTGACCCCTGTCGAGGTGACCATCCGCCCGCAGAGCCTGCGAGTGATCGGGTCGCCCGGTGCCCCGAGGCCGTGACCGCCGTGGCGCTGAGGTGCGCGTGATGTCGGAAGCCGACGCCCCCCGCCGGCACCCGAAGAACCAGCTCAACGACCTGACCGGCACCGAGTGGATCAGGTTCACCAAGACCTGGTTTGAGCTGCCCGGCGACGCCGACCCCCATCGCGCGCCGATCGAACCCGGGAGGTCGTGGCTCATCGTGGACTCGCGACGCTACCACAGAAACCGCGCCACCGAGCTTCATCCCGCGCGCTACCCCGAGGAGCTCGTCCGCGAGTTCGTCCTCTTCTTCACCAAGCAGGGCGAGTGGGTCTTCGATCCCTTCGCCGGCAGCGGGGCCACGCTGATGGCGTGTCAGGAGGTCGGGCGGAACGCGGTGGGCGTGGAGCTCTCACCGCGCTACGCCGCCGTCACGCGGGAGCGCCTGTCGGAAGGCGCGTTCAACTCCGCGACGCGTCTGCTCGAAGGCGACGCCGCCGGAGCGGGGACTCCGGACTTCTGGGCGAGTGCCGACTGCCCCGGCCTGCCGGTCGGCGATGACGGCCTGCCGGTCTTCGACTTCCTGATGACCTCGCCGCCCTACTGGGACATGCTGCGCCACAGCCGCGGCGGTGTCGAGTCCACCCACAGGAAGCGGGGCAAGCGCGGCCTCGACACCGTCTACTCCAATGACCCGGCCGACCTAGGCAACGTGGAGTCGTACGGCCAGTTCGTCGAGAGGCTGTGCCGCGTGCTGTCGGGCGCGGCGCGCCTGGTTCGGCCCGGCCGGTACGTGGTTGTGGTCGCGCAGAACCTCCGCGCGCCGGAGGGGAAGGTCGTGACCCTGGCGTGGGACATCCAGGGCAACCTGACCGATGGCCTGAAGTTCCAGGGCGAGCGCATCTGGTGTCAGAACTCGAAGGCGCTGGGGATCTGGGGCTACCCCAGCATCTTCGTGCCGAACTACCACCACCACTACTGCCTGGTCTTCCGGCGGACCGCCATCTGAGGGCACGGAGGGGTTTGCCCGCGTTCCGGGGCGGGTAGGCTCACCAATGACTCGGCCACCCGCCGAGTCGGCTGTCTTGCATGTCTGCTCATCCGCATTCAGGGGGCCGCGATGGGTAGTGAGATCGACCCCAGGCGAATCCAGCAGGCACGCGCGCAGTTGCGGGAGGCCAGGACGGCCGAGGAGCGACTGCGCGCTCTGCAGACCCTGGTCATGCTGGCGCCCCGGGATGCCCGGGCGCAGTTCAGGCTGGCACAGGAGCTGGCCCGCGACGAGCGGCACGAGGCGCAGGCCCTGGAGCACTTCCGTCGCGCCGCGACCGCGGATCCCAGGTTGGCCGAGGCGAAGCTCGGCATGGGCATCATCCATCACCGGCGCCGGGAGTACGACCTGGCCGAGAGCATGTACCTCGCCGCGCTGGCCGCGAAGCCCGGCCTGTCGAAGGCCCAGCTGAACCTGGCAGTGATCGCTCAGGAGCGTGGTGACTGGGCCCGCGCCGCGGAGCTCTTCGCCCAGGCCGTCCGGCTAGCGCCGCGGGACCCGGGGGGGCGACAGGGGCGGGCGAAGGCCCTGTGGGCCCTCGGCCGGCGGGATGAAGCCCTGGCAGAGTGGGAGAACGCGCTGGCCATCGATCCGCAGCACCCCGGCGCGCTGCGGGGCCTGGCCGAGGCCCTGGCCGAGGCCGGCGACCCCCGCGCCGGCGAGTACTACCGGCGAGCCCTCGCCGCCGATCCGCGCTCGGTCCGTCTGCGGACCGGCATGGCCCAGTGGTTCGTCGGGAAGGGCCAGGCAGCGGAGGCTGAGGCGGTGCTGCGAGAGGGGTTCGACACCCACCCCCAGTCGAAACGACTGTGGAGCGCGTTGGTGGACCTCCTGCGGCAACAGGGGCGGCCGGATGACGCAGTAGCTGCGATCCGCTCGCGGCTCGCGGAAGGCGGAGACGTGGACCTGCGCCTGCGGCTGGCCCGCCTGCTTTGTGAGCTTGGGCGCTTCGATGCCGCGGCCCGCGACCTCCGGCCGGTGCTGCTCGCGCGGCCCAACGATGCCGAGGTTCGGCGTCTCATGGCTGCCGCGCAAGCATGCGCCGGACACCACGACGAGGCGGTGGCGGCGGCGCACGCGGCACTGCGTCTAGCCCCCGGGTGCTCGTGGCCGCGCCTCCTGCTCATGTCCTTTCCCTCCCGGCCTCCACGCCCGGTCGATGAGCTGGTCCTGAGCGAGTCGCCGGTCCTCCCGACGGTGAGGGCATACGGCTTCTCGATGCAGGGCCTCCTCGAGCTGGCTCTGGGCAACGTACCGGCGGCCGCCAAGCTGCTGCAGCAGGCGGTGCAGGTGGCTCCCGAGGCGGCTCTGCCTCGCGTGGGTCGCGGGCTGGTGTACCTCACGGAAGGGAAGCTGGAGCCGGCGTACGGCGAGCTGCGCACCGCCGCCATCCTCGAGTCGGGCGACTACCACGTACAGCATCTCGTCGGCGAGGGGGCCTTCCACGCCCGGAGATACGAGGAGGCCGCCCGGGCCTTTGACACCGCCGTGCTGGTGGGGCAGGCCGAGCCGTTCCTCCGGGCCTACACGTTCTTCTGCCGGGCACGAGCTCTCCGCAGACTCGGACGGGCGCACGATGCGGTCCAGTGCTACGCCGAAGCCGAACGTCTCGACCCCGACTACGTGCCCACGTACTACGCCTGCGGAGTGGCGCTGCAGGAGCTCGGGCAGACGAGCGAAGCGCTGGCCCAGTACGAGTGGTGCGTCGCGCGGGCGCCGGGCCACGCCCGAGCCTGGATGGGCGTCGCAACCTGCCTGGAGCGAGTCGGCCGTGTGCCGGAGGCGGTCGAGGCGTACCGTTCCGCCATTCGCGCCGATGCCGACTACGCGCCTCCGCGCTACAACCTGGCGGTACTACTGGAGCGAACCGGCGCCCCCGAGGAGGTCGCAGCCCTGCTCCGCGGCTACCTCCGGGCACAGCCCGACGCGCCGAACGCGGCCGATGCCAAGCGCCGGCTGGCCCTGGCCGAACTCCGCGTCTCCAGCGTCGCTGCAGGGCCGTCAACCGGTACGGAGCACGACGAGACGCCCTTCCTGGACACCTCCGATGCCGGCGGAATCCTGACACCAGCCCAGCTATGAGCGGCCGGACACTGATCGGCACCCCGGGGGCCGTCCACCATGACCTCGCGCGACATCATCCGCCGCGTCCTCAGTCACGACAGCCCTCCCCGCATCGGTCTGACGTTTTCGCCCTTCGGCGGTCAACCGCGCATGAACGATGTGGTCGGCGCCGGGCCCTCTCCCGACCCGAGCTTCGTTGAGAAGCGCTGGGTCGATGAACAGGGCGGCGAGTGCTGGGATGACGAGTGGGGGTGTGTGTGGCGGAGGATCCCCGGCAAGACAGTGGGTGGGGAGTCGATCGAGGCGCCCATCGAGAGCTGGGACGATCTCGACACATACCAGCCGCCCTCAATCGACGACCCCGTGCGCTATGAAGCGACCGCCACGGCCTTCGCGCAGCATCCCGACCACTACCGCCTGGGCAGCATCATTGCCTGTTGCTTCAACATGGCCCGCTACCTCCGCCGGATGGACCTGTACCTACTCGACTGCGCCGCCGAGCCGCAGCAGATCAAGCGCCTCAACCGCATGGTGAGCGACCTGGTTCTCCGCCAGGTAGACCTCTATGCCGAGGCCGGCGCCGACGGCCTGTTCTTCTGCGAGGACTGGGGCACGCAGGATCGGTTGCTCGTCAGCCCCGCGATGTGGCGGGAGGTCTTCCGCCCCGACTTCGAGCGCCTCGTCAGCCATGCCCACAGCCGGGGCCTGACCGTCTGGATGCACTCCTGCGGCTGCGTGGCCGACATCGTGCCCGACCTGGCGGAGCTCGGCATGGATGTGCTGCAGTTCGACCAGCCCGATCTGCACGGCATCGACCACCTGGCCGAGTTCCATGACCGCGTGACCTTCTGGTGCCCGGTGGACATCCAGACGACGCTCCAGTGCGGCTCGGAGACGGTCATCAGGGGGAAGGCGAGGGAGATGGTCGGGAAACTGGGAAGAGGTGGAGGGCTGATCGCAAAGGACTACCCCGACAACTTCTCGATCGGCGCTGACCCGCTCTGGCAGCACTGGGCCTATGAGGAGTTCATGGCCGCGGGCACGTTCACGTGCAGCTAGACACGCATGTCGAGCCGGCCCCCCGAGACCCGGCTAGCGGATCTGCTCGGACAGCCGTTCCCACAGGTCCTGGAGCGGAGCGACGGCCGGCGCGCGCAGGGAGCGCAGCGCCGCCTTCAGGTCGCGGCTGCCCAGCATGAGCTCCCCGCACTTCGGGCACTGGGAGACGTGCTCAGCAACCGCCGCCGCGGGCTTCCCACTCAGTTCCCCGTCCACCAGGGCCGAGATGAGGGGCGCGATCTCCAAGCAGGCGAACGCGCGGCGCTTCCCCGCCAGTGCCTCGAGCAGCCCCTCGGCGCCCAGGTACTCGTCCATCGGCTCGTAGGTCTCCGAGGTCGTCACGCCCTCGCTCGCCCATACGATGGGGTGAGTGTGGGCCAGCTCGTCGAAGGCCGCGGGGGAGTAGCACTCCGGCGGGCACTCCGAGGCCGAGAGGATGGGCCACTGCGCGCACGCGGCCGACAGTCGCGAGGCGTAGTCGAGAAGGAACTCGATGGGCAGGCCGGCGGCCTCCGACCACCCGAAGCCGTGCATGACGGCCAGCCCCGTGTAGCCGTGGTTCAGCGCGTCCAAGGCGCGGGTCTTCCAGTACCGGACGAGCCCCTCGGGGTCGCCGTCCGGCGCGACCTGCGCGAGCAGGTCCTCGCTCGTCACCAGCTCGATGGCCCCCGCCTCTTGCCGCGCCTCCCAGTCCGGCACCGCCGCGCGCAGTCGGGCCTCGAGGGCGCCGATCGTGGTCTGCCCGACGATCCACACAGCCTTCATCCCGCGGCCGAGGCTGTTCGCGAGAAGCTCGAGCGTGGTGTCGAGGCATGGGGCGCCATTGCTGCTCACCAGCAGCAGGTCGTCCCCGGGGCCCAGGCTCCCGGGCGGGATCAGCGCGCGCTCAGCATCCGCCTCGACGCCCTCCTCCCTCGCCGCCGTGCGAAGGGACTCGCGGAGGTGTCCCAAGCCCGTGTGCATCACAAAGGTCTCACGCCCCGTCAGGCGGGCGATCTGCTCGACGCTCGCCGGCTCGGGGTGGCGAAGGCCGTCGTCGATGGCCGCGATGCTTCGTACGTCTCCGGCCTCGATGATCTCCGCCAGCAGCGCTCTCAGAGGGTCGCGTGCCTGGCGGAGGGTCATGCGGAAGCAGTGGCACGAAAGGGGGAGGATGTGGTGCTCTCCGCACCACTCGTACGCCGCCTGCCCGAGGTAGAGGTGACGGCAGTTGAGGGCCTGGAGGAGGGTCGCCCCGTGCCGCGCGGCAAGGCCCGACATGTCGCCACAGCAGGCGCCCAGAGCGAGGACCACGTGGTCGTGGCGCCCACCCGCCTTGGTCAGCAGATCATCGAGCTGCTCCACGGGCACGTTGAACAGGCAGACCGGTCGCGTGCCGTAGAGCTTGGTCCCCAGCCCGAGCTGCTTGGCGCACGCGTAGAACTCCGGCGTCATCGTGCTGCAACTGGCTAGAGCGAGTGTCTGCTTCATCGGGTGGCTCCTCGGGTCAGAAGCGCTCTGACCCTCTACGACCGCGACCCGCTCTTCAATGATTCCCCCTCGGCGCTTCGCCGGCGTGCACTCCCCGCCCAACCCGCTCTGCCGGGCGATGTGTTGTCCTCTACCGGAAGGGTAGCAACACCCGCCCGTCGGAGGTTGGTTCCTTGCTGGGCCGACTTGCGCTGGGGACGAGGCCGTCCGCGCTCCCAGAACCGGCGCCTTGCGTACGCCCAACCTACCTCAGCTCCCGCTTGACGACCTTCCCCGACGGGTTGCGGGGCAGAGCGTCCCGGAACTCGATGACCTGTGGCACCTTGAAGCTGGCGAGGCGCTTCGCGCAGTAGCGCTTCAGTTCCCAGGGACCGGCCTCTGTCCCGGGCCGCAGCACCACCACCGCCTTGACGACCTCCCCGAACACGCTCTGCGGCACCCCGATGACCGCGGCCTCCGCCACAGCCGGGTGCCGGGTGAGCACGTTCTCAACCTCGACCGGGTAGACGTTCTCGCCACCGACGATGATCATCTCCTTCTTGCGGCCCTGCAGGAAGATGAAGCCCTCCTCCTCGATGGTCGCCGTGTCCCCCGTGTGGAACCACCCATCCACGATGGCCTCGGCGGTCGCCTCCGGCCGGTTGTGGTAGCCCTGGAACACGCTTGGCCCCTTGATCAGCAGCTCGCCAACCTGTCCCGCGGGGAGATCGCGCCCCTCGTCGTCGACGACCTTCGCCTCCAGCCCCGGCACGGGAAGCCCGATGGACTCGGGCCGGATGAGGGCTTGGTCGTCCGGCAGCACGCTGGTGCATGATGTGGTCTCGGTCAGCCCGAAGAAGTTGTGCAGCTTCACGCCGGGGAACAGCCTCCGAAGCTGCTCGATGGTCCGCACCGGCATCGGCGCACCGGAGTAGGCGATCAGCCGGAGGCTGGACAGGTCGCACTTCCTGACGTCAGGCACCTGCGCCAGCAGGATCATGGTGGTCGGCACGCCGAACCATGTCGTCGCGCGGTGGCGCTGGATGAGCTCCAGGATCTCCGTCGGCGCGACGCCTGCCGTAACCACCACCGTTGCGCCCTGATGGAACGCCGTGGACATGACCGTGTTCAGCCCGGTGACGTGGAACAACGGCACCGCCAGGATGTGTATGTCCTCGGGCCGGAACCCGTGCCCGTGGATCGTGGCCTCCATGTTGAAGAGCACGTTACCGTGCGTCAGCATTGCGCCCTTCGGCCGGCCGGTTGTGCCAGAGGTGTAGATGATCGCGGCGACGTCGTCGGGCAAACCTGCACAGGGAGGGGAGCATCGGGCCGGCTCGAGCAACGTCTCGACGGGAGTCACGCCCTCGGCGGCTAGCTCGACGCCGATCAGCGCTTCGAGTGATGCGAGATCCTGCACGGCCTCAGCCACCGTGGCCCACACGCTGCGGTGGACGACCGCGGTGCGCGCACCCGAGTCCTCGAGGACGAACCGCATCTCCTCCGCCCTGAGGCGCACGTTGATCGGCACCGCGATAGCCCCGACCCGGACGCCCCCCAGGTAGCAGATGATCGAGTGCAGGCAGTTCGGCATCATGAGCGCGAGCCGGTCGCCAGGTTTGACGGCGAGGCGCTCACGCAGGTTGGAGCCAAAGGCCTGGATGAGTTCGTCGAGCTCGCAGTAGGTGTAGGCCCGACCCGAGTGGATGACCGCAGGGCGGTTGGGGAAGGCAGTGACGGCCTGGGACCAGAGGTCGTTCAGGTTGCGCATGGCTCGCACCACCGGTCGGCCGGAGGACATTCGCTCGGTGCTTCGCCCGGGGCGCGTCCTCTCCCTCGTCGGCCGCCGGAAGGGGCCGCCGCTCGCAACCGCGAACCATGCTTGGGCACGCCAGAAGAGGAGGAACGGGATGATGACCACGCGCAGATCAGCAGCGGGCCGCTGGGTTGTGCTGGCGCTCATGGTCAACGCGCTGCTTGGGGGGTTTCTCGTGGCGACGAGCGGTGATGGGCTGACGTTCCATGTAGCGCCGGACGCGAAGGACTCGTGGTCCGGCAAGGCGCCGAAGGCCGGCAAGACGGATGGCCCCTTCGCGACGCTCGCCCGGGCGCGGGACGAGACCCGGAAGCTGAAGCGCGCGGGCACCCTCCCGAAGGGCGGGGTCACCGTCGAGCTACGGGGCGGCGTCTACGAGCTGACAGCGCCCTTCGAGTTGGCAGCCGAGGACTCAGGAGCGGAGGGAGCGCCCGTCACCTACCGTGCTCGCCCCGGCGACGAGGTGCGACTGGTCGGCGGCAAGGTCCTGACCGGGTGGAAGCCGGTCACCGACCCGGCAGTGCTGAACCGGCTGGAGGAGTCAGCACGCGGCAAGGTGCTGCAGACGGACCTCCGTGCCCAGGGGATCACCGACTACGGCCAACTCCCCGGCGGCATGCTGGAGCTCTTCTTCCAAGACCGGCCGATGACGATCGCGCGCTGGCCTAACCAGGGCTTCGTGAAGATCGTCGATGTCCTCAACATCGAGCCGGTCGATGTGCGAGGCACCAAGGGCGACCTGGGCGGCAAGTTCGTCTACGATGGCGACCGACCCAAGCGCTGGGTCGGCGAGAAGGACCTCTGGCTGCACGGCTACTGGTTCTGGGATTGGTCCGACCAGCGCATGAAGGTCGAGTCGATCGACACCGACAAGCGGATCATGACACTCGCGCCGCCTCAACACGGCTACGGCTACCGGAAGGGGCAGTGGTATTACGCCCTCAACGCGCTCTCGGAGATCGACCTGCCCGGCGAGTGGTGCCTCGACCGCGAGTCGGGCCTCCTCTACTTCTACCCGCCGGGGCCGATCGAGAAGGGCAAGCCGATGGTCTCGATCGCCCCGAGCCTCGTGACGATGAAGGACGTGTCCCACCTGTCCCTCGAGGGGTTCATCCTGGAGGCGGCGCGAGGGACGGCCGTGACGGTGACCGGCGGCACGAAGGTCCGCGTCGCGAAGTGCACGATCCGGAACTGCGGGAGCAACGGGGTCGAGATCTCGGGCGGCACCGAGAACGGCGCAGTCGGCTGCGATATCTACGAGACGGGCAATGGCGGCATCACCCTCGACGGCGGCGACCGGAAGACCCTCACGCCGGCCGGGCTCTACGCCGACAACAACCACATCCACCACTTCGCCCGCTGGAACCGGATGTACCACGCCGCCATCCACCTGAACGGCGTCGGCAACCGCGCCACGCACAACCTGCTCGACAACGCGCCGCACACCGCGATCTTCTTCGGTGGGAACGATCACCTCATCGAGTTCAACGAGATCCACAGTGTCTGCTACGAGTCCAACGATGCCGGCGCGATCTACGCCGGCCGCAACTGGACGATGCGCGGGACGGTCATCCGGCACAACTACCTCCACCACATCAACGGGTTCCAGGGAGCCGGGTGCGTGGGGGTATACCTCGATGACATGTACTGCGGCACGATGATCCGGGGGAACCTCTTGTACAAGGTGACGAACGCCGCGTTCATTGGCGGTGGGCGGGATGACACGATCGACAACAACATCTTCGTGGACTGCCGGCCCGCCGTCCACGTCGATGCTCGCGCGATGGGCTGGGCCAAGTACCACACCGAGGGCTGGGTGAAGGAGGCACAGGAGACCGGGCTGCACCTGGGCATTCCCTTCAAGGAGCCGCCCTACAGCACGCGCTACCCCGGGCAGGCGACGATCCTGGAGGGTGATCCATACGCCCCCGAGGGGAACGTCATCTCCCACAACGTGTGCTGGGGCGGCGAATGGGAAGGGGTCGAGGGCGCCGCGCGGCCCTTCCTGAAGTACGAGGACAACCTCGTCAACGAGGACCCGCACTTCGTCGACGCCGAGCACATGAACTTCCAGTTGCGGGATGACTCACCCGCGTACAAGCTGGGTTTCCACCGCATCCCCATCGAGAAGATCGGTCTCTACCAGGACCCGCTCCGCGCCTCGTGGCCGGTGAGATCGGTGGTCCGCGAGATGCCGACGCCCCCCGCGCCGGAGAAGGCGAAACGAACCGGCCCGCCGCAGGTCTACCAGGCGCCGAGAGTGACGAAGGCGGTGACCATAGACGGCGCGGTGACACTCGATGAGTGGACCGCCCCGCCGATGGTCATCGAGCAGGGCATTCAGGGGGAGAAGCTCCAACCGGCCAGCCGCGCCTGGGTCGCCTATGACGACGAGTGCCTGCTCGTCGCCATCCAGAACGCCGTCGACCCCTCGAAGCCGCCGCGGACGGGGAACACCTGGGGGCAGGATGACGCGGTGGAGATCGCGCTGCAGAACACCGCGGCAGGCAAGAGCGCGCCCATCCTCGTGCTGCGCGGGTACCCATCCGGCCACTTCGAGAGCAGCACCGAAGCCGGCGCCTCCCAGGCCATCGCGGGAAGAGCGGCGCAAGGCGCGGAGTACCAGGCGCGCGTGGTCGACCCGAGCCGCTGGAACACCGAGTGGCGCATCCCGTTCGCCTCACTCGGCATCGACCCCAAGAAGCAGACCCGGTTCGCGTTCAACATCAGCATCCGCAAGACGGCGCCCGAGCCGATCTGGCTCATGTGGCAGGGCACGAACGCGTGTACGTGGGAAGTGGGGAACGCGGGGATACTGGAGCTAGCGAGGTAGGGCTACGCTGGCTCCCACAGAATGGCGACGCCGTGCTGGGCGGCACAGAGCTCAGGGTCGTTGGTCACGAGTTCCGCCTCCTGTTCCTGAGCGCACGCGAGGGCGAAAGCATCCGCGTAGGAGATGCGGAACCGAGCCTTGAGTCGGGCAGCTGCCCAGACGAGCTCGTTGGTGACGGGCAGGACGTTCCAGGGGAGGTGAAGGAGGTTCCCGAGAACGGCCTCTGCTCGGGCCATCCCGCGCTCCTTCGCGGTGATGTAGTAGACCTCCCCCAGGTTCACCGCGCATACCAATAGCCGCAGCCCCCCCTGCTCTGCTGCTGCGAAGAGGGAGCGCACGAACCGGACGCCGGGCTCGTCCTTGAGCCAGGCCAACACTGCGAACGAGTCAACGACTGCGCGCCTCATCCCGCTCGATCTCCTCGGCATGCTCGCGGATTAGGGCAGCGGTGAGGGATGGCCCGTCCCGGAGACACCCGGTGAGAGCGTCGATCAGGTTCCGTGGTATCGGTCTGACCTTCACCGCGTCACCCTCTACCGTCACCTCGACCTTCTGGCCGGGCTCAAGCCCCAGTTGGCGTCGGAGCTGGACTGGTATGACGATCTGCCCCTTGGATCCCGTGGTGACAACATGGCCCACTTCGATCACCCCTTCGTACTCGACGGTTACAGTATAACTCAGCCGGAACAGTCAGTCAACCGCGCCCAGGTGTGTCCAGATGCCAGATGACCAACCAGCCGTCTGTGGAGAGGTGACCGGAATGGGCTCTCCCCGCTCCTGGGACGACCTGTTCCGAGACGGGCGCTTCCACTGGAAGGAGCCCGACCGGGGCGTGGTGGCCAGCGCACCCCGCTGGAAGGAAGAGGGCCGGCGCGTTGTCCATGACCTCGGCTGCGGCGCGGGGCGGCACATGGCCTACCTGCAGCTCGAAGACTTCGAGGTGTTCGGCACTGACGTCGCGGAGAGCGGCTTGGCGGCCTGCGCCGGCTACCTCCGCGAGGCGGGGCTGCCGGCGCGGCTCGTCCGGGCGGACATGACGGCCTCGCCCTTCGCGGACAACACCTTCGACGCGGGCATTGCGACGAACGTGCTCAACCACAACCCTCGCGGCAAGCTGCAGGAGGCCATCGACGATGTCCGACGCGTCCTCCGACCGGGCGGTGAGTTCTACCTTACGGCCGTCAACGCGTGGGACTGGCGCTGCGGGAGTGGGGAAGAGGTAGAGCCCGGTTCGTTCGTGCTTGCTAAGGGGCCGGAGACGGGCATCCTGCATCACTTCTTCTCCGAGGAGGATTTCCGGCAATGGCTGGCGGCTTTCGAGGTCGTGAAGCTGGACCGCGAGCGGGGCGAGGACCTCAGCACGAAGCGGGGCGACCGCCCGGTCATGCGCGACGCGTGGGCCGTGTGGGTCAGGAAGCCGCGACGTTGATTGCGGCCCTCGTCGTGTCATCCCTCCCAACCTGGGGTGCAACCATGCAGCAGATCGCGGCCAACCTACCTCGGCCGGAACATGGACTCCACTACAGCCAGCCGGCCATGACCTGGGACGAGGCCGTGCCGCTGGGGAACGGCATCATGGGGGCGCTCGTGTGGGGCGACGGCAGCCCACTTCGGGTTTCGCTCGACCGCACGGACCTCTGGGACCTCCGCCCCGTGCCCGAGTTCCACTCGCCTGACTACACCTTCGGCCGCATGCTCGAGTGGCACCGCGAGGGGCGTGTGGCTGACCTCGTGCGCATGTACGAGGACGTGTACAGCCGCCCCGAGGCGCCAACCAAGATCCCTGCCGGGCGGATCGAGCTGCGTGTCGGCGAGGGGGTGCGCTTCACCGGCGCGTCGCTCGATCTCGCGGAGGCCGTCGCGCGCACGCAGCTTGGCGGCATCCAGGTCTCTGTCTTCCTCCATGCACGGAAGCCCGTGGGCCTGATCTCCGTGCGTGGCGCGGCCAGCGTCACCCCGCAACTGATGGCGCCGGACTTCGGCGGACGGCACGGCGGCGGGGAGCTGGCGAAGCTCGGGTACCCCCCACCGGACGAGACATCGGGGGAGACCTGGCAGGCCTTCACCCAGCAGGGGGTCGAGGGCTTCCGCTTCGCTGTCCACCTCGCCTGGCGGAAGACGGGGTCGCAGTGGCTCGCGGCCTGGTCGGTAGCGTCGAGGGCCGAAGGCGACGACCCGGCCGAGCTCGCGAAGATGCGGGTGGGCAAGGCGCTGGCCGAGGGCTTCGAGGTCGCTCTGGCGGCGCACCGCAAGTGGTGGGATGCCTATTGGCGCGCCTCCTCGGTCACGGTGCCCAACAAGGCCATCGAGCGCCAGTGGTATCTCGAGCAGTACAAGTTCGGCTCGGCCAGTCGGCGCGGGGCGCCGCCGATCACGCTGCAGGGCCCTTGGACGGCAGATGACGGCGGCCTCCCGCCCTGGAAGGGCGACTATCACCACGACCTCAACACCCAGCTCAGCTACTGGCCCGGGTACGGCGCCAATCACCTGGAGGAGAGCCGCGCCTTCACCGACTGGCTGTGGGAGACGCGACCGTACTGCCTCGACTGGACGAAGCGCTTCTACGGGCTTCCCGGCATGAACGTCCCCGGCGTGGCGGACCTGCACAACAACCCCATCGGCGGTTGGCGGCAGTACACTCACTCATCGACCACCGTAGCCTGGCTCGCGCAGTACTTCTACTGGCAGTGGCGCTACACCACGGACCGAACCTTCCTGCGCGAGCGCGCCTACCCCTACCTGCGCGACGCGAGCACCTTCATCGAGGCCCACACCGCGCAGCGTGACGCGGAGGGCCACCGGACGCTCGCGCTGAGCGCCTCGCCAGAGATCAACGACAATCGGCCTGAGGCGTGGTTCGGCACGATCACCAACTTCGACCTGGGCCTGATCCGGTGGCTGCTCGGCGCGACAGCAGAGCTGGCGGACGAGCTGAAGCTGGGCGACGAGGCAGCGCACTGGCGGCGGGTGCTGACGGAGATGCCGGACTTCGCGGGGGGCGATGACGGGCGGCTACTCGTCGCCAAGGGTTACCCGCTGCCCTACTCGCACCGGCACCTCTCACACCTGATGGCGATCCATCCGCTCAGCCTCATCAACTGGGGGGACGGCCCCGAGGCTCAGCGGACGATCAGGGCCTCACTCGACGAGCTTGACCGGGTGGGTACGAGCCTGTGGTGCGGCTACAGCTTCCCCTGGTATGCGTGCCTCGCGGCGCGCGCGCACGATGGCCAACGCGCCGAGCACGCCCTGGAGACCTTCTCGAGCGCCTTCACGCTGAGGAACAGCTTTCACTGCAACGGCGACCAGTCCGGCAAGGGCTACTCGCAGTTCACCTACCGGCCCTTCACGCTCGAGGGCAACTTCGCCGCAGCCGCGGCCGCTCAGGAGATGCTCCTCCAGAGCCACGGCGGCGTGATCCGCATCTTCCCGGCCGTTCCGGACGAATGGAGGGATGTCTCCTTTACCACGCTGCGGGCGGAGGGCGCCTTCCTGGTCTCGGCGCGCCGCGTAGACGGCGCCGTTGACCGGGTGGCGATCAACGCCGAGAAGGGGGGCACCTGCTGGCTGGTGTCGCCGTGGAGTGGGAAGGACTTGGTGTTCAGGCTGAAGCGCGGGCAGCAGGTTGTGCTGACCGAGGACCCACGGTGAGGGAGAAAAGGGGACGGAGCCTCCTTCGCGGGAAGCCCGAACTTTCGGGCTTCCCGCGAAGGAGGCTCCGTCCCCTTTTCTCCCTCACACCCCCATCACCTGTTCGGTCCTCTCGATGATCATGTCTTGCCACTCCCTGCTCAGCGTAGCGAAGCGCGCGGACCAGCCGGAGATGCGCACCGAGAGGTTGGGATACTGCTCGGGGTGCTGCTGCGCGTCGCGGAGCATCGCGGAGCTGACGACGTCGATCTGCATGTAGAGCCCGCCGAGCTGAAGGAAGGTCCGCACCAACCCGACCATCGCCTCCAGCCCATCTTCACCCTTCACCGACTCCGGGTGTATCTTCAGCTCGATGGTCGCTCCATTGGGGGTGCGCGTGAGGTCCATCTTGCAGTAGGACTTCACGACCGCCGTGGGGCCGAGCTTGTCGCTGCCCGGCGAAGGGGAGAAGTTGGTCGCTAGGACGGCCCCCTGCCGGTGCCCGTCGGGCGAGGCCCTCCGCCCGCTGTTCGGGGCGCTCCACTCGATCTCCCGTCCGAAGGTGCTGATCCCCGCGGGCCGTAGCACGCCCGCCCGCTCGCGGACCTCGCACACCAGGTTGGTGTAGTCGTCGAACACCCGCCTCATCATCTCATCCGCTTCGTCGTTGTCGTTGCCGTAGAAGGCGAAGCGGCTCTGGATCATCCGCCGCAGGTCCTCCTGCGCCGCCCAATCGGCCCGCAGGATCCCGACGAACGCCGGCAGCGTCAGGCGTCGCTCGTCGTAGACCAGCTTCCTGATCGCGTGCAGGCTGTTGGCAACGTTGGCCATGCCGCCCGCATGTGGTGCCGAGACGTTGTACCGCGATCCACAGTCGTGGTATCCGCGTCCCCGCTCGATGCAGTCCTCGACGAGGAGAGAGAGAAGCGGCGCCGGATGCCCGCTCGTGGCCCAGCTATCCGCGGCCGCGTGGTGCCAGGTGACGTGCCCGCGCAGCCGCTCGATGAACGCCCCGTACAGGGCCTCGAAGTCCGCGAAGTCCGGCGGCGGGGACGTGTCGCCTAACCCCAGCGTGCCGTGCAGCAGTGCGAGCATGTCGAAGGGCACATAGCAGAAGGTCGTCCTGCCGGGGATGATCACCTCCCAGCAGCCGTCATTGGCGAAGCACCGCGCCTCCTCCAGCGAGTAGCCGAACCTCACCAGCCCCTCGATGACCACCTCCTCGTTGTAGACCGCCACGATCCCGCCACCGTGTCGCTGGACCTCGGCGATCCGCCGGAGCAGCCGGTCGGGAGTCTGTGAGTTGATGCGCACCGCGACCGGGAAGTCGCTGATGTGCAGCTCCTCCACGATGTCGAGCACAAGGTAAGTGACCTCGTTAGTCACGTCCTCCCCTTGCGCGTTCATCCCACCCAGGACGATGTTCTGGTAGTGCTGCGCATCGCCTGACCCCCGCACATCGAGGGCGCCGGTCCACTCGCAACCCTTGATCCAGAAGTGCGCCAGCACCTCGCGGGCCTCGTCGAGGGTGACCCGCCCCTCGGCGAGGTCCTGCTGGAGATAGGGACCGAGCATCTCGTCGATCCGCCCGATGCCGGGCCAGTTGCCCATCAACCGCTGGAAGGCGAACATGAACCAGAGGGACTGCACTGCCTCGCGGAAGGTCGTCGGCGGCTCCTCGGGGACGTGCCCCAACGTGTCGCGCACGCGGACGTAGTTCGCCCGCTCGTCCCCGGTCGATGACGCTGCCAGCTTCTCGAGCAGGCCCATGTGCCGCTGGTGCCACACGGCAGCCGCATCGAGGCAGAGGAGCATGGCGTAGAGGAGATCGGTGCCTTTCCCGTCCAGGGGGCGGGAGAGTCGCTCGGCGATCTGCTCGCGCAGACCCCGGTAGCCGATCCTGAGCACGCGATGGAAGCCAATGGTGGTGTGGCTGGTGCTGCTGACGCCGGCGATGGGCGTCTGGTGGGCAGCCGCCTCCAGCAGCGTAGCAGAGCCGACGATCTGCTCGCTTGGGAGGATGCGCAGAGGGGCATTCTCGGCGACCACCTTCGTGGCATGCGCGTAGAGCATGTTCGGCGAGCGCCCTTCGACCTCCGCCTCCGCGAGCGCGAAGGTCGCGTTCGTCATGCTGCGGCCATGCTCGCCCGAAAGGGCGCGCTCCGCGAGCGCGTGGGAGAAGTCAGACAGCCGCCTGGGTGCGGACGGGCGCCACCAGCTGGGGGATGCCGGCCGTGGGGGCGGTCGGTCACCCGTCGGAACGGTGCTGGACATCGCTGCCGAGCCTCGGTTGGAGGACGTTCGCCCGCGCTTCCCCGGGCGAGCGCCGGCCTCCTCCTGGGCTGAGCAGGCAAGACACAACCATGCGGGGAACAGGAAGGTCGCCGCGCGCGTCGCAGCGCGGCAGGAAGCCATCTGGCCATGGCCAAGGTCAACGTCACGGGCATTGCCGACCAACTCAAGGCCTGCGGCATCACCCACGTCGTGTGGGTGCCCGACAGTGAGCTGGGCGCCCTCGAGCGTCATCTTGACCCCGGCATCCACCTGGTGCGCGCGTGCCGGGAGGGCGAGGCGATGGCGATAGCCGCGGGCCTGCTCTTGGGCGGAGCGAGGCCGGTCGTTGTGTGCCAGTGCACGGGCTTCTTCGAGGCGGGCGATGCTTTCCGAAACGTGGTGAAGGACCTCGGGCTGCCGCTCTTCCTGGTGGTCGGGCATCGGGGCGCAATGGCACTTGCCGCGGGCAAGGGCCGCGACTCCGCCGCCCGGTACCTGGAACCGATCCTGAAGGCCTGGGAGCTGGAGTACCGTGCTCTGGGGCCCGACGACAGTCCAAGCATCATCGGCGAGTGGTACGCCGAAACGCGCCGGCGAGGGATCGCCGGGGCGATCGTTGTTGCCGAGTGAACCTCATGCGAACCGAAGACTGCCTGCGAGAACTGGCCAGACATCGGACCGATGAGGTCGTGATTGCGGCAATGACCTCGGCCGTACTCTGGCCCACCCTCTCGGGTCACCCTCGCGATCTGATCTATGTACCCAGCACGATGGGCGGTGCGCCGGGACTGGGGCTCGGCATCGCGATGGCTCGGCCCGATCTCCACGTGGTCGTGTTGAACGGCGACGGCAGCATGCTGATGAACCTCGGCAGCCTGGTCACCATCGGCGAGCAGGCGCCCCCGAACCTGCTCCTCATCGTCTTCGACAACGGCCTGTACGCTGTGACGGGCGGCCAGGTCACGCCGGGGGCGGGCCGGATAGACTTCGCGGCCATGGCGGCGGCGGCAGGCTGGCCGGGCGCGCACTGCTTCGCCGAGCTCTCTGCGTGGGCCGGGGCGGCGCCGGGCCTCCTGGCAGCGAGGGGCCCGGTGTTTGTGCAGCTCAAGGTTGACCCCGCGCCTGGCTCCATCTCCCCACCGTCCGTGCCGATGACCGAGCGGCTGGCACGCCTCCGCGCTGCCGTTGACGGGTAGGACAGGCATGCTTGCCTGTCACCCGATCTCCAGCGGGTATGCCCCCCACCGCTCCGCCGCGCGCCAGAGGGCGTCGGTGTTCTCGGGCGGGAAGGGCATCCCCTGGTCAGGCCCGATGATGTACCCTCCGCCGGGCGCCAGAATCCCCAGCACCCGCTTCACCTCCGCCGCCACCTCCTCCGGCGTGCCCAGCATCAGCACGTGTTGGGTATCGATCCCGCCCTGCAGAGCCAGGCGCCCGTAGGCCCTCTGCTTGACGAGCGACAGGTCGTTCGCGCGGGCCTGGACCGGGTTCAGGATATCGACGCCCACCTCGATCAGGTCATCGATGATGTCCTGCACGCATCCGCACGAATGGAAGTTGACAAGCTTGCCTGCCTGCTTCACCGGTGCGAAGGCCCGCGCGTGCTCCGGCTTGAGGAACTCGCGGAAGTGGTCGGGCGAGATCATCAGCGCCCGCTGGGTGCCGAGGTCCTCGGAGAACCCAACGCCGTCCACCCCCAGCTTGAGGTACCGCTCGAAGACCGCTATGTTGTAGTCGGTGATCTTCCGCAGCAGCTCCTTCAGCTCCGCCGGGTGCTCGCTGAAGGACGCGAAGAACGCCTCCATCCCCGTCAGCGCCCAGGCGCGCTCGAACAGGAAGTACGTCTGCTGTCCGAAGACCAGCTTCCCCTCGCGGTCGGGAATGCTCGCCACCTGATCGGCAAGGGTCGTGTCTGCATCAAACAGCGCGTGCGGATCGGGCGGGGTGAACTCGTCCACCCGCCGCAGGTCCGGCAGGGGATGCCCCCTCGGGAAGGGCACCATGTCGTCGCGGGTCGTCTCCCAGCGCGTCCCCCAGGAATCGGTCCAGTTCGCGATGCGGAAGTTGCCGGCGTACTGCACACCCGCCATGACGGGCTCGTTCCCGCGGGGTACGTACTCGGGGCTGTCGTAGCGGATGGCGCGGAGAAGGTTCTGCTTGGCGGTCATGACCACACCAGCCGATGTGTGCCCAGGCACAGGTCGAGCAGAGGACTGGAGACGACCGTGCTATCGCTGGTACGTGGGCTTCCCTGCCAGGTACGTCGCCACCACCTGGAGTCGATCGATATCCGCCGGGCCGACCTTGGTGAGGTCGGTGTTCCAGACGGCGAGATCGGCGCACTTACCGACCTCGACCGACCCGAGCTCGTTCTCATCGAACGAGGCATACGCCGCGGCGATGGTGTGCGCCTCGAGCGCCTCCAGGAAGCTCACTGCCTCCGACCGGTCCAACTGCACACCCGAGGCCGTCTGCCTCACCATGGCGGAGCGGATGCTGTCGAGCGGCCGATGGCTGGGCGAGGCGGGCACGTCAGCCCCCAGCGAGGTCCAGACCCCTGCCCGCCGGAAGGAGGCCAGCGGCACCAAAGCGTCGGCCAAGCCGCGCCCGAACTTGCGCCTCAGGTCGTCGCCCCGTATCACAAGGTGAAGTGGTTGCACGCAGACCGGCACCCCCATGTCGGCGGTCCGAGCGATGCTCGCCTCGCGCCGGAACATGTAGTGCTCGATCCGGTGCCGTCGATCGCGTACGGCACGGTCACCGCCCGCGGCACGGCTGAAGGCATCGAGGGTGATGTCCACGCCTCGGTCCCCCACCGCATGGACATCCACCTGTAGCCCCGCCTCGTGGATGGCCGACACGATGGCCTGGAACTGGTCCAGCGGGTGCATGGGGATGTTCAGGTGCTCCTGGCGCGCCGGTACCTCGTACATCAGCGGGTACCCGTCAATGGCGAGCTTGATTCCCTGCAGGCGCACCAGCGGCCCCGAGTAGCGCTGCATCCGTGTCAGCACCAGGCGGCAATGCTCGAGGTTCCATACGTATGGGTACACCCGCACGCGCAGCGGCAACCGCCCCGCGCGCTCGGAACGCACGTACTGAACCGCCGACGCCTGGTTGGCGAAGTTGTCGTGGACGCACGTCACGCCTTCCGCAGCGAACCGCGCACACGCCCACTCCGCAGCCCGCGCTTCCTCCGCCTCGGTCATCTGCGGCTGGTACACCGAGTAGATTGCCGGGTAGTGCTGCAGGAGCCCGTTCGGCAGGCCCGTCCGCCGGTCGCGACCGTACTGCCCGCCGTAGGGATCAGCGACGTCTGCTCGCAGGAGGTTCGCCTTCTGCAGCCCCAAGGTGTTCGCAATGCCGTATTGCCCCGTCCAGTGAATCAGCAGCGCCGGGTTGTCCGGTGTGGCTGGATCGATCTCCTGGCGCATCGGGAAGCGCCCCTCGTCGAACTCGTTGAACCCTCGGGCCACGATCCACTCGCTACGAGGCCGCTGGGCCGCTGCCTCGGCCAGCACCTGTCGCAGGCTCTCGAACGAGTGCACCCTCGGCGGGCGGATGTTCACGAAGTGCAGCTCCATCTGCCCGAACCCCGCGAGATGGCTGTGGGCGTCGATGAGGCCCGGGCTCAGGCCCTTCCCGCCGAGGTCGATGACCTGCGTCCCGGGGCCGCGCAGCGCCTCGATGTCCGGGCCCGCGCCGACCGCCGCAATCCGCCCGTTCCTCACCGCCACCGCCTCCGCGATGGGCTGACGGGCGTTCATCGTGACGACCACGCCGCTCACGAACACCAGGTCGGCCCCGACGCGGGGCTGCGCCAACACACGAGACGCGACGCTCGCCGACGCGAACCCCCCCGCGACAGCGCCTTTCGCCACGGCTCTCACGAAGGAGCGACGATCCATGGGGGGTCTCCCTCCTCTTCGGCTGTCGGGCAGGGCTCCCCTAGAGGAACCTCTCACGCTGTAGTGCGCCCCGTGTCATGGGGTCTCCTCTTGGGGTCTCCGCAGTGCAGGAAGCCGGGACACCCGCGGCCAAGTCTCCGCCCATCGCCGCGTGGTTGGGCTGCCGGCGCGCGCCCGACCTGCCGGGCACCGCGGCTCGAGGTGATCCTCATGCCTATCGCCAGGATGGACGCTCTCCTGCGGACGGCACGACAGCAACGGTGCGCCATCGCGGCCTTCGAGTGCTGGGACTCCAGCTCCGTTCAGGCCATCGTGCTGGCGGCCGAGCGCACCGGGCACCCCGTCATCTTCCAGGCCTCGCCTACGGAGTACACCTACTGCGGCGGGCCAGCCGCGTTGAAGACGATGGTCGACTGGTACGTGGGAGAGACCGGCATCACCGGCGCGCTGCACCTCGACCACGGCTCCACGCTGGAGCACGTGGACGAATGCCTGCGCGCGGGCTTCACCTCGGTAATGCTCGACGCGTCGCGACACCCGTACGAGGAGAACGTGCGCCTGACCCGCGGCACGGTCGCCCTCGCTCGCGACTACGGTGCGAGCGTCGAGGCGGAGCTCGGCCACGTCCTCGGCCTCGAGGGCGACCTGGAGGACGTGCCCGACGACGAGGCCGCACAGACCGATCCCGAGCAGGCGGCGTCGTTCATCGCCGAGACAGAGGCCGATTGCCTCGCGGTGGCCGTCGGGACGATCCACGGCGTCTATCGCGGCAAGCCCGAGATCAACCTGCTCCGGCTGCGGAAGATCGCCTCGCTTGTGAGCGTGCCGCTCGTCTTGCACGGCGGCTCGGGCACACCGGACGACCTCATCCGCGCGTGCGTCCATGAGGGCATCTCGAAGATCAACATCTGCACCGAGCTTCAGCAGGCGTGGCTCGCCGGCGTCGAGGAGAGCATGAAGATCAACTCGATCTCGGTGCCCGGCAGGTTCTACGCGCTCCCGCGCGAACGGCTCATCGAGCGGATGGTGGAGAAGATGCAGCTCTTCAGCGGAGTGTGATCTCTCATGAAGCTCGCGCCCCTTACTGTGCTGTCTGACCAGGAGATCGCCCGGATCCACGACGCCTCCCTCGACATCCTCGAGCAGTGCGGAGTGAAGATGGGCAGCCCAAGGATGCTGGACTTCCTCGCCGGCCGCGGGCTTCCCGTCGACCGCGAACGCGCGGTCGTGCGCTTGCCGAGGTCGTGCGTGGAGGATTCGCTGACTACCATCCCCGAGCGCTTCGAGGTGTTCGACCGCGAGGGCGAACCGGCGTTCATCCTGGGCGATGGCATCTCGAGGTTCGCCGCCGGCCATAACGCCGTCTTCTGGGTCGACTCCGAAACAGGTGAGACCCGCCCCTCGACCGTGGCCGATGTTGAGCTCTTCGCGCGGATCTGCCAGGAGCTTGAGGTTATCGATGTGGTCGGCATTCCGGTCATGCCGCAGGACGTGCCGCCCCGCGCGACACTGCTCCACGGGGTGAAGGCCTGCATCGAGAACAGCCGCAAGCCCATCTTCTTCTCCGCCGACCAGCCCGACGTCAACCATGCCATCATCGAGATGATGCGGGCGGCGTTCCGGGGCGATCTACGCACCCAGGTCTACGGCATCAGCCAGTGGTCCCCGACGAGCCCGCTCACCTGGGAGGGTCAAGTGCTCGAGGCGATCATGGACACGGTGCCGACCGGCGTGCCGCTGGCGATCCTCCCCGAGCCCAACGCCGGCGTCTCGGCCCCCTACACTCTCGCCGGCCTCCTCACCTTGGACAACGCCGAGTGCCTCTCGGGCCTGGCGATGATCCAGCTGCTCCGGCCTGGGGCGAAGGTGATGTACGCGAACTCGTGGACGACGACCGACATGCGCGACGGCGCCGCGCTCGTCGGCTCGACAGAGACCACCATCTGCCGGACTGCGGGCGCACAGCTCGCGCGCTTCTACCATGTGCCCTCTCACACCACCGCGCCGAACTCCGACAACCACGCCCATGACGAGCAGAACGCGTGGGAGAAGACCTTCAGCACGTTCTGCTCCGCCGCCGCCGGCAATGATCTCATCGTGAACTGCGGGATGTTCGCGACCGGCATGACCTGCAGCCACGAGCAGCTCATCATGGATGAGGAGATGTGTGCGATGTCGCGGCGAATCGTCGAAGGAATTCGCGTGACCGACGACACCATCGCCAAGGACCTCATCACGCAGATCGGCTCCGGCGGCACCGGCTACCTCACCTCGGACCACACGCTCCGCTGGCTCCGCGCGGGGGAGTACATCCTGCCGAGGGTCTCGGTGCGCGGGCCCCGGGCCAGCTGGGAAGCGGCCGGCGGCCGTGACACCCATGCCCTGGCGCGCGAGAGGGTCCGTGACTACGCGGGGCGACCCATCGGGTCGCCCCTACAGCCGGAGCGGACGGCGCGCCTCGGCGACATCCTGGCTGGCTTCCGAGCATAGGTCGGGGCACAGCGCACGACAGCGGCTGGTGAGCACCGGGCACTAGCGGAGCCCGGCCCTCGCCTCCACCTCCCCCACATCCCCCGGTAGCACCACCCATTCCCCCTCGCACTTCCGCCGCTTCCCGTTGACGCTGACCGATCGGATCGCCTTGCCCACCGGCGCTCGGAACCGCAGCCTGATCCTCGCCGGCGGGTTGCGCCTCGGCCCGCTGAGCCTCGCGGTGATCGCCCGCTTCTCGGCTTCGTAGGTGACGCTGACCGGGCCGAAGTGTGTGGCGGCGTTCTCCACGCCGATCCGGTTGCCCGGCTGCAGCCACTCCCGCGGGATGGCCTGGCCGACCAGCAGTTCGTCGCCCTCCTCGCGCACGAACAGGTGCCGCAGCCAGCCGGTGGCGTTGGCTTCGTCCGAGCTCTTGTACTGGTCGCCGCGGAAGTCGCCCAGCTCAGGCAGCGCGTGTTCGGCCATCATGCGGGTGTCCGGGTAGAAGTTGGCAGCCATGCCGTTGAACATCGCCCGCAGCGCCTGCGGAATCTCGTCGCGGAAGAGGTACGGCTCCGGGCTGAAGAGGAGGCACGCCTGCATCGAGAACCCGCCCCAATCGAACCAGCGCTTCTCGTACTCCGGGATGCCATAGCCGTAGTGGCCTGAGTTGTACAGGTTGTCCTCGTAGTCGCTCATGATCCAGAGGGCCTCGGGCGAATCGGCCCGGAGAATACGTGTGATCAGCAGGTGGACGGCACCCTCGAGCGTCTCGCAGATCCACCCGAACGACCGCCCCCGGCGGTGCGGCTGCGAGGGGAAGTGGGGCACCCAGGCGCCATTGCGGAGCCGGACCACGGGCGAGCGCCGCGCTGCGTCGGTGAACGCTCCCAGGATCGACCCGCGGTAGGCATCCGCCTCCTGCCGGATTCGCGATGCCTCCGGGTGCCCGATCTGCTGCAGCGCCCACGCGGCCGAGTCGATCCCCCGCCACGAGTACACGTTGGTTGACATCCACTGCCACCAGTCCCCGATGTCCTCCAGGCTCCCGAAGGGGAGCAACCCTTGCCCGATCTCCTTCCTCGCCCCTTCTTCCCCTCTCCCTCTGGGAGAGGGGACAGGGGTGAGGGTTCGGCGGCGCTCCCGGATGATCCAGTCGGAGGCCGCGATCAGGTTGGGGGCAATGCGCTGCAGCCATGCCTGGTCGCGCGTGAACCGGTAGTGCTCCGCCAGGCACCACAGAATCCAGCCGTGGTGCTGGTTGTAGCCGCCGTGCTCGTAACCGTGCGCTCCGTAGAGGACCCCTTCGTGGGACAGGTAGTCGCCCGGGAGCGACACGGTGCCCTGGTACTGCAGGAAGGCCTCCAGGCACTCGCGCGCCTCCCGGTGGTAGCCCCGGCGGTCGAGGTCGGTGATCATCATGCACGATTCGTTCCCGTAGCAGGCGTAGTGGAACGAGCCGACGCGGGCGAACCGCCGCTCAGCTCCCGGCTCGCGCTCGCAGTTCACGAGCAGGTGCCCCGCGTGGGCACGATGGTACTCGTTGAGGATCGGCTCGGGCGTGGTAAGCTTCATCCCTTCGTCGAGTCGCCGTCGCCAGTAGTCGCCTACAGCCTTCCGCTCGGCCTCGAAGTCCAGGGCCTTGAGCTGCGCGATCTCCTCGCCCTCCGGCGCGAGGTAGGGGATCTTCACCGCGACCTCGTGCCGTTCGTGCGCCGCCAACTCCACAGAGTAGTGCACAGCCTCGAATGCCATGTTCCCCTCTCCCTCTGGGAGAGGGGCCAGGGGTGAGGGTTCGATCGGCACCGCCGGCAGGGGAGATGGCGTGAGCCGACCCTTGCCGCCCGTCTGCACCAGCAGTCGCCCCTTGCCATCCGCGCTGATGAGGCCATCGTCGTCGACCGTCACCGGCTCGCACGCGTTCTGGGCCGTGACGCGGAAATGGAGGTGAGCGGCGGCCGGCTGCTCGGCCTGATTCTCGAAGCGGACTCGGGCCATCAACACACCCGTTGCGTCGGCGGGCGGAGGCGCTCCCTCCGGGTCGGTGCCCGCCAGGATCGTGACGAAGGCCGTCTGCTCCACGCGGAGCGAACCGATCTCCCACGTCGTGATGCCGATCGGGAGTGTCCCCTCCTCGATCGTCCGGTGGCTCGGGCGTGCCGGCAGACCGAACTCGACCCTGAGCTGGTCCTGGTCGGCCTTCAGCCGCTCCGTGTCTCGCCCGGGACAGGAGAAGAGCAGCCCGTTGTTCGTGCGGTAGAAGACGGAGCCGCCTGGGTTCACGCCGAACCGATGCCGCCCGCCGTCGGCGCCGACGGGGAGGTAGATGCGCTCCCGCTTCGGCACCATGTGCGCCCAAGCCCGCGCCCACGTCTGCTCGGGTAGCGCGGACACCGCGTCGTGGATGCCGATCTGCCCGCCGGCCAGGCACTCCGCGTACACCCCAGCGTAATCCTGCTCTGTCTCACCAGCGACTACGGCCACGCCGTATGCAGGCACGCAGATGGGTTCCCGTCGCAGGTCAGCCACCGAGACCGTCACCGTCTCCTCGGCCCGGATCGTGAGCAAGGTCTGGTCGAAGGTGTTCGGGTCGCGGTTGGCGGTCGCCCAGAGCCTCACTACATGCCGGCCCGATCCCGCCGCCTTGGCGGAGAGAACGCGGCCGTTGAATGCCGTGAAGGTCGGCTTCGTGCGCGGCGCCCCACTGAACAGCACCGTCGCCATGGCCTCCTCCCACACCGAGTCCGTGTAGGCCTCAAGGCCCTCGACCCCAGGCAGCGCGCCCGCCGATGCCAGCCTGATCTTGAGCGTCGTGCGGAAGGTCGCCGGGAAGTCAGCCAGGTCGGTGAACTCCCGCTCGTTCAGCGGGCGGAAGGTGAACGTTACCTCGCTGCCCTCGACGGCGCGCTCCGTATCCGCCGGTTGCCAGGTGCCGGTGAACCAGTTGCCCAGCTCCCACCACCCAACGCCTCCGCCGCCCGGCACGGCCTCCTTCGGAACCCGCTGGTGCGGCCAGCGAGTGCGCCAGTACTCGAGCCGCAGGTCCTCCGGCGGCGGCGCCTTGAAACGCACCACCACGCGGTGGACCTCTCGCGGGTCTTCCCACTTCAGTCCGAGGTCGTCGGTCAGTGGAATCCCGAAGGGTGCGGCATCGAAGGAGGCGTTGCGCGTTGGTCTCATCTCGGGTCACTCCGTGTTGTCCGTGGCGCAGGCATTCGTGCCTGCGGCCGTCTGCCGTCCGTAGGCGCCCACTTCCCTCTTCGGCCCCATATCCCTCGACGCGAGGAGGGAGGGCGGCCCCCCCTCGCGAACTCGCGCCGCATGGCTACGAACACTCTTCCCACCTTCCCTTCGGAGGGCGCGCTCAGGCTCCCCCAGATCGACGAGATGCAGAAGGCCTTTGAGGCCGATCCCCGCCATCGGCAGGCGATGAACGCGGTGTGCGTCACGCCGGTCGGCAAGGTCGCTCAGAGCCGCCGCGCGACCACGCTCGTCGACCACACCTTCAGCCATCAGCTCCCCGAGGGCAAGGCGACGGCCCAGAAGTCGAGCGGCCGCTGCTGGCTGTTCGCTGCGCTCAACACCTTCCGCATGGCGGCGATCAAGTCGATGAACCTGTCGGACGACTTCGAGCTCAGCCAGAGCTACACCATGTTCTGGGATCAGCTCGAGAAGGCCAACTACTTTCTGGAGTCAGTCCTGGCCACGCTCGATGAGCCGGTCGGCAGCCGCCTCTTCGACTGGGTCGTCGGACACCCGACCTCCGACGCGGGCCAGTGGCACATGCTGGTCAACGTCGTTCGGAAGTACGGCGTGGTGCCGAAGCGGGTGATGCCTGAGACCGAGAGCAGCTCCAGCACCGGCCAGATGAACTACCAGCTCGTCTACCAGTTGCGGGAGTATGCCTGCCGGTTGCGCCAGGCGCACGCCGCCGGCGCGAGCGTGGACGACCTGCGGGCGATGAAGCCCGAGATGCTCGAGGTCATCTACCGGATGCTCTGCATCCACCTGGGCGAGCCGCCGCGCGAGTTCGCCTGGCAGTGGCGCGACAAGGACAAGCAGTTCCACCGCGAAGCTGTGATGACGCCGCAGGAATTCTACCAGCGGCACGTCGCCGTCGACCTCGACGACCTCATCTGCCTCATCCACTGCCCCCAGCCGGCGAAGCGGTACAATGCGCTCTACACCATCAAGTTCCTGGGGAATGTGGTCGGCGGGGAGATCATCAAGTACCTGAACGTCGAGCTTGACGTGATGAAACGGGCGGCCATCGAGCAGATCAAGGACGGCTCGCCCGTGTGGTTCGGCTGCGACGTCGGCAAGCACCTCGATCGCGACCTGGGCGTGCTGGACCTCGACTTGTTCGACTATGGGCTGGTCTATGGCTTAGCCCCCGAGATGACCAAGGCCGAGCGGCTCGACTACGGCCACTCGGTCATGACCCATGCGATGGTCTTCACTGGGGTGGACCTCGATGACGAGGGGAAGCCGCGCAAATGGCGCGTGGAGAACTCCTGGGGCGATCAGGGCGGAGACAAGGGGTTCCTGCTCATGACCAACGCGTGGTTCGACGAGTACAACTACGAGGTGGTCGTCCACCGGCAGTACGTCCCGCCGGAACTGCTCCCCCTCCTCGACACCGAACCCATCGCCCTCGAGCCGTGGGACCCGATGGGAGCCCTGGCGTAGAGTGCCGTCCGCGTAGGTCGGTCGCTCCGCGACCGACACTGCTGTCTGGCCGTTGCCGTTCCTCTGGCCCCTGATCCCTGATCCCTGACTCCTGCCGTTACCCGTACCTCCCGTAGTACCTCACCAGCTCCATCACCCGGCAGTAGTCCGCAAAGCTGACGTTCTCCGGCACCGAGTGGTCGGAGAAGTAGATGTACCCGCCGTTCGGTTTGAGCACCGCGAACTTGGTGCGAATCTCCTCCTCGATCTTCGCCCCGTCGGTCATGTTGCGGACATCGATGCCGCCCTCGAGCACGAGCCGGTCGCCCCACTTCGCCTTCAGCTCGAAGACATCCATCCCGGCCTTCTGCTCCAACGGCTGCAGCGCATCGAGGCCGATCTCCACGAGGTCCGGGACCAGTGCCATGATGTTCCCGCACGAGTGCAGCATCGTCTTCACGCCCCGGTCGTGGCACCAGTCGATCAGCCGCTTCTGCGCCGGCTTCACGACCCTCCGGTAGGTGTCGACCGAGAAGAAGAGCCCGTTCCGGTAGCCCATGTCATCAGGCCACTGCACGCAGTGGAACCGATAGCCCCGGTCCCACGCCATGCTCAGCATCGCAAGGTTCAGGTCGAGCGCGGTGTCGATCATGTCGCGACACCACTCCGGGTCATCGGCCAGCGCCATCAGGAACCGCTCGGTGCCGACATGCCAGCTCGCGAACACATCGTACCCGAACCATGCACCCGCGGTGATCCACGCGCCCGAGTCGATCCACCTCGGGTAGTTCGCCGCGAGCGAGGCCCAATCGATCCGGTCCTCGCTCGGCGTCATCCGCTCCTTCGCCTCGGCCCACGAGTCGCGGTCCCTGATCTTGAAGTCCAGGAACTCCGGCACGCCGCCGCGGCTCCGCCAGTTCCTCATCGTCGCGCCCCAGCTCGTCGTAGTGATGACGTACTCCTCCGTCTCCTCCAGGGTCTCCGCCGGGAAGCGCGGGCTGTTGTCGTTGCCGAAGCCCGCGATGTTGTCCCAGCCGAAGAACGCGTGCGGCGACACGCCCCCCGGCAGCCCCTCCCGATGCCACCTCGCTTCCGTGCTCGCCCACGGCCCGTCGTGCATCGGCAACCGGTCCGGCTCCGCGTGGTTGTAGACGCGGGTCATGCGCTCGTGAGTGGTCAGCTCGCAGCTCATCAGGAAGCTCCTGGTATCTGCCATTCGCCGCGCAGCTCGGTCGCTCCGCGACCGACGCAGTGCCGGTGACGATGCCGCCTACGCCAGGTCCCCTTGTCGGGTTCACCCGTTCGCCAGTCCCCGCGGCGCAAGTTGGCCAAGCCGCCGCCCTACTCCGGCAAGCGCCTGCTACCTGAGCGGCCGGCGCGGCGCGGCGGCGGACCCAGGCGGGCCCGGCGCGCTGGGAGGGCGGTGCAGCCAGATGCTTGGCCGCGCCGAGATGGCCTCCTCCACCGCCCTGGGCAAGGACCGCACCCAGACTGCCACATCCTGGCTGATCATTCCGGGCAAGTGGCTGACGCCTCCCCCTCGGCTCAGCTGATCCTTCAGGTCCTGTATTGACGCGGCGATGTCGTGCAGCGGGTGTCGCCCCCGGACCTGCAGGGGAAGGAGGTCCGTGAGGTCCATCGGGTAGTCTTCCGTGTACCGCCTGCCGCCCTGGGCATCCCAGTACGTCACCGTCACCGTGAAGGCCATCGGGCGGACGTCGCGCCCGAACATCCACGGGCACCGTGTCTGCCATCCCGGCGCCATGTAGCGGACGCCCTGCTTGAGGAGCCTGGGCAGCCCCCACTCTCGGCGGGCCGGGGGTCCAGCTCCGTCGGCGAACCCGATCCCCAGGGTTACGTTCAGCGCCGGGGAGTGCCCGACGTTCTCGAGGACGAAGTCCACGTCACTCCACTGCCCAGGAAGCACATCGACCGACGGCACAACGTAGGGTCGCGTCTGTGTGTGGTACGCGGCTCTCATGGTCGCGGCCATCCTGGCAGTGTAGATCACGTATGCGACCAAGGCGAGGAGGGCCATGCCCTGGCAGCACAGCAGGGCTACGTCGACCCTCAGGCGCACGATCTCGAGGTGTTCGGCTGCACCCATCGGTGCACCCCCAGTGTGGACGACCGCACCCCGACCTGCTGCGCGGCCATCCTGCCTTCACCGTCCCGCGTTCGACGTCAGCCGTTCCTGCATCATCCACAGCGTCCCCCACTGCTTCTTCCAGGTGCGCTTGTCGCGCTCGCCGGTCCACCAGTCCTCGTGGTGGAAGTTGGCGAAGTTGCCCTTGCCCCGCCACTCCTCGTCGATGTCGCCCAGCGCGATGTTGAGGCCCATGGGCGTGTCGGGCATATCGGCGCTGTAGAACTTGCCGGGCGCGATCTCCAGGCACGGGCGGAAGCGGATCGCCCACTCAATGATGTACCCATGCCCGCCGGGCTTCACCTTGGCGACCACCTTCTGCGCGTGCCGCAGAATCCACATCTGGTAGGTGTTCCAGGCGGACTCGATGCTGCGCGGCTCGCCTTCGAGCAGCCCGCCGACGCCGATCCCGCCGAGCCGCGACTTGGTGAGGTTGCAGACCATCTGCCACGCCGACCCGGTGCCGTTCGCGTTCTCGTTGTCGGCCTCGCTCCACTTGTTGTCGGCGCCGATGAGAATCTCCATCTCATCCCCGAACCAGGGGAAACCCTCCCGCGTCAGCTCATGGCACTTCGGGAATCCCCGGGGAATCCAGCGGGGGATGTCGATGGCGTAGAGCACGTCATCGGTGATGTCGAACGCGAAGTAGAGCCAGGTGGCGTCGTGTTTGACATAGCCGATGAGCGACAGGTCCTTGTCGTCGGTGGTCCGCGTGAACTCCGGCGCCCAGTCCCTCACTCCCGTGAGTTGCGTCGCGTCATCGTACTCGCCGGGGGATACCCTCCCATCGAGAGTGGGCGTGGTCCCCAGATAGGCCTTCATCTCGCGGGGCCAATCGCCGGCCCAGCCGGCGGCGGCCAGAGAGACCAGTAGCGAAGCCGCAATCAGGACGACTGTCAGGCGCGCGTGCATGGCAGTTACCTCCTCGCTGGGCTGGATTCGTGAGGGCGGGTAGGGGTTCCTTCTGGCGCTGTCACAGGAGGCGGCAGGCCGGGTGTCGAAGGTCCCACATGGAGCCGACTCGGTGGCCGGGCATCGCCGAGCATCCCAGGGAGGCTGGCTGATGAGACTCGCAGCAGTGGTGTTTGCAGTGGCAACCGGCGCGGCGACCGCCAGTGCCCAGCCCCTGGTTCTGCACGTCGCCCCCAACGGCAACGATCGCTGGTCCGGCCGCCTGGCTGAGCCGACCCCAGCCAAGACCGACGGGCCGTTCGCCACCCTCACCGCGGCCCGCGACGCGATTCGCCAGCTCAAGGCTGCGGGCGCTCTGCCGCAGCCCATCCGGGTCGCGATCGCGCCCGGGGTCTACCCTCTCGCCGCTCCCCTCGTCCTCACGCCCGAAGACAGTGGCACCGAGTCCTGCCCCATCGCCTACGAAGCTGCCGCTAAGCCCGGAGCCCAGAACCCCGAAGTCGGGACCGCCGTCCTCTCTGGCGGGCGGGTCATCAGCGGCTGGAAGGCGGGGCCCGGCAACCTGTGGACAGCCCAGGCGCCCGAGGTTGCGGAGGGGAAGTGGTACTTCCAGCAGCTCTTCGTGAACGGTCAGCGTCGCATGCGTGCCCGCTCGCCAAACGAGGGGTACTACACCATCGCCCGCAAGGCTCCGCCGGTCGTCGATCCCGCGACCGGCCAGGAGACAGCCCAGGACCGGACCGCCTTCGTCTACTCGCCCGGCGACATCAAGCCCTGGCCCGACCTCGAGGACATCAACGTCATCGTCTTCCACTCGTGGGAGACCTCGCGGCTGCGCATCGAGAGGGTCGATGACGCGAACCACATCGTCCACTTCACTGGCCCGACGAACTGGCCGTTTGAGAGCTGGGGGCCGAAGCAGCGGTACTATGTGGAGAACGTCCCGGAGGCCCTCGATGCGCCCGGCGAGTGGCACCTCGACCGGAAGACGGGCGTAGTGAGCTACTACCCGATGCCCGGGGAGGACATGACGCGGGCGGAGGTGGTTGCTCCCCGCCTGACGCGGCTCCTCGAGCTGCGCGGCGATTCCGAGACCGGCCTCTGCGTGGAGTACGTCACCTTCCGGGGCCTCGGGTTCCAGTACCAGGACTGGGTGCTTGAACCGCAGGGCCATAGCGACCCTCAGGCCGCGGTGACGGTCCCCGCGGCCATCATGGCCGATGGCGCGCGGAACTGCACGATCGAGAACTGCGAGGTTGCGCACGTCGGCGACTACGCCATCTGGTTCCGCCACGGCTGCCGGCAGAACCGCATCGTCCACAACCGCGTGCGCGACATGGGCGTCGGCGGCATCCGCCTCGGCGAGGCTGCGATGGCCGCGGATGACCAGGGCGAGTCGACCGGCAACCTCGTCGACAACAACCACATCTTCGACGGCGGCCACGTCTATCCCGCCGGTGTCGGCGTCTGGGTCGCCCAGAGCAGCCACAACACGATCTCGCACAACGAGATCCACGACCTGCGCTACTCCGGCATGTCGATCGGGTGGAACTGGGGCGACGAGCCCAACCGCTGCCACGACAACCTCATCGAGCACAACCACGTGCACCACGTGATGAACGGCACCCTGAACGACGGGGGCGCCATCTACACCCTCGGCGCGTCACCCGGGAGCATCATCCGCAACAACGTCTTCCACGACGTCTGGCCCTACAGCGCGATCGGCTGGGGCATCTACCTGGATGCTACCTGCAGCCAGTACGTCGTCGAGGACAACATCGTCTACAACACCCTCGCCGGGGGGTTGATGTACAACAACGGCGGCCACGAGCACGTCATCCAGAACAACATCTTCGCCTTCTCCGCGCAGACCATGCTCTGGCCGTACTGGGAGAAGCGCCCCAACGCTTTCATGCACAACATCGTGTACCTCACCCAGGGCGACCTCTTCATCCCCTGGGCCGAGAACACGATCAAGGAGCGACTCGGTGCCGGGGAGCCCCTGGGGGACTGGGACGACAACCTCTACTGGAACCCCCACAACCCCGACCTCCGCTTCTTCGGCCACGACTTCGCAGCCTGGCAAGCCCTCGGCCTCGACCAGGGCTCCCGCATTGCGGACCCGCAGTTCGTCAACGCCGATGAGTACGACTTCCGCCTGAAGCCGACCTCGCCCGCCCTTCAACTCGGCTTCCAGCCCATTGACACCAGCGAGGTCGGGCTGTACGGCGATCCGGCCTGGGTCGCGGAGGCCCGCGGGGTCAAGCACCCACGCACCGTGCTGCCCGGTCCCCCGCCCCCGCCGCCGCCGACGCCGGTGGACGACGGCTTCGAGAACACCGCGGTGGGGTCGCCACCGGAGGGGCCGGTGGTGAGCGGCGAGGAGCTGGGCGCCTCCATCCGGGTGAGCGCCGAGCAGGCGGCAGCCGGCAGGCACAGTCTCAGGATCACGGACGCGCCGGGCCTGGAGTTCTCCTGGCAGCCCCACTGCTTCTACCAGCCGCACTTCACCGAGGGGATGATCCGGGAGAGCTTCGACCTGTTCCTGCAGCCAGGCGTGCTGATGTTCACCGAATGGCGGGACAGCGGCCCCTACCCGGAGAACATCGGGCCGAGCGTCACCTTCGACGGCAGCGGCAAGGTCTCGGCTAGCGGTCGGCCGCTCGCGACCGTGCCCGTCGGCCAGTGGGTCCACGTGGAGATCGATTGCGCGTTGGGCAAGAACGCAGCAAAGACCTATGCGGTCACACTGACCCCGCCTGGCCAACCCCCCCAGCGGTTCGCCGACATCCCGTTCACCGGCCAGGACTTCCGGGAGCTGCACTGGCTGGGGTTCGTCAGCATCGCGGAGGCGAAGGTGGCCTTCTACCTCGACAATGTGAGGATACAGCCCGCGGGCGGGTAGCCGCGGGCAGGCTTGACGACACGTTGCGGCCGGAGCCGCGATGGCTCCGGCCGCAGTGTGTCGGCGGGTGACCTCCTGTGACTAGTTCTTGGGTGGCTTCGGGCCGTGCTTGCCGACGTAGCTCGGGTAGTCCTCGCCGAAGATGTCGACATCCGAAAGCCCGGCCGTGCAGGCCCACTCAGGCCACCACGGGTAGGGCTGCCACGAAGTCCAGAAAGGATCGCGCGCCGGTTGGTAGACCTCGCTAACGGGCTCGGAGGCGTACATCCCGGCGGCCCTCGTGCCCGGGCTGGTGCGGGGGTCCCAGACGATGTTGTTTGCGTCCACGGCCCCTGGCTGCGGATCGATGGCCACGCCGCCGTCGTCGGTCGCGACGACCGGTGGCGAGGCGGCCGGCGTCAGCGACTGCACCGTCGAGCTGAGAGCTGCGGGCACGGAGAGGTAGCCGGCGCCCTGCCACAGCGGGCCGTAGCTGGGCCACTTCTCCGCAGTGAGCATGAGGCGCGTCTTCACCGTGTCAGGCGTGAGCGTCGGGTCCTGCTGGAGCATCAGCGCCGCTGCGCCCGAAACTACGGCTGCGGACATGCTCGTCCCGCTGAGCACGAAGTACGCTGACTCGTCCCTCGGGTTCCCATGGGGTCGGCCTTCGTAGGAGTCCGTTGGCACGACGTTCGTGTCCTTGAAGAGCTTGTCCAGGAACGAGTCGCGATCGCGCGCCGAGACAATGCGGTTCCCGGGCGCGACGAGATCCGGCTTCAGGATGTGGTCGATCGCCGTCGGCCCCCGCCCGCTGTAGGCGCAGATGTGATCGTCGCTGCGGTCCGGGGTGCCGTAGGTGTTCGTCGCCCCAACGGTGATCACATAGGGGTCGTTGGCCGGGCTCAGGATGCTCGAGTAGCCGGCGCGCCCCCAGTTCCCCGCGGCCACGACCACGACGATCCCGTGAGTCCAGGCGTACTCGCACGCCTGACACAGCGGGTCCGTGGTGTAGGACTCGGCGATGGGATGCCCCAGCGACAGGTTGATGACTTCAATGTTGTAGAGGGCTGCGTTCTCGACGCACCACTCGATCGCGGCGACGACATCGCTCACATACCCGAAGCCCTCCTTGTCGAGCACCCGGCAGTTCACCAGAGCCGCCTCGGGCGCGATGCCGACGAAGTGGCGGTAGAACTGGGGATCGTCTTTCGGGTCGTGCCCTTTGTACCACACCGTCATCAGGCCGTTCCCGGCGATGATGCCGGCGACATCGGTGCCATGCCCGCACTTGTCGTTGTCCTTGAAGCGGCCCTCGACCTTGTCTTTGGTCCAGTCGGCCCCCCCGATGACCCGCGACGGGCACTTCTTCCAATCGTCACCGGAAACCGGAGGGTTGACGAAGTCACCGTGTTCAGTGATGCCGCTGTCGAGGACGGCGATGGTAACGCCACGGCCCGTCAACTCCAGGGTGCTCCAAGCGACGTCGGCCCCGATCGCGGGTGCCGTGACGTCCAGCATCTTCCGGACCCTGGCGTCAGATGAGACACCCTTGACCCAGCGGCGGGACGCCAGGTCGCTCAAGCGGCCGACCGGCACAGTGCCCGCAAAGCCCGGGAAGGAGCGGAACGTGCACCGGTAGCGTCCGCCCAGGGAGGCGAACTCGTCCAGGTTCGTCCGTGTCGGGGCGGAGGTCGTTCGCACTATGACAGAGACCTGCCCCAGAGCCTTCCCCGGGGCGGGAAGCTGGGCCAGCGCCGCGTCCAGCTTGGTCCCGGATGTGGTGGCGACTGCCGGCACTACCACGAGACCGGGGATCAGCACCGCGAGCAATCTCAGGTATCTTCGCATGGGAGACCCTCCCCGTGGTCGGTCTGCCTTCGGCATGCGCCGTGCGACCATGCCTTCATGCCCCGCCCGGTGGTCGGCGACCTAGCGCCGAGGACACGGTTGTGCAAACTGCGCACCAGGCCGGGGCCCAGGCCATGCGGAGCCTGTATCGAAGTCCCAGGGTTGCGGGCGGCGACCGTGGCCTGAGCGATGCACCGGCCTCCCCGTAGCCTCTGGCCGTTCCATGCCCGCGGGTCTCCCGATCCGCAACGGCGTCAACGACACTTGTGGTGGCGGGTCGGGAGACCCGCGGGCATGGAACGGCCAGGGACAGTGGTAGCCCTGAGATCTCGGTACGGACGGGCCATGCGCTCCGGGAATCCACCTCAACAAGGGGGGATGCGCTCCGACAATGGTATAAGACCAAAGCACGGGCGCGAACGGGCGGGCGCCGCCGGGCCTACTCGGGTGGGGCGGGTCGGCCCCTCAGCGGGGAACGGGCGTCTGGCAGCACCCGCGTCGTCGGCAGGACGGGAACACCCAAGTGGCAACGCGTTTCCACGAGCTGCCTCGCGTGGCGAGGGTCCTGGTGATCGGGATATGCCTGGCGGGGGTCGCGGCCCTCACCTGGAGCCTCTTCCTGCCGCCTCCCCGCGACATCCCGTCGACCTTCGTGTACCTCTTCCTGGCGTTCGCCGTGGCCTCCAAGCGAGTGGTGATCCACCCCAAGGTCGCTACCGTCTCCTTGGGGTTCGTCATCGTCTTCGCCTCGCTGTTCGGCTGTGGCACGATGGTGGCCATCGCGGCCGCGATCACCAACATCCTGGCCTGCCACATCCTGCCCGGCAACGAGGACGGGCGACCGGCGCTCTGGGCGACCGCCTACAACGCTGCCGGCCTGGCCATCGCCGCCCTGGCCGCGGGCCTGGCGTACGACCACCTGATGCCCCTCCCGGGAGAGATCGTGTATCTGGGCCACCGCGTGGTCGCTGGCGCGGCGGCGGTCGCGGTGTACTACGCCGCCTCCATCGCCGCCGTCGGGCTCGCGTCGAGCATCACCTTCCTTCAGCTGCCGCCGCGGCGTTGGTGGGCCGAGCTGCTGGCGATGGCGCCGATCTACTACGCGGGCGGGGCGGCTGCTCTCGCCGTCGACGCCGGCGTCCGCTACTTCGGTCACTGGGTCTTCCTGCTGGCCTTGGGGGTCGGCTACCCGATCTACCGCTCTCAGGCCGAACACGCGGGGAAGCTGGCAGAGGAAGTGGCCCGTTCGGCCGAGCGCGATGCCTCCTACTTGGCCATCATCCAGGCCCTCTCCAACGCGATCGAGGCCAAAGACCACGGCACCCACGTGCACGTCCGACGGGTCCAGGACCTCGCCCGGGCCGTCGCCCGCCGCGTCGGCCTGCGGGGCCAAGACCTCAAGGCCGTTGAGTTCGGGGCAGTCCTGCATGATATCGGCAAGCTGGCCGTACCCGACCGCATTCTGCGCAAACCGGGTCGGCTGACGGACCGCGAGTTCCGGCTGATCCAGGCCCACACCGTTGCTGGGGAGGCCATCCTGAGACCGGTCGCCTTTGGCGCTGATGTCGGGACCCTCGTGCGCCATCATCACGAGAAACTCGACGGCACCGGCTACCCCGACGGCCTGCAGGGTGACGAGATCTCCCGCGGCGTCCGTGTCATCGCCGTCATTGACGTGTTCGACGCCTTGGTATCCAACCGCTCCTACCGCAGGGCGTGGACGAGCGAGGAGGCCCTCCGGCACCTGCGCGAACAGTCGGATGTCGCCTTCGACGGCGAAGTCGTCGCGGCGTTGGAAGAGGCGCTGGCCGCCGAGGGCACGGGCCAGTCCCCGACCGAAGAGCCCACAGCCGACCTCCTGACCGCCGTGCTGGATCCTCAGGACAGTGAGGACTTGGACGGGGAGGCCTCGGGGGTCCGCGCGATCGGCCGAGACGGGGCCCGCCACGTCCTGCTGAGCGGTCTCGTGGAGGCGACGGCGGCCCGAGCTGACGTCCAGGCCTGCGTCGCCTGGGTCGCCGACCACCGGAATGGCGATCTGGAGGCCGTCGTCGCCGCGGGACCCCTGGCCGACCGGTTCGCCCAGGCGAGAGTCCCCGCCGGCGCAGGGCCCTCGGGCCAAGCCGCCGCCCGCGGCCGGGCGACGATGGCAGGGAACGCGGCCGACGACTTCCTCTGCTTTGCCCGCGGCGTCCCCGGCGATCTGGTCGCCTCTACCGTCGCCGCCTTCCCAGTGGTCGATTCCCGCGGGGAGGTGCTGGCCGTTCTGTCCGTCTACGCGTCGGCCCGTCCCGTCCTCCCGCCGCGGCTAACGGCCGAGACCCAGATGGCGGTGGCCATCGTCGCGCGGCTGATGGAGGCCACTGCCGGCCCTGCGCCCGCCGAGGCACCGCACCCCTTCGCCGCCTCCGTTGCCTGAGCGCGGGCGCGACGGAGGGCAACCCCCCACCCCCGTTGAAGCTCCCTCTGTCTTCCCGTAGTGCCTGGACCAGGAGGTGCCGAGCGTGGCAACGCTCCGCATGTTGGCTCTTAGTGTGGCGGCTGGGCTGGTCGCCCGGCCTGCGAGTCCACAGACGCCCAGGAACCTGCTCCGCAACTCCGACTTCGAGCGCCTGTTCCTCGCGGGCGGCGCGGCGGATGGTTGGCGGGCGGGGAATGCGCCGCCGGGCGTCGAGAACGCGGCCCGACTGGGCGCCGGCATCGACGGCGGCCTCTGCCACGTCATCTCGGCAGCCGATGGGGTACCCATCACCTGGTACCAGTGCGGGCAGTCGCTGGGCGCGCTGACATCCGGCGGGCACTTCACTCTGAGCGCCTATGTCCGCACCGAGGACGTGCGCGATGGTGCCGGGGCGTATCTGGGCGTCAACTACTTCGACAGCCGCGGTGGCCGCATCTCCTGGACGGACACCGCTCGCCGCCTGACGGGCGCCACGGACTGGACCCGCCTCTCCCAGGCGTTCACCGTGCCGGGCGGCACGACCGAGGTGTCCTTCAACCTGGTGCTCCACGGCCATGGCTCAGCCTTCTTCGACCGGGCACAGGTGGAGGTGGGCGACGAGGCGACTGACTGGGAGGCCCGCGAGACGCCCCTCGCCTCTGTGCCGCTGCCGCCGGAGGTCGCCTTCCGCCCGTCAACCAGGGGTAATGTGGCCCTCCTGCGGGACACGATCCCGGCGACCGGGGTCGGCTCCGACCCCGCCTACCTGCGGTCCCTCATCGAGCGGGCAGGCTATGGGTGCGCGTACCTGGACGCTGGCCTGCTCGCCGACCCCTCGGTGCTCAGCGCGAGCCGCTTCGATCTGCTGGTGCTGCCCTACGGGGCCTCCTTCCCCATCCTCGCCGCGGAATCGGTGCTGGGCTTCTGCCGGGACGGCGGGTCGCTCTTCGTGTTCGGGGGATACCCCTTCGACCGGCTGCTGTACCAGCAGAACGGCGCGTGGCAGGACGTGGCGGACGTCACCCCCGACGAGACCAAGCTGACGCCGCTATTCGACCTCTCGGCAGGCCCGAGCGGCTGGACCATGGGCGGCCGCGAGGTGCCTCAGGGCCCGGCGCAAGCAGGCGACGGACGGCATGGCCGGTGCCTGAAGCTGGCCAGCGACTCGCTCGCGGGGTGGGTGACCGCGTCCTCGCCGCGTGTCGAGAGTTCGCTCGCCCAGTCCCAGGTCACCGCCTTCCACGCCCGCGCTGACCAGGACGACGTGACGCTGGCCTTCGAGTGGGACGAGAAGGATGGTTCCCGCTGGCGCTCCAAGGTAAAGCTGACCCGCGAGTGGCGGCTGTACGCCATCGCTCACGCCGAGCTTGCGTACTGGCACGACAACCCGTCGAAGGGTCGTGGCCTCCCGGGGGACCGCTTCCATCCCGAGAACGCGGCATGGCTGTCCTTCGGGCTGACCGAGGAGTTCCTCCGGGGCGGCGAGCCCTACGCGGTGTACATCGACGACGTCCTCATCGGCGACGATCCCTTCCCGGCCTATCGCAACGTGTGGCTGAACTCTCGCTACGGCGGCGTGAACCCGGCCACCTTCCTCGAGCCGTCACCTGCGGCCATCTCGATCTGCGATCCCTCCGCGCCGCTGACGGACGTCGCCCGCCTCGCGGCTTCCCCTGGGCAGACGGTGCTGCGAACAGACTGGCAAGCAACCGGGAGCGCGACCGGCTTCTCTGCTACCGGGCAGACCGCCCAGGGCCAGGCGGGCGCCCCGCTCAAGGCTCGGTGGCTGCCGATCGCGGACTGCCTCGACCGGTACGGTCGGCTGCGCGGGACCGCCCTCGCGGTCATGCACAACTTCGCAGGCGAGTACGCGGGATCAAGCTGGGGCTACTCCGCCATCGCCGACCGGGACCTCTTCTCGAAGGGCGATGCGGCGGGGGCTGACCTCTTCCGCGGGGTCCTTGACCGCGTGATGGGCGGGGCATTCCTGTTCAACGGCCAGGCTGAGGCGCGGTCCGTTCGGCGAGGCGAGAAGGTCGGCTTCGCCGTATGTGCCGGCAACCTCGCTCACGCGGGGCGAGAGGTCTCCGTCCGGCTCGCGATCCGCTCCGGCGATCGGGTCGTCGCCGAGCACGTGCGGAACCTGCGCCTTCCCGCCCGGCGGGCTGAGCCTGTCCGGTTCGAGTGGGAGGTGGCCCGCGACGCGCCGGCCGGGCTATTGGTGCTGCGCTGGGAGCTGCTGGAGGGCGCGCGGGTGCTCGACCGGCTCGAGGCAGGGGTGGTCGTCTGGGACACCGAGCAGCTCGCACAGGGCCCGAAGCTGTCCTACCGCGACTGCTACTTCTCCCGGGGGCAGGGCCCGGAGTTCCTGCTCGGCACCCAGGTCTACTGGGGCAACGCGACGGTCACCGGCACCGATCCGCTGCGGTGGGACAGGCAGTTCGCGGAGATGGCCGACGGCGGCATCCACATCGCCCGCAGCTTCATGTCCATGCCCTGGATGAACGAGCCCGCGGGGGAGGCCGCGTGGCGACCGCGCGACGCCATGGTCCAGCTCGCCCAGGCGCACGGGATCACGCTCTTCTACTCGGGCGTCTCGTGGCCCACGACCGACCCGTCGGAGGTCACTGAGCGCGCGAAGGTGGCAACGGAGGCCGCGCGGCGCTACCGGGCGGCCCCCGGCTGGTTCATCGACATCGTGAACGAACCCAGCCTCCGCATCGGCGATCGGGAGGCGGATGCGGTCGAGTTCCGCGAGTACCTCAGGGACCGCTACCCCAACTTCGACGCCCTCGGCGCCGCCTGGGGCGATGAGCTGACGGGGAAGTCGTTCGACGAGATCCGGATCGCGCCCCTGCAGGGCGGTTGGGCCAGTGTGCGCGCCATCGACACGAACCGCTTCATGTCCTACGCCATGCGCCGCTGGACGGCCGAGACGGCCCGAGCTGCCCACGCCGGCGACCCGGCGCGCCTCGTCTCGGTCGGCCACCTGCAGGGCTTCGGCGACACCCAGACCATGTGGGACCCGATCGACGCCTCCTACGACATGGACTTCGCGAACCGCCATTACTACGGGTCCCCCCTGGGCTACGGTCCCGAACTCGCGCAGACAGACCTGCGCACGCTCGGCAAGGCGCCGAGTACCGGGGAGTTCGGCGGCACGAGCCACCCGGGTCTCACGACCCACGGCGTCTACGCCCCCGAGGAGACGGTCAACTGGAACTACGCCTACCTCGTGCACACCTGCTTCGGGCTGGGCGGCGCTTTCGCGTCGAACTGGCACTGGCAGGACCCCATCGAGGACATCTTCCCCTGCGGGGTGGTCCTCGCCGATGGCGCTCCGCGGCCTCGCTTCCACACCTACCGCAACCTCGGTATCCTCTTCCGCCAGATTCGCCCGCGGTACGACCCGCCAGAGCTGTTCTTCGTCATCCCCACTTCCCATCGGTTCGGCATGCCGAAGGCAGCGGTCGAGGCCGCGATGAACCGCGGTCTCTCCGCGCTCATCTCGCTGCACGTAACCTTCGGCACCGTGGCGGAGGAGAACCTGGCGTCGCTGCCGCCGGCTGCCAAGGCGCTGGTGTGGCCAGTGCCCTTCTGTCCCGACGACACCGCGTACCAGGCCGTGCTGGCCTTCGTGCGGAAGGGGGGCGCGCTGTACCTATCGGGCGACCTGTCGTATGACCCGCTCCGGCGGCGAACCCGGGCGGCTCGCCTTCCGGAGCTGTGCGGGGTCGAGTACGCTTCGGAGCGCTATCCGAACATCGTCTACGCACCGGACTCCGGCGAGATCATCGGGGAGCCGAACGCAGCGCTCGCCGCTGCCCTGCGCGAGGCGAAGGCTACCAGTCCCTGCATTGTCGTGCGCCCGACCTCCGCCGGGGTACTCGCAACAGCAGGCGACGCGCCGCTCGCGACCCTCGCCACGGTGGGAGAGGGGAAGGTGCTGTACGTCACCGATCCCGTCGAGCTGCACGCGGAGCCGACCGCGATCCTGGCCGCCTTCCTTCAGGAGGCCGGCATCCGTCGCCACGCCATTGATCCGGACCTCCCCACGATCCACTCGCATCGCGTTCCCGGCGAGAAGGGCGCACTGGCTCAAGTGCTCTTCAACCTGACCGACCAGGTGCAGCGAGTGACCATCTCCGACCTGCCGGCCAGGTTCGAGCTCGAGCTGCCTCCCAAGTGGGGTGGCGCCGCGATCTTCTCGAGTAGCGGGGCGCTCGTGGCCCTCGAAGCGCGCGCGGCGAAGGTGGACGGGCGGCCGCTCCTGACCGCCGACTCGTCGGTCTGCCTGATCTCGCTCACCGGCGAGGACGTCCGCCGGTCGAGCGGCCTCCTCCTCCTGCCCTCCGGCCCAGGCGAGGTACGACTGGATCGGCAACTCGGCGACGGCTGGTCCGCCTCGGTGGGAGAGGTGCGCGGCGGGCGTTGGGCGCAGTACGAGAAGCTCAAGCTCATCGGCGGCCGTCTGAAGCTCGACGAGGCCATGGCTCAGTCGCTCATCCTCCTGGGACCGGAGGCAGACCTGCCGCAGCTTGGTGAGCGCCTTGCAGCCAACGATCTGTAGTGGCGAAGACGCTTCTGGTCGACGCGAGGGAACCATGATGAGATGCGCTCGGGTTCTGCTCTCGATGGAGGTTCTCGTGATGGCTGCACTCCCGTACGCCTACGCTGTGGCCGCTGCGCCGGACGAGATGTGGTCCGCGCGCCGGTGGGTGTGTGCCAAGCTGCTGAGCATAGCGGACGTTCCACTCCCGGACACGCGCCTGACCGTCGTGGCCAACTACGCGCCAGTCGGGAAGAACGGCCGCGGCGGCCGGCCGCTCCGGATGGCTGGCCATGAGTACTGGCAGGGCCTCTACTGCCATGCCTCGAGCAGGATCGTCGCTCACCTGCCGGAGGGCGCGCGACGGTTCGAGGCCCTGGTGGGTGTGGACAGCAACGAGCAAACCTCCGGCGGCCGCGGCAGCGTGGTGTTCTCCCTCGAGGCGGGCGGCAAGGAGCTGTTCCGATCCCCTGTGCTGCACGAGGGCATGCCGGTTGTCCCGGTGAGTGTAGACCTCGGGGGCGCTCGCGAGGCCGCTTTGGCGGTCGGCGATGCCGGTGACGGCATCTCGTGCGACCAGTCGGACTGGGCCGACGCGAGGGTGACGTTGGCCAAGGGTGATGTCCTGTGGCTCGGCGACATGGCGATGGAGGACGCCCAGCTCCCCGCCTACACTGCCGAGCTACCCTTCTCGTTCACCTATGGGGGACGTCCCTTCGCCGAGCTCTGCAAGTCGTGGGCCATCGAGCGCTCGAGCAAAGAGCTGGGCGGCCACCGGACGGAGCACACGGTCACCTGTACCGACCCCGAGACCGGCCTGGTAGTGCGCTGCCTGGCCGTTGAGTACCGCGACTTCCCCGTCGTGGAGTGGACGCTCCACCTGAGGAACACGGGCGCCGCAGACACGCCGGTGATCGCCGAGCTCCAGGCGCTCGACACGGTGCTTCAGCACTACGCCTGGCCGGACCCGGCCGCAGCCGACTTCGCTCTGCACCACTTCACCGGCAGCATCTGCGCACCGACCGACTACGAGCCCCACGTCACCAAGCTGCCGGCCAAGGCCGAAGCCCGGATCACCGCAGCCGGTGGCCGGCCCACGAACGGCGACCTCTGCTACTTCAACGTCGAGTGGCCGGGGGAAGGGCTGATCCTCGGGGTTGGCTGGCCGGGGCAGTGGGCGGCCCAGTTCACCCGCGACGATGCGACCGGGCTGCGCGTCCGCCTCGGCCAGGAGCTGACGCACTTCCGGCTGCATCCCGGCGAGGAGGTGCGGTCGCCGCTCGTTGCGCTGCTCCTCTGGAAGGGCGACCGCGTGCGGGCCCAGAACCTCTGGCGGCGCTGGATGGTCGCCCACAACCTACCCCGCCGCCACGGGCAGCTCCCGCCCTGTCCGCTCTACGCCATCACCAACACCCACCTCTACGACTACGTGAAGACCGACGAGGCGAACCAGAAGCTCTTCATCGACCGCCTGGCGGAGGAGGGCATCAAGCCCGACTACTGGTGGATCGACGCCGGGTGGTACACCAATGACGGCGGCTGGCCCAACACCGGCACCTGGGAACCGGATTCGAAGCGCTACCCGAACGGGCTGCGAGCCGTGTCCGACCACGCGCACGCCAAGGGGGTGAAGCTGCTCGTTTGGTTCGAGCCGGAGCGGGTCACCCCGGGCACGTGGCTCTACCAGAACCACCCCGAGTGGCTCCTCGGCCCCGACGGCACCAAGCTCCTCAACCTCGGCGATCCCGAGGCGAAGCAGTGGCTCGTCGACCACCTCGATCGTCTCTTCACGGAGCAGGGGATCGATCTATTCCGCAGCGACTTCAACATCGATCCGCTGCCCTTCTGGCGGGCGAACGACCCCGAGGACCGACAGGGGATCACCGAGAATCGCTACGTGGAGGGCTACCTCGCCTACTGGGACGAGCTGCTCCGTCGGCATCCCGACCTCATCATCGACTCCTGCTCGAGCGGCGGCCGCCGCAACGACCTCGAGACCCTTCGCCGCGCCCTGCCCTTCCTCCGCAGCGACTACCAGTTCGAGCCGGCCAGTCAGCAGTGCCACAGCTACGGCATCGCCTCCTGGATGCCCTACTATGGCACCGGCGACATGTCCACCGACCCCTACGAGCTTCGCAGCCAGTTCTGCCCCCAGTTCACCGGCGGCTGGGACATGCGCCGCCGCGACCTCGACTATGCGTTCATCCGCCGGATGGTGGCTGAGTACCGGCGCATTGCCCGCTACCTGATGGGCGACTACTACCCTCTGACCGGCTACACCCTGGCGAACGACGTGTGGATGGCGTGGCAGTTCGACCGGCCCGACCTCGGTGGGGGAGTGGTGCAGGCCTTCCGACGCGCCGACAGCATCTACGAATCCGCCCGGCTGCGCCTGCGGGGCCTCGACGCGGGGGCACGCTACGAGCTGACGAACCTCGACGGGGGGCCGCCGCAGGTGATGAGCGGCCGCGAGCTGATGGACCAGGGACTTCCGCTCACGCTGGCAAGACGCCCGCAGGCGGCAACCATCATGTACCGCCAGGTCGGGGGCGGGAAGTAGACAGGGCGCGAGCGCAGATCGTGGGCCGTCGCGCCGGGCGTCCGGGCACGTCCGACACCCGCTTCCCGTCCCGCGCTCGCCCGCTGGGTGCCAGGCCCGTTACACCCGCAGCCGCCTGAGACCGGGCCGGCCCGGAGAATGCGCCTTCAAGGCTCCTCCGCGCGGCGCGAAGTGTCCGATTCTGTCACCTTTTGTAACCTCGCGCGATCCCCTTCCGTAGGAACCCCACCAGACTCAGTGGTGGCCCGGGCAGCCCCGCTGCCCGTGTCCGCCGCTTAAGGACGCCACTCGCAGCGTCCACGGCGGCTGCCAGTGGCACAGCTGCCGACGGTTGTGTTCAGAAAGGCATTGTCGGGCTGGAAGCCCGACCTACGCGACGAACACGGCACGGCAAGAGGGAGATTTCTGCCCGTTCAGGCCGTTGCCGCTCGCGTAGGACGGGCGTCCTCGCCCGTCGAACCCGTTGTTGAACACAACCCTACGGTCTGCGGTGGCACCCAAGTAGACAGGGATGGGCTGACCGCGGCGGCCGCCGGGTCCCCTCACCGCCCGGCCGCCATCACCGCCTGGACCTGGAAGCGGTGCCCCGTGCTCTGGTCCGCCTTCTCCTCGAGCACCCGGACCCGCAGCATGTGCTTGCCGGGCGCGAGATCGCGGGCCACCAGGGCCCAGGCCGCGTACCCGCCCCAGTCCGCCTCGAACCAACCATCCAGCGTGACGGGCGGGCCGCCATCCACTCGCGCCTCGGCCCGGCCCATGTCCCGCTTGATGCGCCAGTAGACCACGCTGACGGCGGTGCCCTCGACCTCGAACTCCAGCACGCTTCCGGGCGCCTCGGCCTCCCAGCACTTCCCGAACGGCCACGCCTCGGTGGTCTTCCAGCCCTGGTTCGTTGTCGGGGTGATGGTCTCGGCGTTGAAGAAGGTCGCATGCTCGAAGACGTCGCTGATGAGCGGCGCCGGGAGGGGTTCAATGGGCGGCAGGTCGGCATCGGCCGGCAGCTTCGCGAAGACCGCGTCGAGAACCGCGGTCACGAAGTCCGCGCAGTAGTGGTGGCCGCGGTCGTTCGGGTGGACCTCATCGGCCTCCACGTCCTCCCACTTCATCCGTCCCGCCTGGATCTCCGGCCAGAGAGCGTCGCGGAAGCTCACCATCGGGAGCCCGTAGTGCCGGCCCACCTTCGAGTGCCACTCCTGCGCGTTGGCGCCGGCTTTGTTCATGGTGAAGAGCAGCATCATGGCCGGCTGGTTCGGCTGGCTGAGCACCTGCCGCACGAGACCCTCCAGCGTCTCCGCTGCCAGTCGATCGTTGGCATCGTTGACCGCAAACTCCGCGACCACGAGGTCCGGCTTGTGGGAGAGGAGGTGCGCCGCGGCCCGATGAGCGGCGATGTTGGACCCGGTGGCTCCGATGCCGGCATTGACGAACTGGACGGTCGCCGCCGGGAAGTGCTCGCGCCACCACTGGGCCACCAGGTTCCCCCACCGGTTCTCCTCGCGGCTCGTCGCCGCGCCGGCGGTGATCGATCCGCCGATCACGCCGACCACCACCGTCTCGCCGCTCCTCGCCTTCGCCAACACATGCTGCAGGCGAGCCGCATCACCCAGGCTCACGAGCGATCGGGTGAGGATCGCCTTCTCATCCTGCCCCCACGCAACACTGCCGCCGATCAACGCAACAGCGAGCAGCACCTTCACCGAGTCCTCCAGTCCGGCTGGCGCGGACCACAGATCGCGCCGCCGCTGAGGCTGAGAAGCGAGACCAACAACCAGAGACCGGGAACCAGAAACGCCGTTCACTTCGCCTTCAGCCGGTACTCGTACATCGCATACCCCACCTCCCGGCAGGCCGCAACCGTCTCCGGGTAGGGCGTATCGGCGATGTCCAGGAACCCGATCTGGTAGTTCTCCTCGTCCAGCGGCCGACCGGTCGTCGGCTCGTCGATGTACTTGAACCAGTGGCAGCCGACGAACTGCGGGTGGCGCAGGCAGCCCTGCACGTAGTCCCTGTAGGCGGCGGCTCTGGCCGCCTGGTCCGCGACGGGGACCAGCCCCGTATGGAACATGCCCCGGTCGAGCGCGCCGAAGTGGAACTCGCCGATCATCAGCGGGACGTCCGCCTCGACAGGCAGCCTGAAGTCCGCCACCGAGCGTCGGTAGAGGTTGTAGCTCACCACGTCGCAGGTCTTCGCCGCCGCCGCGACCGCGACGGGATTCGCCCAGGCGAACCGGCAGCCGAGGTACAGCCCCTCGGGCGAGACCTCCTTCAGCGCCTTGCGGATGGTCTCGAAGTACCGCTCCGCCGTCTTCCTCGAGAACGCGATCAGGTCGTCGTGCGCCTTCTGCCGATCCGGCGGATCCTGGCTTTGCAGCAGGGCCCCCCACGACCCGTGTTGCGTGCCCCACTGTGCGTTGAGCTGGTCGATGGCGCCGTACTTCGCCTTGAGGTCCACAACGAACGCGCGCTTGGCCGACTGCTCCGCGGGCGAGGCCAGAGCCCCGAGCGCGAGCGACAGCTCGTCGCCCCAGGCGATCTCGTTGTCCACGAAGAAGCCGATGCACCAGGGATCGTCGGCGGTCGTCCCCTTCTGCTGTGCCATGGCACTTCGCACCGACTCGGGGAAGCTCGGGTCGAACACGTCCCGGAACTTGCCCCAGTACCCCTGGCTGCCCTCCAGCAGCTTCCCACCGAAGTGGACGGTGGTCACATAGGGTGTCCTATGCAGCGAGTAGATGCGGGAGTCGGACCAGTTGCCGATCGTGTTCAGACCCCAGCTCCGCAGTCGCCGGTGAGCCATCTCGCCGCACTGGGCTTGCCACTCCGGGCCGTACTTGCGCAGCGCGTTGGCGCCCCCGAAGTCGAAGCAGTTCACCGTCTTCCCCGCGTAGTAGCCGTGCAGAGCCCAACCGGTGGAGTAGAGCCCCTTGTACTCCGAGTCTCGGGGCGGAAGCCACTTGAGCCAGCTCTCCCGCTCGTCGATGGGCGTCGCGCCCTCCCACAGGTTCACGCAGTCGATGCCCTGGGAGAAGAAGAGCCGTCCCTCCGGATCGACCAGCCACCACTTGCCTTCGTACTTCTCGACGCGGAACCGTCCCGTCGCCTGGAGCTGCGGCCCGCCCGCCCAGCCGCCGTACTGGTCCCAGTCGGTCGGCCCGGGGTGCTGCTCGAGGTCCTTCGTCTCCTCCGCTCGATGCGCCGCGAGGTCGCTCAACGAGTGGGTCTTTCCGAGCCAGTCGCGGTGGATGAACTGGCCGAACTCGTCGATGAAGGGCAGGAACGGGCCGGCCGGCCCTTGCTCCGGCGCGCGGGCGCCGGCCGCCCGGACGTTGCGGATCTCGAAGACATGGTTCTCTCGCGGTCGGGGCACGAACACGAGGAGCCCGACGACGTTGGCCGCGTCGAAGGTCTGCGGGTAGCCTCGCATCCCGAAGAGCTTCACCGCCTCCCCTTGCGGCCCGACCGGCCCCAGTGGGAGGTCTACCCGCAGCACGGCCTTCTCCCTGGGCTTCAGCACGATCTTGCCGGTCACGCAGTGCTGGATGCCATCCGCACCCGGGTTGTCGACCCGGCAGCACACGTCCACCTCATTGTCGCCGACGTTGTTGACGTCCAGCGCCACGTACTCGTACTTCGAGAGGTCCCAGTGCCCCCGCGGCGCGGGCAGTGTGATCCCCGGCCATTCCTGGGCGTGGCCTGTCTCCATCCGCAGGGCCGATCCCTGGTCTGTCTGCGCCTCCGAGACCTTCACGTCCCGCGCCTCGACCTTCGCGAAGTCGAAGCCCTGGTCGAAGCCGAAGAGAAGCTCGTCGGCTCCTCCCTCGGCGGCCACGGCCAGGCAGACGGCGAGGCCGGCGGCGAGCGTCTGCCAAGGGAGAGGTGGGTAGGGCATGGTGCGTCCTCCTCGGTCACGCGGGGTCTCTGCCATGAGTTCGCCCCTGCCTATTCGGTGCCTTGGGGAAGTGTCCTCTCTCGCAGGGGACGGACGTGCCGCCAGCGAAACGAGGCGGGTACTACGGGGGAAGGTATGCTCACCTGGCAGAGAACCGAACACCCTCTGCTGCCTGTGGCGGCAGCGCCACCCTCTGATCGTCTCACTTGCCTCGCCCTGCTGCTCCTCGCTGTCGTCGCCGCCGAGGCCACATCCGCCGCTACCCTCCGCCTCGAATGCGAAGACTTCGCCGGCCCCTGGCGCACGCAGACGAACATCCCCGGCTACTCCGGGCGCGGCTTCGTCGTGTCCAACGCGGACGGCGTCGCGAAGACGGTCATGACGCGCACCGTGGGCATCTCCGTCGCGGGCCGTTACTTCGTCTGGGCGCGAGGCTACGAGGGGGATGGCCTCAACCGCCGTTGGCGGGTGCAGGTAGGCGGGGCACTGCTCGATGAGACGCACACCAGCCGCAAGGCCACCGGGTGGTCGTGGCAGCGCTCCGGCCAGGTCGACCTTCGCGCCGGTGACGTCGAGATTCGTCTCATCGATACCGGCGACTCCTTTGAGGTAGCTGATGCCATCATGCTGACGACCGATCCGGACCTCGACCCGACCGTCGAGGAAGGCCGCTGGCGTGTGCTCGACGAGGCCGAAGCGAAGACGATGGTCTTCCGCGAGATCATGGCCCGCACGCACGCCTACGCCGCCGCCATGCCCGTCTGCAAGTCGCTCGATGGGTGGCGGCAGCGGGCGGCGTGGCTGCGGCCTCGCGTGATGCGAGCCCTGGGCCTCGATCCGCTACCTGAGCGCACGCCGCTCAACGTGCGTGTCCTCGGCGAGACCCACTTCGCGGGCTACCGCATCCAGCGCCTGACCTTCGAGAGCCGCCCCGGGCTCCTCGTCCCCGCTAACGTGTACGTCCCCGATGGCCCCGGCCCGTTCCCACTCGTCCTTTGCCCGGTCGGCCACTGGACCCGCGGGAAGAACGAGCCCACGCCCGCCGCTCGCAGCCACGGACTCGCGAAGCTCGGCTATATCACCATCACCTACGACCCCTTTGGCCAGGAGGAGCGGGCGATTCCCGGCAACGAGCATGCCGAGCACTGGCGCCTGATCCTCACTGGCCACACGAACATGAGCATCATGGTCTGGGATACCGTCCGCGCCCTCGACACCATGCTCGCCCGCCCGGATGTGGAGCCCTCGCGCATCGCCTGCACCGGCGCCTCCGGTGGCGGGTTGAACACGCTGTACTTCTCGGTGGCGGACGACCGCCTCGGTGTCGCGGTGCCCGTCGTCTACATCACCCAGTGGGCCGACTTCCTCGGCACCGGCGCCGCGCATTGTCCGTGCTCGCATGTCCCGGGCCTGGGCGCCTTCACCGACATGGGTGAGATGACCGCGCTCTTCGCGCCCAGGCCGCAGATGTACATCAACGCCCAGGCCGACCCGCAGTTCACGACCGCTGGCGCTCAGCACGCCGAAGCCCAGGCCCGGGTGGTCTACGACCTCTTCGGCGCCGGCGACCGGCTGGCGCTGAAGTGCTTCGAGGGCGACCATGACTACAGCCGCCCGATGCGCGAGGCCCTCTACGGCTTCCTGGCGCAGCACCTCCTCGGCCAGGGCGATGGCCGTCCGATCCCCGAGCCGGCCTTCACCCCGGAGCCGCCGGAGAGCGAGTGGTGCTTCCCCGGCGGCAAGATCCCTACCACGACGAAGACCGTGCGCCAGTTGGCCCAGGAGTGGGCGGAGGCGGCGATGGCACGCCTGCCCACGCCGAAGGGCTTCGATGCCGAGGGCTGCCGGAAGGCCTTGGTCTCGGTCGCGCACCCGCCCGGCGACACCACCCCGCGGTTGGTTCCCTGCGGAAGCTTCCCGGTCGACGGCTTCGTCGTGCGGAAGCTGAAGCTGGAGGTGCAGCCGGGCATCACGCTGCCTGCTCTCTTCGCCGCGGCGCAGCCGGGGGCGCCCGTCGTCGTCATCGCTGACGGTTCCCCCGATCCCGCCACCGCCGAGCCCTTGCTGCGGGCGGCCCGCGAGGCGGGACTCGCGGCCCTCTACGTCTCGCCGCGCGGCACCGGCCAGACAGCCTGGGACGAGCACGTCATCTGCACGGACAACCTGCTCCTGGGCGACTCCATCCTGGGCCAGCGGGCCTTCGATCTCGCTCAGGCGGCTCGGGCGTTGCGGGCCGAGCTGGGCATGCAGTACACGGACGTCGGCCTTCTCGCCCTCGGTCCCGAGGCTGGGCTCTACGGCCTCTTCGCCCAGGCCCTGTGGTGGCGGCCGCCGTACATGGCCGCGGCGGTCGGGCCGGTGATGGGCAGCTACCGTGAGGCCTTTGGGGGGGGCATCCCACTGGCGGCCTACGTGAGCCGCATCCTCGAGGTGGCGGACATCCCGCAGGTCGTGGAGTTGGCGTCTCACCAGCCCCTGAGGATCGCCTTCGCGCACGACGACTACAGCCGTCGCCACCCGGAGTGGGCTGACTACACCGCTGAGCGCGCCTTGCTGGTTGAGAAGCTGTCGGTGGACGACGCCTTGTCGTTTCTGCACTACTGGCTGACCGTGACGGGATAGCGTAGGCCCAGCAAGCGGGAGGCGCCCCGCCTCGGGCCGCCCATCGAGTACCGCTGCGCTGGAGGATGACGAAGTGAACGTCGCCCACGCCCCGCTGCTCGCCGGGCTGCTTGGCCCCGGCGGCCCCGGGATCGCCCGCTCCATTGAGGCCGCATCTCACTTCCTCCGTTCACACGACGCGCCGTCCCTCCTCTCCCGCGTCGGAGAGACCATCGACTCTGTCCCTCCGGCCGACCACCTCGACAAACGCTTCATCCAGGCCTCCTACCGGGGCGACCTCTCATCCCCTCCGGATGACCTCCTCGCCGGACAGGGCCTGTTCTACATCACCGAGCAGCGGAGGCTCTTCCTCGACTGCACCGCCGGGCATTACCAGATGACGTGGGGCTACCACCACCCCCGGCTTGACGCTCTCCTTCGCGAGGCCCTCGAGGCCGGGATCGTCTGGGACGACCATGCCAACATCCCTGGCGCCCCCGTGAAGCGGCTGTCGGCCAAGCTTGTCGAGGTCGCCAACGGCATCGGCGGCGACGCCTCGCACCTTCTCGAGGACGACCGCGCCCTGAACACGGTGCTGCTCGGCGTGTGCACCGGCTCCGTCGCGGCGAGCAGCGCCCTCAAGCTCGCCCTCCGACACCATCAAGCGACGCGGCCCGGCGCCGAACCCGTCTGGATCACGCTCACCGGCAACTACCACGGCACCGATCTCCTCGCCCAGCGCCTGCGCGGCATGTGGTCGGACTACCTGCGCAGCGTTGAGGTGGTGCAGGTCGAGCCGAACGACCTCGAGGCGCTCCGCGAAGCCTTCCGCGCCCACCGCGGCCGGGTCGCTGCCTTCCTCGCGGAGCCGGTCCTCATGAACCGCGAGGCGATCCTCCTCGAGATCGACTTCCTCCGTGAGGCCCGCGAACTCTGCGACGAGTCTGACGCCTGCCTCATTCTCGATGAGATTCAGACCGGCTTCTGGTGCCCCGAGGTCTTCATGTTCCACCAATACGGCATCCTGCCGGACATGGTGGTCTGCGGCAAGGGGATGACCGCCGGCTTCCACCCGCTGGCGGCCGTTGTCTATCGCCGACGGTACGACCGGCTCGCGCAGTACGATGCCATCAGCACCAACGGCGGCGCGCCCCTCGCGGCCCTGATCGCCCTGGGCTGCATCGCGCTGATCGAGGAGGACCGCGAGCGCATCGGGGACGTGGCTGCCCACTATGCGGCTCGGCTCCATGAGGTTCAGGCCAGCTACCCGGACCGCGTGTCAGGCATCCACGGTTGGGGGCTAATGTCGGGCTTGAAGTTCCGCGACGCTGCCGATGCTCTCGCCTTCCACCGGTGCTGCCTCGAGCTTGGCCTCTGGGTCCGCGCCCACGCCTACCATGCGGGGCACAGCACGGTGCTCACCAAGCTCGGCCTCCTCGCGGACCGGCAGGTCGTCGACTACATCGTTGAGAAGTTCCTGTCCATCCTGGCCGCGGGCTGACGTGGGAACGCGGAACGCGAAACGCGGAACTCGCCTCTCGAGGTGCACCGTGGACAAGACCCTCGGCATCGGTGTCATCGGCCTCGGCATGGGGAAGGACCTCTTCTACGTCAATGCGGACCCCTCGACACGCTTCGAGGTCCGCGGCCTCTGTGCGACCACGCCCGCCAAGGTCGAGCGTACCGCGTGCGAGAACGGCATCGGCTTCGGGACCACCGACTACACAAAGCTCCTTGAGCGCGACGACATCAGCGTCATCGCTGTCTTCTCGCCCGACCACCTCCATGCCGAGCACTGCCTCGCCGCCCTGGGCGCCGGCAAGCACGTGCTGGTGACGAAGCCGTTCGTCACCTCGGGCCAGGACGCCGTCGAGATCACCCGCGCCGCCGAAGCCCGCGGCCTCAAGCTGCTGGTCGGCGAGACCTGCCGCTGGTACACCTCCTTCCTCGCCATCAAGCGCTTCTACGAGGACGGCGAGCTCGGCGACATCATCTTCGCCGAGGCCCACTACATCCACGAGATCAAGGACTACTTCGGGCTCACGCCCTGGCGCCTCGAGGTCCCGCAGGACTTCATGTACGGTGGCGTGTGCCATCCGCTGGATTCGCTCGTCTGGTTCCTGGGCGATGTGGGCGAGGTGCACTGCCTGGCGAACCGCGGCGGCCTCTCGGCCTACCCGATGGAAGAGAACTTCCTCCTCAACCTGCGCTTCGCCAACGGGGTCATCGCGCGCGTCACCGGCGCCTATGGCATGGTTCAGCCGCCATGGCCCATGATGGCCCTCACCCTCTACGGCGCCAAGGGCACCGCGACCGCCACCTTCGAGGACTTCCGACCCAGCCAGGTGCGCATCGTCTTCGACAAGCTCGAGGGCAACGAGCCCGCCGTCATCGACTACCCCGCCGACCTCGAGGGCGCCTACGGCCAGGGCCAGGCCGTTCGTCGCTACCTGGCCCATTTCGAGGACTGCATCGTCAACGACAAGACGCCCTGTGAGGACGCCCGCGAGGGCACGAGGACCATCGTCGCCCTCGACGCCGCCTGGCGCTCCGTGAGGAGCGGCCAGGTGGAGAAGGTCGAAAGCCTACTGTAGGAGCGGCGTCAGCCGCGACCGCCGTTGCCGCACAATGCAACCATACCCGCGAGGGCTACACTATGCCCGCCAGCAGACCCATCAAGGTCGCCGTCGTCGGTCTCGGTCGTTCCGGCTACGACATCCACATCCGCCGGATGCGCGGCGATGACCGCTTCCGCATCACTGCGGTCACCGATTGGCTGCCCGACCGCATGGGGGAGGTGCAGCGGGAGACGGGCTGTGCGACCTACCCGAACCACCGGGCCCTGCTTCGCGATGCCGACGCGGAGGTCGTCGTGGTCGCCACCTACTCGAGCACCCACCCGCCCATCACGCGGGACGTGCTCCGGAGTGGCAGGCACGCGATCTGCGAGAAGCCCATTGCGAACAGCGTCGCCGCGGCGAAGAGCATGATCGATGCCGCGGAGAAGGCGGGGAGGAAGCTGCTCGTCCATCACAACTACCGCTTCTTCCCCGAGACGCGGCACCTGATGGACATTGTGCGGAGTAAGCGCCTAGGGGACGTGTTCGAGATCCGCATGCGCTCCTTCGACTTCTCCCGGCGGAACGACTGGCAGACCCTCCGCAAGTTCGATGGCGGGGTCCTCAACAACACGTGCCCGCACTTCCTCGACATCGGCCTGCAGCTCCTTCAGGCGCCGGTGGTCGATGTTCTCTGCGACCTGAAGCTCATCTCCGATGTGGGGGACGTCGAGGACCACGTGAAGGTGGTGCTGCGGGCGGCGAACGGACGGGTCTACGACATGGAGGTCTCCAGCTCGTGCAGGTTCCCCGAGCCCAAGTGGACCGTGCTCGGCAGTCACGGCACGCTGGTCTCCGATGGCAGGACGAGCACCATCGCGTGGTTCGATCCGAGGAAGCTGGGGAAGCTCAAGCCCATCGAGACCCCGCCGCCCGGCCGGGCCTACGGGAACGAGGACGTGATCCCGTGGCAGAGCGAGGAAGTCGCCTCCGTCGGTCCTTCCATCGGCGACTTCTACGATAACGTCTGGGCCGTGCTCCGCGAGCGCAAGCCCCTGGTGGTGAAGCCGGAGGAGGCTCTGGAGGTGGTGCGGGTCACCCAGGTCGCCAAGCGCGCGAGCTGGTTCTACCGGTAAGGGCTACCCCTACCTCGGCACCGGCACCTCATTCAACACCGCGCGGATCACATCGTCGGCCGACAAGCCCTCGATGTCGGCCTCGGGCCGGAGGATCACGCGGTGCCGGAGGGCGGGGAGCGCGACGGCCTTCACATCGTCGGGGATCAGGAAGTCCCGCCCGGTCAGGGCGGCGAAGGTCTTCGCGGCGAGCAGCACCATGACCCCGGCCCGTGGCGAGCAGCCCAGCACGAGGTGGGGGCTGCTCCGTGTCGCCCGGATCACCTCGCCCACGTAGCCGACCACCGCGTCCTCGGCCCGGACCTGCAGCACCTCCTCCCGGCACCGGGCCATGTCCTCAGCGGTCACGCAGGGCCGGATGTCCGCCGGGTGCAGGTGGAGCGGGTCGAACCCCCGGTGGACCCGCAGCAGAAGCTCATCTTCCTCCTGCTTCGACGGGTAGCCCACGCTGATCTTCAGCATGAACCGGTCAAGCTGGGCCTCGGGCAGCGGGTAGGTGCCCTCGAACTCGACGGGGTTCTGCGTGGCGAACACGGTGAACTCACCGTCGAGCGCGTGCGTGATCCCGTCGATCGTGACCTGTAGCTCCTGCATCCCCTCCAGCAGTGCCGATTGGGTCTTGGCCGGGGCGCGGTTGATCTCATCGGCGAGCAGCATCGAGGTGAAGATGGGCCCCCGGCGCAGGTTGAAGGCCTGGGCGTGCATGTCGTAGACGTAGGTCCCGACGATGTCTGACGGCATGAGGTCGGGCGTCATCTGGACACGACGGAACTCGCGCCCGAGCGCCGCCGCGAGCGCCTTCACGAGCAGCGTTTTGGCCGTCCCCGGCACACCCTCCAGGAGCACATGGCCGCGCGCGAGGATGGCCACCAGGCTGTGTGTGACGACCTCCCGCTGGCCGACGATGACGTTCCCCACTTGCTCCGCTACCCGGGCGGCGAAGGCCTGACTGAGAGTCGTGCCAGCTGTGCTCATGGGGATGGTGCCTCCCGGTGCGATGGGTGCTTGGGCACAGGCCGACCGGCCTTAGGGCGTGGGTGTCGCAGTCGCCCCTCCAGCATGGCCATGCGGCTGACGAGGGAGGTGGCTTCCTTCCGCCCGAGCGTCCTGTTGTCCTGCGCTCGTTCGAGATCGCGGAACAGGGAGAGGGCTTCGTCCTCCGGTACTCCGCGCCGAGCCGCCAGCGTGGCTGCCAGAACGTCGGCCGACGCCGAGGCGCGCAGGCCAACCTCGGCGGCGGCTCGATGCCGGAAGGCCGCCGCGATCTGCGCCACCGCCCAGGGGTAGGCCTCCGCCCCCCGCCAGAGATCGGCCAGGGCCTCGACGTACTCGCTGGCCGCGCGCCGCCGGGGGCCGAAGACGGCGACCGGCGCCCCAAAGCGGATGGCCTTGCCGATCAGCAAGAGGACCACACCTGCCAGCACGACGAGCAGGCTCCGGTTGAGGGGCGCCGGATCGACCTGTGATGCCATGAGGCGGCGCTCACCGAACCGGTGGTGGTACTCGTCGAAGTAGACGGTGCGACTGGCCGCGTTCCGCCAGATGAGGTTGGCGGCGAAGGCCACGTTGTCGTCGCGGGGCAGCAGGGAGTTCGCCAGCATCTGGACATCACTGGTGACGTACACTTGCCCGCGGCCGTAGGCGAACGAGGCGACGATAGGTCGGCCGTCGGCGACGAGGTGGTAGGTGAGGGAGCCGGCCGGGTGGGGCACCAGGCACCTGACGCGCTCCCGGGAGAACTCCTCCTCGGCCCACTTGCTTGCCGAGTCCTGTCCGTCCAGCGGGGCCAGCACATAATGGGTCGAGGTCGCCACCTTGGCCACGCCCCTACCCAGTGGCGAGGTGGGTACGGGGGTCGCCGTCGTGAGCGGCTCGGCCTGCTGACGCCGGGCAGCCACGCCAAACGCCGCCGCGAGCTTCACGTAGGGCGGGCCGGTGTCTGTCTGCGCTCCCGTCAGGTCGTCCCAGAGCCCCTCGATGCCCACGAGGAGCGTCCCTCCGCCTTGCACCCACCTGACCAGACGGTCGACCTCCTCGTCGGCGAACGGCTCTGTGGGGTCGAGGATGACCAGCAACCCCCTCACCTTCGAGAGGTCATCAAGCGGTGCCGTCAGCTCACGAACGGTCAGCGAGGGCTGCGTCGTGCGGCACAGCTCAGCCAGAGCGGCACAGCCCCACGCGTTTCTGCGGAAGGCGGAGTGATCGCGCGTCAAGTCGCGGCGTTGACCGGACTCCCAGAGCAGGAAGAACAGCACCGCGAACACGATCACGGTGATGGCCACGATGCGGTAGCTGCGGAGGGTGGCGCTCATGCCGCCTCGACCTCCTGCATGACCGCCGCGAGCCAGTCGCGGCAGCGGCTGACATCCTCGGCACTCGCGGTCCGCCCCCCGTACCACTTCTCGTCGAAGGTCTGCGTGAACGGCCTCACGAGTGTCAGCACCCGGGGCGTGGACGACAGGTGGGTCACGCATTCCCAGTTGGTCTGGGAGCTCGTGCGCGGCAGCAGCCCTCGCAGTTGCAGGCTGCGGTGCAGGGCGAGGTAGAGGCCGCGAACCGCCTCCCGGTACCGCCCCGCCGCGGCGTGTCGTTCGGCTTCGCGGATCAGCTCGGCGGGGGAGACGGGGCGTGGGGGAGAGGCGGGCCCGGCGCTGTCACGTCCGGGGGACCGCTGCCGGCCGAGGAACCGGGCCAGCGTGTAGGTGACGTGCGCGAGGAGGGGGATGAGCACCGCCACCCCGGCGATGACCGCCACCAGGAAGAGGGCGTAGTTCGTCTCGTGAAGGCCCCCGAGGCGGGCCAGCAGGCGCCTGAGCTGCAGCCAGAGCCAGCGGGCCAGCGCGCGTGGATCGGATCCGCCGGTGTCCATCGCGTGACGGAAGTCCGGTCGGCTGAGGATCTCCTGGAGCCGGCTGTCGAGTGCCGAGCGGGCGGGGGGTGAAGCCATGGCACTGGCGGAGTGGCGCAACCCCGGGGGCTCGTCGGCCGGGCACAAGCCCGCGGCGGCGGAGAGCAACACCGCCGCCAGCCCGAGCGCCGCGAGCTGAAGGGAGGGCTTCACGGAATCTTGCCTCGCGGCCCTGAATGTGGTAGACTCACCGTAACCTGGGGCGCCCCGCTTTGGTCGGCTGCACTGCAGGCTGAGCGAGGGCGGCCCTGTTGTTTCGAGGGTGTCCTTGGTGCCAAGAACCGCTCCGGCCGTTCTCGACGATTTCCAGCGTCGGCTCGACGCCTTCGTCGGATCTTTTGCCCATCCACGCGAGCGCCGGATCGCCTACGGCAACCTCCGGCACGAGTACTCGAATTGGCGGTTCGGGTCTGAGCACACCACCGATGCCGCGGTAATCTACGAGACCCCCGGCGGCTCGACATCGCAGGTCAGCGTCACCTACGACCACAACACGGGTGAGTTCTCGTACCTCAACGGCGATCTGAACGAGAAGGTAGTTACGCGCGACTCCGACGATCCCCTTCACATGATCGCTGAAGTCGTGCGCGCAATCCCCGAGCGCCGCCTGGAGCGTCTGAAGATGCAGGTGGAGGGCTGGTACGGCGAGGGGAAGTGCCAGCGCGAGATGTTCGCCGAGATGAACAAGCTCCTGCAGTCCAACTTCCTTGGCGGGAGCATCACCCAGCGGGAGCTGAAGCTCGGCATCAAGCACGCGATCGATCTTCGCCGGGCCAGCGAACCGTGTGACCCCAACTAGTGTCGTGTCACGTATCATGTGTCATGTGTCACGTAGCGGCTCGGGCCATCGCCGTGCCGTTACGTGACACATGACACCCGACGCATGACACATAGCACGGCACTAGCCTCGCCGCACTCCGGATCCCACTCTGGCGGGCGAGCCGCCGGGCGTGTCTCGTGGCCGCGGGGCGCTGCTACTGCAGGGCGGACTCCTGAATGAGGGCGTCGGCGACGAACTTGAGGAACAGGTTCACATGCCGCAGCCGGGCGCCGCTGGTCCGGGCCGCCTCGACGACCTCGACGTTCGGCCCGGCGGCGGCCAGAACGGCCTCGGGCGGGCGCTGTGAGCTGGCCGCAGAGGCAAGGACCAGGGCGGCCTCACCGAGGCCCAGGTGGCTGTCCTCGCGCAACCGCCTGACGGTGTCGGCGTCGCTCTGCGTGTAGTAGGCCACGAGCCTGTCGCCGGCTGAGCAGCGCCTTCCCCCGAGAAGCACCGCCCTGGCGTTGATCTCCGCCACCAGCGCCCTCGTCCTGGCGAGCGCCGCCCGGTCCGCTGCCCGTCGAGCGGCCTCCCGGGCCTTGCCGCCACGTTGTCGGGTCAGCTTGACCGAGTCCCCCGCAATCTGCCGATCGGCCAGCGTCGCACCGGGCGAGAAGGCCTGTGCGAGGCGATCCACGGCCGTGTGGGCCACACGTCCGGCCCCCTGGACACCCTTGATGAGCGCCGGCAGCTCCCCCGATAGAGCGGTGAGTTCCTGGGCCGCCCGACTGGTCTCGCGCGCCGACCGGGCCAGTGCCAGGGCATCCTGGCTGCCGAGACCGGCCCGGCTCGCCCCTCTCACCACCTCGACCGTGTGGGCCAGCCCGTCCACCACCACCCGCATGACCTCGCCAATCTGCTCGACCGTGCAGACGCTCTCGTTCGTCTCCCCGACGGCCGCAGCCGCCTCGACCGCCACCTGCGTTCCCGCCGGTGGGAGCTGGATGCCGCTCTGGGCCAGCGCAACGAGGAGGTCAGTGCTCGCCTTGACGTCGGTGCCGGCGGGTTTCAGATCGCGAGGGAGCTTCGCGATGAGCGACGTCACGCGCGCTGTGGCCGCCTCAACGTCGCGGGCTGCGCGGTCGGTCTCGGCCGCTACGGCGGCCACCTCCGCCTGCGAGGCGACCGCGACCGGCGTTGGCGCCGGCTCCTTCCCCGCCGCGCGCAGCCCGTCCTGGGCTGGAACGAGGGTGGGGTCGGCTTTCAGGACCGACGCGTATTCGGTCGCGGCCTGCTGTCGGTCGCCGCGAGCCAGGTAGCAGTCGGCGAGGAGCAGACGGGCGGACGCCATGTCGGGCCTCTGGTGGAGCGCATCCTGCAAGCGGACGATCGCCTCGGCGTAGCGCGCGCGGCGCGCATAGCCCGCCGCAACCTGGGCCAGTGTGTCCGGATCGCTCACACTGGCGGCCGGGTTCTCAGCCTGGCGCTTGATGCGGGCTACGGTGGGGGGATGGGTCATGAAAAACGTATCGAGTCGCCACGGGTGGTCCTTCTCCACCTCAGTCATCAGGCGCTCGAAGAACGCCATCTGTGCCCGTGGATCGTGCCCTGCGGCGAGGGTGACCTGGGTGCCGTGATCGTCGGCGGCGTATTCGTCGTCCCGGCTGTGCTTCAGCGACAGGAGGTTGAAGCCGAGCTCCGCGATCTGCCCGCCGACTTTGCTCTCCCGGCCGATGATGGCTGAGGCGATGGAGAGCAGCATGCTCTCCTTCACCTGTTTCAGGGAATCCTGGGTGACCTCGTGCCCGATCTCGTGGCCGGTGACCGCCCACAGCTCGTCCTCCGAGTCCACGAAGGCCAGCAGCCCGCTCGTGAGGTAGATGTGGCCGTAGGGAGCGGCGGCCGCGTTGACGACTTGGGTATCGATGATCTTGAACTCGTAGGGGATGTCCTGGCGCTGGGAGTGCCCGACCAGCATGTGCCCCATCGTGTTGACGTACGAGGTCACGAGGGGATCGTCCACGAGCTTGTACTCGGACTCAATCGACTCGGCCGCCTCTTTGCCCAGGGTCCGCTCCAAGTCCTTATCGTCACAGCCGGGCAGTGCCAGGATCGCCGTGGCGCAGGCGAAGGCGGCCAACCAGGAAGACAGTCGCGGCCGAGCCATGACGGCACACCCCCTCACACTCCGTTCGACTCCCCCTCGGCCAGCCGGGTTCCCCCTCTGGCCGCTCCTACGTGGTGGTCATCGCGCCGCCCACACCATCCCCCGGGTGACCATCGTCAGAACCTGTGGCATGGCCGCGACGTCGGCGGAATGCCCAAGTGAGCAGTAGAACACCCGCCCCTCGCCGTAGCTCTTGGTCCACGTCACGGGCATGACCACATCACCGAAGCGGGTCGTGGCGAGCACCTTGATCGCGGGGTCGACGTGCATGTAGTACTGCTCGGACGTGACCTCGAAGTCCTCGATCCCGGCGGTGATCTCGCTGGGCACGGGCCCGATGTTGGCGGTGTACGTCACGATGCCGCCTGGGTGAGCCACCCACTGGCCCCCGACCATGAACTGGTACTCCGTCTGGTCGCGGAACGCGTCACCCATGCCGCCGTGCACTCCGGCAATGCCGGTTCCCTCGCGGACCGCGTCGAGCATCGGGTTGAGCTGCTCCGGCGTGATCTGCCCCATCGTCCATTGGGGCACGATGAGGTCGAGGTGCTTCAGCTTCTCCCCATCCTTCAGCGCGTCCAGCGTGTCCGCCAACTCCACCCCGAAACCCTCTCCCCGCAGCGCGCCCGCCAGAATGTGCGCGACTTCCTTCGGCTGGTGGCCCTCCCAGCCTCCGTAGACGACCAGTGCCTGCTTCATCCGTAACCTCCATGCTCCTCATCGCGTAGGCGAGTCGCTTCTCGACCCGCACCCGTTGTCGGTCCCACAGCGCCCCTTCGCGTGCAGCCTGCCGCTCACGCGCGCTGGGCGAGCACCCTCTTCTCGTACGCCTGCATCTCAGCCAACCAGCTCGCGCCCACCGGCACCCCCGCCTTCAGGCACAGGTAGTCCCACACCGCCCCGAACGGCAGCTCCCTCCGGCGCTCGAGCAGCGCGAGCTTGGCCGCGCCTTGGCCGCTGACCTCGAGTTCGGTGGCCAGAGCGGTTGGCTCGAGCATCGCGTAGAGCAGAGCCTTCCGCAGCGCGCGGCTGCCCACAACCCAGGCCCCGATCCGGTTGATCGAGGCGTCAAAGTAGTCGAGCGCCCAGTAGATACGATCGACCGCACTGCCTCGCACCGCCTCGTCGCACAGCGCCTTCAGCTCGTCGGTGAAGAGAACCACGTGGTCGCTGTCCCAACGGATGCCGCGGCTGACGTGAATGAGCACGCGGTCGAGGAACTGGAGCGTCGACGACAGCTTGTCCGCCACGCTCTCGGTGGGATGGAAGTGCCCCATGTCGTAGCATAGGACGACCCCATGGGCGAGCGCGTAGAGCAGGTAGAACTCGTGCGAGCCGACCGTGTAGTCCTCGCAGCCGATCCCGAACAGCTTGCTCTCGACCGCGTCGACGACGCCGGGCATCTTCGCCGCCAGCGTCGCGTCGAGGGCCTCCGCCAGACGCTCTCGGGGCCCCCAGCGGTCCACCGTGCTGTCTTTCATGCCATCGGGAATCCAGATGTTGCAGACCGAGGGCCCAAGCTGCTTCGCGAAGCTGCGGGCGATCTTCCGGCAGGCGATGCCGTGGGCGACCCAGAAGTCCCGGATGGCCTGGTCGGGGTGTGAGAGCGTCAGGCCGCTCTGCGCCAGGGGGTGCGCGAAGTAGGTGGGGTTGAAGTCCAGGCCGAGCTTGCGGCTCTTCGCCCAGTCCACCCACCGCGAGAAGTGCTTCGGCTCGATGGCGTCTCGATCCACCACCTTGGCGCGGGTCTCAGCGTAGCTGGCGTGGAGGTTGAATCGCAACTTCCCCGGGATGAGGCTCGCGGCCACGTCGAAGTCCTGGCGGATCTCATCGCCGTTCCGGGCCGGGCCCGGGAAGCTGCCGGTAGCCTGAATCCCGCCGGTGCTCAAGCCCCGTTCCTTGGTCTCGAGCCCGACCACGTCATCGGCCTGCCAGCAGTGCACCGAGACCGGCACCTCGAGCGCGGCCTTCATTGCGCGCCCGGCATCCACGCCGAGTTGCCCGAAGACCTCGCGAGCGATACGGTAGGCTGCCTCGACCGGCTGGGGAGTCGGGGCCTTGGCCGCCGCGCCGACGTTGGGCTTGGGGGGCATCAGGGGTCCTCCTCGGACTGGTGTGCGGCAGGCCATTCGCCGGGGCCTGCCGCACCTCCTGCGGCTCAGGCGACTCGGGCCCCGGGGCAGGAAGGTATATCCCCAACGATGCCGAATACTCCAGCACCGGCAACGAGCGGGAAAGGCGCGGCAGCCGGTCGGCTCCTGCCGCGGTGATCGGTGTCACACAAGGAGGGGAGTTGTCGTGAAACAGGTCCGTGTCGGACTCGTTGGCTACAACTTCATGGGGCGCGCCCACAGCAACGCCTACCGCCAGATGCCCTTCTACTTCCCCGAGGCGAAGGCCAAGCCCGTCATGAAGGTCCTCTGCGGGAGGACCAAGGACCGCGTGACGGCCTGCGCGTCGCAGTTCGGCTGGAGCGAGGTCGAGACCAGGTACGATAGGCTCCTCGCGCGGGACGACATCGACCTGATCGACATCACCTCCCCCAACAACCAGCATGTCGAGATGGCCATCGCCGCCGCCAAGGCCGGGAAGCACGTCTTCTGCGAGAAGCCCCTGGCGACCAACCTCGCCGACGCGAAGGCCGCGCTCGCCGCGGTCAAGCAGGCCGGCGTGATCCACATGATCTGCCACAACTACCGCCGCGCCCCGGCAGTGTCCCTCGCCAAGAGGATGATCGCCAACGGCGACCTCGGCGACATCTACCACTGGCGCGCGCTCTACCTGCAGGACTGGCTCATGCCGCCCGATGTGCCCATGATGTGGCGCGTGCAGAAGAGGATCGCCGGCTCCGGTTCGCTCGGCGACCTCATGGCCCACAGCATTGACCTTGCCCTCTGGCTCCTCGGCGACATCGACTCCGTCGCCTGCACGATGAAGACCTTCATCAAGAAGCGCCCGAAGCTCGAGGTCGTGGACACCGGCCTCGGTGGCAAGGCCAAGGCGGGCGCCCCGATGGGGACGGTTGACGTGGACGACGGTGTCATCACACTCGCCCGGTTCGCGAACGGCGCCCTCGGCACGTTCGAGGCGACGCGCTTCGCCGCGGGCCATAAGAACTACAACTGGTTCGAGGTGAACGGTTCGAAGGGCAGCCTCGTCTTCAACCTGGAGCGGATGAACGAGCTGCAGTACTACAACTGCAGCGACCCCGCGGACCGGCTCGGCTTCCGGCTGATCCAGGCGACGGCGAACGAGCACCCCTTCATGGCCGCCATGGGCGATCCGAGCAAGGGGCCGCGCTTCTGGCCCGTCGCCCACATCATCGGCTACGAGCACACCTTCATCAACACGGTGTTCGACCTGTGCGGCGCCATCGCGGAGGGCAAGCCGGTCGAGCCGAACTTCGGGGACGCGGTCAAGACCCAGGCCGTCCTCGACGCGTGTGAGCGGGCGGACAAGGAGGGGGCGTGGGTGAAGGTGGGGAGGTGACGCATTGACCCGAACGCTTCCTCAGCCCGCACAGGCAGCGGACGGGGAGACCCGTGCGCAGCCGAGAGCTTGGTCCGGGGGGATGTCCGTTCCCGTGATCCCATCTGCGCACAGTGCTCCGCGCAGTGTCACCGCTGGTGGGTGTGAGAGGAGACCCGAGATGTCCAGGTTAGTGTTGGATGAGTTCCGTCTCATGAGGCCGCCGCTCCGGCTGCACCAGGAGACCCTCCCAGTGGTTCTCTCGATCAACGACCGGAACACGGCGGCACACCGTCTCTCAAGCCGCGCTCTCGTCGCCACCGTGCGCGCCTGGGAGCAGAGCTCAGAGGTGACGGTGAAGGTCGAGATCCGCACGCGCCATCATGCTGAAGGGGGGACCATCTGATGAAAATCGGAGCGCTCACGGCGGCCTGGGCCGCCGACCCGTTGGAGAAGGTTCTCGATTTCTTCGCTGAGAATGGGCTGCAGGCGGTCGAGATCGGCACCGGCAACTTCCCGCCCAACTCGCACTGCGATCCCGACAAGCTGCTGGCCGACCCCAAGGCGGCGAAGCGCTTCAAGGACGCCGTCGAGAGCCGCGGGATGGTCATCTCCGCCCTCTCCTGTCACGGCAACCCGCTCCACCCGAACGCGAAGACCGCGAAGAAGCACCATGCGGTGTTCGTGTCCACCGTGCAGCTCGCGAAGAAGATCGGCGTGACGGAGATCAACGGCTTCTCGGGCCTACCGGCGGGCGCGCCGGGCGACAAGACCCCCAACTGGGTCGTCGCCCCCTGGCCGGACGAGCACCTCGCCGCGCTCGAGTACCAGTGGAGGGTCGCCGTCGAGTACTGGAAGGAGCAGAACAAGCTCCTCGACAAGCACGGCGTGAACATGTGCTTCGAGATGCACCCCAACTTCCTGGTCTACAACCCCGAGACGCTCATCAAGCTGCGCCAGGTGTGCGGCAAGCGGATGTGCTGCAACTTCGACCCCAGCCACCTCTTCTGGCAGGGGATCGACGTGCCCTCGGCCATTCGCTGGCTGTCCGAGCACGGCGAGGTCATCAAGCACGTCCACGCCAAGGACAGCTTGGTCTACACCTGGAACTCGAAGGTCAACGGCGTGCTCGACACCAAGCACTACGGCGACGAGATGAAGCGCGCGTGGATCTTCCGCACCGTGGGCTATGGCCATGACGACGCCGTGTGGAAGGACATCATCTCCACCCTCCGAATGGTCGGCTACGATGGGGCCCTGTCCATCGAGCACGAGGACAGCCTGATGTCCAACGATGAAGGCTTCCTGAAGGCCCTGGCCTTCCTCAAGGAGGCGACCATCTTCCAAGCCCGCTCGGCCATGACCTGGGCGTAACCCAACCCGACCACCGAGGGTCCTACACCCCTCAGCAAGGCCCGGCCGCCAACCCCTACGGTGGCCGGGCCTTCCACAAGCAGGCTGCCATGCCAGCCGCTGCGACGTCCAGTCCTCGGTCTCGCACGGTCCCCGGGTTGAGCATACGACCCGATGGGCCTCCGCTATCCCACGAAGTGCCTCGTCCGCTCGCCAGGGTCACACGTGCGCTGCCGGCCCCCGTCTACATCACCGCGCGCGGCGCGGCCTATCTTGGCGATGCCCTGGATGTCATGCGGGGGCTGCCCGACCGGTCCGTCCACCTCATACTCACCTCGCCTCCCTTCGCTCTACGGCGCAAGAAGGCATACGGCAACGTCTCACAGGACGCCTACAAGGACTGGTTCTTGGAGTTCGCTGGGGAGTTCTGGCGTATCCTGAAGCCCCAGGGCAGCCTGGTGGTTGACATCGGGGGCGCCTGGAACAAGGGGTTACCGACGAGATCGCTCTACCACTTCAGACTGCTCCTTGCCCTGTGCGAGGAACTGCAACCTGGACCCTTCCACCTTGCGCAGGAGTTCTACTGGTACAACCCAGCGAAGCTGCCTACCCCGGCGGAGTGGGTGACAGTGCGCAGGATTCGCGTCAAGGACGCCGTCAACACCATCTGGTGGCTCTCGAAGTCGCCATTCCCGGAGGCTGACAATCGGAGGGTGCTGCGCCCGTACTCGGCGAGCATGCAGGAGCTGCTTCGCAGTGGCTACAACCACGGGTTGCGGCCGTCGGAGCACCTGATCTCCGCCAAGTGGGCTCGCGACAACGGCGGCGCCATCCCCCCCAACCTTCTCGCCATCTCCAACACAGCGTCAGGTGGCCCATATCTCGAGGGGTGTCGAGCCACCGGTCTGAAGCCGCACCCGGCGCGCTTCCCGGACGCGCTGCCTCGCTTCTTCATCGAGTTCCTGTCATCGCGAGGCCAAATCGTGCTGGACCCCTTCGCCGGAAGCAACGTGACCGGGCAGGAGGCCGAGCGCCTGGGCAGGTGCTGGATCGCCGTTGAGAGGAACGCACACTACCTGGCTGGCTCACGGTTCCGCTTCCTCGCGGACGGTGCCGATGCCGGGGAAGGTCGCGAACCATGACACCCCTCGTCACGTGTGCCTGCCCAGTATGGCCTCAAACTGCCGTGCGAACCTCTCCTCGAGGGTGTCAACGAAGGTGGCCAACTCGCGCAGGCGCTCGCGCGACACGCTCCTCCCCCCGTCCCCCCGCCTCAGGGCCGCCTGGCCGGTCTCGCCCATCCAGTCCTCGGCCTCTCGGATCGCTGATCTGAGGCCCCGGATCCTCTGTCTCAATAGGCCGGGATCGTCCCGCGACAGCGATAGGAAAGCTGCCGCCCCCAACCAGGTTCGGGGTTCCTCCGGGTCCCCCAGGTACGCCTCGAAGACGCGATGGAACGCGAAGCGTTCGATCGCGTCGTAGAGAGGGGCCTCCCGCCTGTGCCCCGTGCGCTCGACCCCCGCCAGCTTGGCGGCAGCTGCCAGCCCTAGTGGTGTGATGCGGTAGTGGTTCGGGCGTGTCTTCTCCAGCCACCCGTTCTGGACCAGTGGCTTGGTTTTACCCATGAGCTCCATCATCACCCGCTTGTGATCGGGGTAGCGCTGCTCATAACCCCGGCATCCGAAGCGGTTCCTATTGAGCTCCCACGCACGGACCGTCAGGTCCCACTCCGTGAACTCGCTACACCCGCGGCGCGAGAGATCCGCGGCGGCCAACAGGAGTTCCTGGGCTGCACTGAGGTTTCCCATGGTTCACCCCGACCCCGGCTTTTGGCCGCGGACCAGTGTCTTCACCAGGGCAAAGCCATCGTCCAGGAAGGCCGCCATCTCCATCTGGGCTTCGGACATTCGGTCCACGAAGTCCTGATAGGTGAGCGGCTCGCCCTCTGCGACCTGCTGTTTGACCCAGAGGCGCTGCAGGATCTCAAAGCACTTCAGGACGAGGTAGTTGTAGAAGGTCGGGTTGTTGAGCCCCATCACCCCTGAGGGGCCGTGCCCAGAGCGAACCCACAGTGACTCCTTGCTCGTGTCGTTGACCCAAACGACCTCGGGGGGCGTGCGCCAGAAGGGTTCATAGTCTATGATCGTCGGCCGGTTCGCCCCCCCCTTCTGCGTCCTGTGCTCAGGAGCCAAGTCCTCGCGACCAGGAGCCTCCTGGCCGCACAGGAGGATCTGCGGGATGTCCGGGCCGCCCCCCTTGCCCTTCCGCTCAACCCTCTCCTCGCTCACGATGACCTGGCACGTTGCCTGGTCGGTCGGCCGCGGCCCGAACCGCACGCGCAGCGTCGCGACCCCGGCGATCCCCCCCGCCGTGAAGACCCCTGCTCGGCCCAAACGGCCCATGTCGGCCTCGTCCACCGAGGTCTCATAGAGGGCGTCCGAGACGGTGATGCCTTGAGGGGTGTGCCCCACCATCCTGACCTGCACCCTCTCGCCTTGCCGCACGGGACGGTTCGGGGGCTTGAGGTCCACCGACGCGGTGTCCCACGCTATCACCTCCACACCATTCGACGTCACGCCATCCGGCCTCGTGACCAGCGAAATCGTCGCGGTGCCGGGCGCGGACGCGATGATCACACCCCGACCCTCCCAACTCACAGCTCCTGCCGGGTCACACAGCAGGCTGACGGGGGGAGGCGGGACAGGAAGCCGTTTCCCGTCAGCCTCTACCTGCCAACACGTATAGCGTACTGGTATGCGTGCCCCCACCGCCAGGGCGATGGCGATCTTGCCGTCCTCCAGGTTGACCTGGTCCACGCGCTCGCCGAACTCCTTCACGCGTCCCCCCGCGCCACCACCCTCAGGCCCTCCGGCCCCGGCGCCGGGACGCTGCTGCCGGAGGAACCCCCTCATCAGGTCTCGGAGCCGCTGGAGAGCGGTGCTCGCCTTGTCCCGCTCCGGGCCTGACTCCCTCTCGTGCTCGGCCCTCTGTATCGCATCCACAGCTTCGTTCAGCCGCTGAGCAGTCCAGTCCCGCAACGCACGCACTAGTGGCACATTCGCCAGCGTTTGGCGGTCAGCCCCCGCCACGTGCTCCGCGCCGAGAGACGGGCAGAAGAGCGTGCCGTAGAGGTACGCTGAGCTCCACACCGGGGCCAGGTCGGCCACACTCCAGTTCGACACCACGTTGCGCCGGTTGCGCACCCGAACGGCGTTGAGAGCCTTCCTCCTATCGGACATGCGCAAGTGCTGTTCTGTAGCGTGGAGCTCAAGGTGACCCGGCGGGTCGTCCCCGGTGGCCAGCTTCACCCTCCGCCCCGTGTCTGGGTCGGCGAGCGCTTCAGGGACCTCGAAGCGCCAAGGCGTCTCGAACCCCTTCTTCGGGGGCAGTGGCTCGACCCCGAGCGGGCCGGAGAGAACCTCCTTCCCGCACATCACCCAGACCGTGCTCGTCTCGATCGTGAGAGCCGCCTGAGCGTGGCTCCTGATGTCCTCGATGGCAGCCTTGACCACTTGGGCCCTCGAACCGGCCGCGACCAGGTCGCCGACGTCCCGGAGAACCACGATGGTGTACGCCTGGCGGCGGCGGAACAGCTCGCGTGCTTGCCCCGGGAGTGCCCCCACGCCTGCACCCAGCGGCCGGAGAAGCGCGTCCAGCGACTCGTGCGGGCGCGCGTCGGGGAGCCCCTCAATGCGAGCGCCGTTGTCGTCCTCGAAGTACCCCGCCACATACCGCAGAGCGGGGTCATCGTTCCGGAACCCCATCTGCGTGCGCTTGCCGCCATGGTGGCCGCACATGAAGCTGGCAGTTGTGCATCCCCGCACCATGAAGGCCTTGCCGCCATTGCCGTGGCCCGCTTCGATGTCGGAAGCACGATCCGCACGGCTGGCCGTCCGACTCGACCACTCGACCCAAGCCTCAAAGTCCTCCGCTGCCGCGCCGCCGAAGTCCAGTACGCCGAGGTGCCTGCGGTTCTCGGAGAAGAGGACGACGATCTGCCTCTCGTCCTTCTCGGCAAGCCCGAGACGCGCATAGTGGTCCTTGCTGTTCTTGATGAGCTCGGGCAAACCGTCACGGATACTCTGATACCTTCCTAACGTCTGCTCAAGGGTATGAGCTGCGTCGATCCTGATGCTACCGAGCGGCTGGAACCCGGACATGCTCACCCGCCCCTTCCCACGGTCGGTGCGGCTGCTCGCCAGCGGGCACTCCTATGTGCCCTTGGTCCGTCTGGCACACTGTGCATTCGCCGCCGCCCCACTCTCACCCTCTCGCCCCGGGAGCCTCGGCCGCCTGGGCCCCGGACGCCTCCCGCCGCAAGGGGAACCGGCCCGGCGCGTTGAAGTGCCCTGTCAGTACCCGACCCAAGGCCGGCAATGCCGTTGCCGTGCCGTGGCTGGGAGCGCGGCCGGCTCGTCCGCCGAGGTGGCAGCCGTTCTCGCTCCCAACACGGCGAGCGTCCTTGCCCGCATGTCACTCGCCCTCGCGCTACGTCTTATGAAAGGAGCACCTCGGCATGACCACTCACCTCGCCCTCGCCGTCGCGGCCCTGCCCGTGCTGCTCTTCGGCCTGACTCCGCTGGCACTCGGTGCTACCTCCCCCGACATGCCCCAGCCCCTCGACACCCGGCCCGATCGCGGCAACCAGGAGGGCTGCGCCTACGTCACCGGGCCTGGCTACGCGATCCAGGGCTTCTACAACGACGACCTTGAGATCAGCTTCTGGAACGGCCCCTCTCCGCTGGCCTTCAGCCTGGCGAAGAACGATGTGTGGGACCGCCGCTACTTCGGCGACCGAAAGAGGATCGTCGACATCGACGCCATTCGCGCCATGTGCTTCGGCGGCACGATCCCTCCGGCCAACGGCCCCTTCCCTGCTGATAGCCCTCAGGCTCTCTACCTCGCCTACGACTTCCCTTGCCCCAAGCCCGTCGGCCAGGTCGTCGTCCGCTGTCCCGACGTCGAGGGCGCCGAGTGGACCGCGGGCCGGGCCTCGGATGGGTCGCTGGTCACCCAGGCAACCAAGGCCGACGCTCGCGCCAACCTCTCCGCCTTCCTCCACCGAACGCGCAACCTGTTCGTGATCCGCGGCGACTACTCGGGCCTCACCCAGCCCCTTCAGATCCAGCTCTTCCGCCACCAGGACACGACTCCCCAGGGCACCAGCATCGCCGCGCTCGCGAACTACGGCGGCAACGCGCAGTATGACTACAGCCAGGACCCGGACAACAGTCCTCTCCCTCACCCCGAGGCAGGTCAGGACGGCCACTTCTTCTGGATTCGGCAGCAGTTCCCGGCTGACAAGACCTTCCCTCGGGGCTTCGAGTACGTGCTGGTGGGCGCCCTCGACGGCGTAGCCGCTCCGCTTGCCGCCGAGAGCCATACGGCTAGCGTCGGCGTGAAGGCGACAGTCCATCCGATCGACGACCAGGCCTACGCCCGAATGCCGGGCTACCTGAAGGAGGTGCGCATCGCCACCGAGCGCGTCGACAACGCCGCCTCAGGCAGCCTCGCCACGGCGACGGTGCCGAGCCCCGAGGCCGCCTTCACCCTTCTGCTGACTGTGGTCACCACGCGCGACGCAGCCGACCCTCTCGCCGCGGCGAAGAGGCTGCTGACCGACGCCCTCGCTCAGGGCGCCGATTCCCTAGCTGTCGAGAGCATGACGGCCAGCGAAGACGCGATCGCGCGGTGGCGCAACTCCCGCGTCATGCACTACAACGCCACTTCGTGCAGCTACCTCGACGCCACGCCCTGGCACGGCGACTACCATTGGAACGAGGGCTACCTCACCCACGAGATCGTCGCCGGCCGCGCGGCCGAGCTCGAGCAGCGGTTCCGCCTATTCGAGGAGATGCTCCCGGCACTGAAGCGCAACGCCCGCGAGGTGTACCACTGCAATGGCGCTGCCTTCTCGCTCGTACACTACCCGATCAGAGCTGACCGTGTGGTCTACTCCAACTTCACCTGGGAGTGGGGCATCGAGAACACCGCCTTGATGCTCCAGCCCTTCTGGCAGGTCTACCAGTACACCCAGGACATCGACTTCCTCCGCGAGCGCGCCTACCCCATGATGCTCGAGTGCGCCCGCTTCTACGCCGACTACGTGACCAAGGGCGACGACGGCTTCTACCACGTCATCCCCACCGTCTCCCAGGAGCACTGGGGGTGGTCGCCCGAGTGGAAGCTCAACCGCGACTCCGTAGGCGCCCTCAGCTTCGTCAAGTACCACCTGCGGGCGTGCATCGAAGCCTCCGAGGTCCTCGGCGTCAACGTCGACGAACGCGCGAAGTGGCGCGACATCGTCGAGCACCTCGCGCCATATCCCACCCTGAGTACGCCCGAGGGCCCTGTCTTCTGCGATGTGCGCGATGCGCCGCAGCTTCTGAGCTACAATATCACGGCCAACCTCATAATGGTGCTCTGGGCCGAGGACATCAGCCTCGACTCACCGCCCGAACCCCTCGAGCTCGCCCGCCGCTCCTACCGCGCCCTGCCCGACATCGAGCACAGCCAGCGCTCGGGCTACCTGGCGCAGATTCGCCTCTTCCTCGGCATCGCCGAGCAGCCCGACCTCTCGCCTCAGGGCCGCGTGCTCTCCTGGCCGGGCCGCATCCACCTCTATGCCGGCGTGCCCCAGGGCGTTGCGGTCAATGACCAGTTCACCGGCGACCTCGCCGTGGGTGGCTTCGAGGTGTCCGCCCGGCACGTGGGGACTGGTGTGCGCGACGTGCGCATCACCTCCCGCGCCGCCCGCACCTGTCGCGTGAAGAGCCCTTGGCGTCCCGCCGAGGTCAAGGTGATGGATTTCGCCGGCCGCCAGGTCGTCGAGCACACGATGGACGGCGACACCATCGTCTTCGCCACCCAGCCGGCTCACACGTACGCGCTGCTCGCCGGGGAGGAGCTGCCGTTGGCCGAGAAGCGCTACGTCGCGGAGGAGAAGACGCTCGGCAAGTGGACCTTCGAGCAGTTCGGCGGCGGACTGACCCGCGACTCAGGTGGCGGCGCTCACCACGCCCGGTTCGTCGGCAACGCCCGTCTCGCCCAGGTCGAGAAGGGCATGGCGATGCAGCTCGATGGCGAGGGGTCCTACGCCGAGGTCCCGCGCTTCCCCGACCTCAACTTCGCCGCCGACGAGGGCTTCTCGGTCGAGGCTCGCATCAAGCTCCCGCCCGGTCCGCCACCCTACATGATCCCCCTCGTGTGCAGCATGGCGATGAAGCAGTACTGCCTCATGGTCGCCTCCGGTCGCGCGAAGCTCTACCTCTCCTCGCCCGCGGGCGACATCTTCTGCCAGGCGACTGGGAAGAGCATCCTCACGGACGGCAAGTGGCACACCGTGCGGGGTGTTCGCGACGTCTCCGACCAGACCATCCGCGTCTACGTTGACGGCAGACTCGAGGGCCTCGCTCCCGACACCACGGGCGGCGACTTCGCGTGCGACGCGCCGCTGACCATCGGAGCGTACCTCTGGGGCGAGCACACCCGCTACCTGCGCGGCCTCATCGACGACGTCGAGGTCCAGCGCCTGGGCCGCCTCACCGACCGCCGGTAACCGGCCAGAGGTGCCCCGGCCGGCTGCCGCGAATCTGCGACCACCATGAGTGCGCAACCCCCGGCCACCGCTGCGTCTCCGCCGGTCCTCCGCATGGAGGGCATCCGCAAGCACTTCGGCGGCGTCCACGCTCTGCGCGGAGTGGACCTGGAGGCGCGCCCGGGGGAAGTCCTCGCTCTGGTCGGTGAGAACGGCGCCGGCAAGAGCACGCTCATGGAGATTCTGTGCGGCAATCTCCGCGCGGATGCCGGCTCCATCGTCTACAGCGGCCGCCCCGTCCAGTTCGCCGGCGCCCGCGAGGCAGCATTCGCCGGCATCTCCATCGTCCACCAGGAGCTCAGCCTGGTCCCGCACCTCACGGTGGCCGAGAACATCTTCTGCGCTCGCGAGCCGATCTTCCCCATTCTCGGCTTTGTGGACCGCCGCCGGCTCTACCGCGAGGCTGCCGAGATCCTCCGGCGCTTCGATCTCGACGTGCCGCCCAACGCCCCCGTCTCCCGCCTCCCGGTCGCCGTGCGGCAGATGATCGAGATCGCCAAGGCGCTGTCTCTCGACTGCCGCGTCCTGATCCTCGACGAGCCAACCAGCGCCCTCACCGACCACGAGATCCGCTACCTGTTCGACATCGTCGGTCGCCTCCGCGAGCGCAGCGTTGCCGTCATCTACATCTCGCACAAGCTGCGCGAGGTCTTCGCGATCGCTGATCGCATCATGGTCCTCCGCGACGGTGAACTGGTCGCTACCCGACCCCGCGGCGAGGTTACCCCCGAGGGTGTTGTCCGCATGATGGTCGGGCGCGAGCTCGGCACCGGGTACCCCGACCGCGCAGGCCAGAAGGGACCTCCGGCTCTCCGTGTGGAGGGGCTGACCTCTGAACCGCGGTTCCGCAACGTGACCTTCGAGGTGCGCGCCGGCGAGATTCTGGGCCTGGCAGGCTTGGTGGGTGCCGGTCGGACCGAGGTTGCGCGCGCGGTCTTCGGCGTCGATCGCCTCGGCTCGGGCACGATCTACCTGGATGGCCGGCCGGTCGCCATCCGCAACCCGGGCCACGCCATCGAGCTCGGCGTCGGCTACGTGCCCGAGGACCGGAAGGAGCAAGGCCTCTTCCTCGGCCTGACCGTCCGCCACAACATCGGCGCCGCCAGCCTGCGCGCGAACTCGCAGGCCGGCTTCATGAGCCCCGCCCGCGAGCAGCGCATGGCCGAGGAGTACGTGCGCCGCCTGAGCATCCGCACGCCCAGCATTGACACGACGACCTCCCACCTCTCGGGCGGCAATCAGCAGAAGGTCATGCTGGCGAAGTGGCTGGCGATCCGGCCGAAGGTGCTCCTCGTCGATGAGCCGACGCGCGGCGTCGACGTCGGCGCGAAGGCCGAGGTCCACGCCATCCTGCGCCAGCTCGCCCGCGCCGGCGTCGCGGTGGTCATGGTCTCCTCGGAGCTGCCCGAGGTCCTCGGCGCCAGCGACCGCATCCTCGTGATGCACGAGGGTGAGATCACCGGAGAGCTTCCCGCCGAGGAGGCGACCGAAGAGAAGGTCATGTTCCTCGCCGCGGGCCAGCGTGCCGTCGCGTAGGACAGGCATACTTGCCTGTCACGCCCTCGCACTGGCAGCCCCGCTGCCAGTGCCACTGTGGTCGGAAGTGGTGCCAACCCATGTCGACCGAGAACGCCCAACCCGCGTCCACCAGCACACCCTCCGGCCCAGGCCCGGTGCGACGCTTTGCCCTGGGCATCGCCCGATCGCGGGAGGCGTGGACGCTCCTCCTCGTCGCCATCACCGTGATCGTCTTCCACCTGAAGACGCTCCCGGTCGAGCCCGGCGCGCCGACGCCCTCCATCTTCCTCTCGGCCAACAACATCAAGGCCATGCTCGTCGGCATCAGCACGGAGGCGGTCCTCGTCGTCGGCATGACCGTCGTCATCGTTGCCGGCGGCTTCGACATCTCGGTCGGTTCGGTGCTCGCCCTCTCCGGCCTCGCGACGGTCCTGGCGCTCAAGCACGGAGCGCCGATGCCCATCGGCGTCCTCGCCGGCCTGGCGTGCGGCGCCGCGTGCGGCCTGGTCAACGGCCTTCTCGTCGCTCGGGTCGGCATGAGCCCCCTCATCGCGACCCTCGGCATGATGATGGCGGCTCGCGGGTTGGTCACGGTGCACATCCACCAGTATGGCGCCACCCGCTCCGACCAGCTCCCCGTCGGATTCCTCGGCCTTGGCCAGGCCCAGCTCCTGGGTACCCAGGGCTTCTGGATCGTGGCCATCATGTTCGCCGTCGTGCTCGTCGGCGACATCCTGCTCCGCAACCTGCGCTGGCTGCGCCAGGCCTACTACATCGGCGGCAACGAGCGCGCCGCCGCGCTCTCGGGCATCAACGTGCCGCGCGTCCGCATGGTGACCTTCGTCATCTGCGGTGTGACGGCAGCCATCGCCGGCGTGCTGAACTCCGCTCGTTTCGGCACCGCCACCTACGAGGCAGGTCAGGGCGTGGAGCTGTTCGTGATCGCCGAGTGCGTCATCGGCGGCGCGAGCCTCGTCGGCGGCCAGGGCACGGTCCTCGGCGCCTTCCTGGGCGTGGTCCTCGTGAACTGCATCAAGGTCGGCCTCACCCAGATCGGCATGCCGCCCGACTGGCAGTACGTCATCGTCGGCGCCTCCCTCATCGTCTTCGTCACCATCGACATCGTCCTCGCCAAGAGGCGCCAGGGCTAGCGTCGTCGAAACCTCCCCCTGTCGTTGTAGGAGCGGTTTCAACCGCGACCGCCGTTCACTCGGAGGACAACCGCCATGTCCTGGCACCGGACCCTCATCCTCCTCACCCTTGTCGTGCTCGTCGCCGTGCTCGCCGGCTGCCCCAAGCCACCGCCTCCGGCCTCCACCGGCCCGCAACCCACCGGCGCCAAGACGGCTCCGGCGAGCGCCAACGAAGAGTACGTCATGATCGGCATCTCGACCGGCGTCGAGTACTGGAACGCCAACAAGGCCGGCCTCGATGACGTGTGCGCCGAACTCGGGGTCAAGGGCACCTTCACCGGCCCCCAGGATCAGAACCCCGAGCAGCAGGCGAACACGATGGACCAGATCATCGCCCGCAAGCCTGCCGGCATCCTCATCGCTCCCGGCAACCCTGAGACGCTCAAGCCATACATCAACAAGGCGATGGATGCCGGCATTCCGGTCATCTGCGTGGACACCGACGCCCCCGACAGCAACCGCATCGCCTACTTCGGCACCAGCAACTACGAGGCCGGCTGCATGGGCGCCCGCATTCTCGCCAAGGCCCTTCAGGCCCAGGGGCCGCCGTCCGGCGGCAAGTACAAGGTGGTCATCTCCTCACGGCCGGGCCAGTGGAACCTGGATGAGCGCGTGCGCGGCTACAAGGAGACCTTCAAGAAGGAGTTCCCCGAGGTCGAGGTCATCCAGGTGATCGATGACGAGACCAAGTACTCCGTCGGCGAGCAGAAGGCCAGCGCGGTTCTCGCCGCTCACCCGGACATCGCCGGCTTTGCGGGCGTGAACGCCGCCAGTGGCCCCGGCGTCGCGGCGGCCGTTCAAGCTGCCGGCAAGGCGGGGAAGATTCCCATCGTCGCCATGGATGCCGACTCCAAGGTCCTCGACCAGATCGAGGCCGGCGTCATCACCGCCTCCGTCGCCCAGCGCCAGTACTTCATGACCTACATCGGTGTGAAGTACCTCTACGGTCTTGTCCACGGCTACTTCCGCCAGCCCGGCGACGCGGCCAACGCGAACTTGCCCGAGATTCCGAGCAAGATCGACACCGGAACGGTGGAGGTCAACAAAGGTAACGTCAGCACCTTCCGCACCCCCAGCCAGGGCGCCAAGGAGGAGCTGGCGACCAAGCACCCGGACTGGGTCAAGCTGCTGTCGGACCGTAAGCCCGGCGCGTAGCCCGTCGCGCCGCGGCTGCCGTTGCTGCTCGCGTGGGTCGGTCGCTCCGCGACCGACACCCTCGCTACGCGCCCGCCACCCACTCGACTCCCTGCACCGCCCGCCCCACCCGGTCCCCGAACCGCGCGTAGAACGCCCATCCGCCGGCGATGTCCGCAACCTTCAGGAACACCGTGTTGTCGCCCGTCCGCAGGCGGACCTTCGCCGAAGCCTGGTCCGGCGAGGCTCCGGACGGCCCCACGAACCGGAAGACCTCCTTCCCGTTCACATAGGCGATGATGGAGTCATCGTGCCCGAGCCAGAGGTAGGCCTCGCGCTCCCGATCCGAGCGGACCGTGGCGAACGCGCATGCGACCGAGTAGTCCACGCCGCCGCACGCGGCATCGAGGTCCACCATGTCGGTCTCCGACCGCCACCAACGCCACGCGAGGTCCTCAACCTTCTCGCCCTCCGCCGGCGCTCGCCTCGGGTCCCAGATGGCCTTGTCAATGGCCGGTCCGACCTCCCCCTCGTACTTCACCGGCCCGAGCACCAGCCAGTCCCTGGCGTACGTCACGCCCTCCCACGGCCGGCAGCGCGCCTCCTGCCACATCCTGGAGGTGATGTGCTCGGACATGAGGTGCCGGTAGAAGCTCATCCAGTTCTTCTCGTCGGGCTTCCGGCGGTAGTCCAGGTCGCCGCCCTCCTCACCCTCCATGCGGCCCTCATCGGAGCTGGGCACGAGCTCGTCCGGCAGGCGCACCCGCGCCGCGAACGCCCAGTCGACCTGGTGCAGCCACTCGTGCAGCTCGACCTCGCCGTCGCCCGTCATCCAGCCCGGGTACCACATGACCCCCGTCCAGCCCGCGCCGCTCGGGCCGAGGTCGCCCCCGAACGTACCCCCAAACATGGCCGCCGGAACCTGCTGCGTCTTCCCGTCGCTCAGCTTCACGTACCCGAACACGGTGTCGAGCGTGCCGGGCTCGTAGCGGCCCTTGATCAGCTCCTCCACATCCCACGGACCGAGCCAGAAGCTGTCATCGCCCGAGAGCCGCGTCATGGGCTGGTCGATGACCTCGACGCTCTGCTCGAGCCGCAATCGGCCTCGGCTCAGCTCGAACACCAGCTCCCCGAACCGCTGCCAGCCTTTCTTGAGCAACTCCACGTCCTCGTCGCTCGTGTCGATCCGGACGTGCTTCTCCTCCTGGCTTTCCTTCAGCTTCCACCTGAAGTCCAGTGTCCGGAGGATGAACGCCTTCGCCCTCCACACGTTCGCCTGCTTCGGATCGGTGTTCGGCGGCACGAGGTCGTTCAGCACCCTCAGATGCGCCGCGGCCTCGAACCGCTGCTCGGCCGTGTTCGGACAGCTGTCGATCACCCGCTCCCACCCCTCCCGCGCCGCTGCCCAGCGCTTCTTCGCCTCGAGGGCCTTCGCCCGGGCGATGGCCTGGTCGGTGGTCGGCGACTTCGCCGCCGCCAGGGCGGGCAGGCAGATCGCACACCCCACCGCGAGCGCAATGAGCCGTAGCCTGTGGCTTCGCATGTGCCGTGCCTCTTCGGTGGCGCTGGGGACTATGTCGAACAGCGTCGTACCCCCCGACCTCGGCCCTGTTCGGCCAGGCACCGGCCTCCCCCTCTCGCGGACCAAGAATGCCTTTTATGTGTCTATACTGTGTTGATGGGCCGGGCGGAGGCCGCCAATGCCGAGGCCTTCGGCGCCCAGGCACTCTTGCGGAATGTGGAAAACCCCGTTGACAACGCCCCCCAGACCCCCCAATCTGTGGAAAAGCCCCTGCCTCGGCCCGCCGGGATGCCCGGAAATGCGAAACCCGGCATGGTGGCCAGGTGTATGGCCCTGGTGGAAAACCGCGCCCGGCGCCACAGCCGCCCGTGAACGCGGAGGTGCCCCATGCCTGGCGAGTGGTATGACGAGTGCTTCGACGAGCTTTACCTCCAGGTCTACGGCCTCGGGCTTGAGCGGGCCGGCCACGAGGTCGACTTCATGCTCAGCGCCCTGGAGCTGCCTCCCTCCGCCCAGGTGCTCGACCTCGCCTGCGGACACGGGCGGCACGCCATCGAGTTCGCCCGGCGCGGGTACACGGTCACCGGCCTCGACCGCTCCCGCGCGCTCCTGGGCAAGGCCGTAGAGCTCAGTGCGCAGGCGGGCGTCAGGGTCGAGTGGCTCCAGGAGGACATGCGCGCGATCCCGGAGACGTGGGCCGCACGCTTCGACGCCGTCATCAACGTCTTCACTGCGTGGGGGTACTTCGAGACTGACGCGGAGAACGAGAAGGTGCTCCAGGGCGTGGCGCGGTCGCTGAAGCTCGGCGGACGCTTCTTCCTCGACTACCTCAACCACGAGCGGCTGATCCGCCAGTTCCGTCCTCGCTCCTGGACCGAGGGCCCCAACGGCATCCTCGCCCTCGACGCCTCCGAGTTCGACCCCCTCCGCGGCCGCGTCAAGACCAGCCGCCGCATCATCCTGCCCGACGGCACCCGCGTCGACCGCCGCATCTCCACCCGCCTCTTCACCCTCGCCGAGGTCCGGGGCATACTCGACCGCTCCGGCATGAAGGTCCTCGCCACCTACGGCGACTTCGGGGGCAGCCCCTACACAATGGACTCACCCAGGATGATCGTGGTGGCCGAGAGGGAGAAGTAGGCGCCCCATCCCTACTGTCCGTTCGCCAGCGCCTCCGCCGGCCCCTCCGGCGCCAGCGCGACCGTCACGTACGGGTTGCACAGCATGTCGTCCTCGGCGCGGCCGAACCGCCAGATGCGCCGCAGGAGGCCCTCGCGCACCTGCTCCAGCTCCGGCGTCAGGTGCGGCCACGGGCGGTACGCGCCGCTCCGGGCCGTCTCGCCGGCGTGCAGCTTCGGCTGCGGGTAGCGGCTCGGGTCGGCCAGGTTGACGGTCTCATGCGGGTCGTTCTCCAGGTCGTACAGCTCATCGAAGTCGAACCCGTTGCACGTGTACCGCCACTTCCTCGTGCGCACGCTGCGCTGCGAGTAGTACAGCTCCACCCCATCGAACTGCGCCTGCATCTCATCCCGCCAGTCGCTCGGCGCACGACCCCCCAGGAACGGGACGAGGCTGCGTCCCGTGAGCCCCTTCGGCGCCTCGCAGCCCCCCACCTCGAGGAACGTCGGCGCACAGTCCGCCAGGCTGATGAACTCGTTCTGCTCGCGGTTGGGACTGCTGATGCCCCTCGGCCAGCGGACGACGAGCGGCACGCGGTACGCCTCCCGGAACGCCGGCACTCCCTTGCAGTACAACCCGTGCGCGCCGCAGTAGTCGCCGTGGTCCGAGGTGAACATCACCACGGTGTTGTCCTGCTGCCCGGTCGCCGACAGCGCCGTGAGCACCTCCCCGAACATCTCGTCCAGCATGGTGCAGTAGCCCCAGTAGTGGGCGATCGACTCGCGCACCTCCTCCTCCGTGAGCTGCCCCCAGTACATCCGCCGCATACGCTGGTAGACGCGCGGCTTGTCCTCCATGGTGTCGGCGAAGCTCGGGGGAAGCTCGACCTTCCTCGGGTCATACATCCGGGCGAAACGCTCGGGGATGACGAACGGGTCGTGTGGCCCCACCAACCCGATGTACAGCACCCACGGGCCGTCGAGCCTCGCCAGATCGGCCAACGCCGCGACCCCGGATTCGAGCACGCGGTAGTCATGGTGGCTCTCGTAGCCCTTTGGTCCGCCATCGGGTGTCGACCCGTAGAGCCGGTAGGTCCCCCAGCCCGGCCGCCAGATCCGGCCCCTCTCGCGCTCGGCGTTCGGCGGCTCGTCGGGCGGCTTCGCCCACCGGTCCCACCCCGTGTGCATGACCGACCCCTTGCCCGCGGTCACGAGCAGCTCATGCCAGCCGCGGTCGGCCGGGTTCTCCTCGTCGGAGACGTGCCACTTCCCGGTGTACGTGAGGTGATACCCCGCCGCCCGCAGGTCCTCCGAGAACATCCTCACCCCGGGCTTCACGCCTCGGCTGAGCGCGACCGGGTTCGAGACGTTGTTGTGTACCCCATGCCGGCTCGGGTAGAGGCCCGTCATGAAGGTCGCCCGCGAGGGGCAGCAGTGCGCTGTCGGGCAGTAGGTCTGGCTGAACAGCACGCCCTCCTCCGCCAGGCGCGAGACGTGTGCCGTTCGGCACGGGTGGTCGGGATGCACCACGTCCGCGACCTCCTGATCGGTCATGAAGATCAGGATGTTCGGTCGATCGGGCCGCTTGCTTGCTGCGCTCACGGAATGGCTCCTCTCCGAGATGACGAGCCCAGCCGTCCCGGCCAGCATCGTGCGCAGGGCCTGCCGACGAGTCCAGTGGGGGCTGCTCATGGATGACCGGTTCGATACCCGGGCGGCGAGGCCCTTCGCGAGGGTGCGTACACCCCCGGGTTGCCGTTGACGTTCCCTGGGAGCGCCGGCTTCCAGCCGGCTGCTGTGGCAAGTGGTGATGCCGTTGTGGCGCAGGCGTTCTTGCCTGCGGCTGTTGACGTCTCCTCACTCCACCAGCTCAACCGCCGCCCAGGTCGAGGGATCGTGGCCGAAGGGCACATTGGGGGGGACATTCCAGAGCTGCGTGCCGTGGTCGACGTCGGTGATCATGTAGGTGAACCCGGGCCGCGAGCACTCGCCGGGATCGTACCCATTGAGCACCCCGGCCGGGAGCGCCAACTCCAGGGAGCACCCGTCTGGTCGGACGGACGACGCCACCACGATCTGCGACGGGTCGCAGATCGGCGCCTGCTCGCGGGCCCGGTGGATTGGCGCCTGCCAGGCCGTGGCTCGCCTCCGGCCGGGGCCTCCCCCACGGGGCAGCGCGATGAAGTGGTGGCAGAAGCGCCCCGCCCGAAGCGCATCGCGCACGTCGCGCGTGTCGACCCACACGAAGAACGCGTCTGCGGTCCACGGCCGCTGCCGGTGTACCGTCACGGAGGCCTTCCCGGGGACATCGAGGGCGACGTACAGCCCCTTCGCATCCCAGGCCATGTAGACGGCGGCGTAGCCGGGCGACCCATCGATGGCTCCCAGGTCGGGCAGCCGGGACTCCTCCGACCAATCCGCGAGGTCGCCGTCGATGACGAGGGGAGCGGTCCGCCGCCGGATCGGCACGGCGAAGTCGAACATCGCTCGACCGGGCAGCTCAACCTGCATCTAGCCCCTCCGCGTTGCCTTGCGCTCGCTCGACCCCAGCGCTTCCAGGCCCCTCTGGTACTCGCGATACGACCGCGCCAGGAACTCCCGGAACGCCTTCGTGTCCAGCTCCTGCTTGCACCAGGCGAAGATGGTGACCCGATCCCAGCGCGGATGCCGCGTCTTCACCCGCACCCGCGGCCACGTGCCGTAGACCTGCAGGTCCTTCACCTCGTCCCACACGGGCAGCTTGAGCTCTCGGTTCAGGTCTCCCTGGTCGAATGCGCCCTTCGCCGTCCGGATCTCGATCCGGAACCACCAGTACTCGCGCGTCCTAACCACAGCCCAGGGCGTGCTGCGCTTGCCGGGCGGCGCGAACACGACCTGATCCGCGCGGCTCCAACGCGGCTCGGCCAGGCCGTCGAGGTTGGCCGCCAGGTCGGCGAAGAAGGCCAGAGCCTCCCCCTGCCACACGGGCCGCCGCCCATCGGGTGTGGTGCGCTCCTCGAGGTGCCACTTCCGCCCGTCGCGCTCCCACGGCGCGGCGGCCTCGGCCACGACGTGGGGATCGACGCTCGGCCGCTTGCGGAGGGGCTTCTCCTCCACCCGCGCCGCCTGCACCTCGACCCGTGGGCTCCGCGCCAGTGCTTCCTTCAGGAAGGGCGCAGTGGCCGACCGCGCCGACTGCGCCACCTCCTCCGGCGTCCCACACGCAACCAGGTCGCCGCCGTCATCGCCGCCGCCGGGCCCCAGGTCGATGACCCAGTCGGCCGCCTTGATGACCTCCATGTTGTGCTCGATGACGATGACGGTGTTGCCCGCGTCGACCAGCCGGTTGAGCACCTCGAGCAGGCGCTTCACGTCCGCCACATGTAGGCCCGTGGTCGGCTCGTCCAGCAGGTACACCGTGCGGCCCGTCCCTGGCCGCGCCAGCTCGCGCGCCAGCTTCACCCGTTGCGCCTCGCCGCCTGAGAGCGTCGGCGCCGACTGCCCGAGCTGCAGGTAGCCGACGCCCACATCGTCGAGCGTCTGCAGCAAGCGTCGGATGCGCGGCTGGTTCTCGAACAGCGCCAGCGCATCCCCAATCGGCATCTGCAGGACATCCGCAATCGACTTGCCTCGGTACCGCACCTCCAGCGTCTCGCGGTTGAAGCGCTTCCCGTCGCACACCTCGCACGTCACCCACACATCCGGCAGGAAGTGCATCTCGATGCACCGCTGGCCAATGCCCCAGCACGTCTCGCACCGCCCGCCCCGCGCGTTGAAGCTGAAGCGTCGCGCCGAGTACCCCCGCACCCGCGCCTCGGGCAGTTGCGCGAAGAGGCGCCGGATGTGATCGAACACGCCGGTGTACGTGCCCGGGTCGGAGCGTGGCGAGTGGCCGATCGGTGACTGGTCGATGTTGATGACCTTGTCCACCAGCTCAACGCCGGTGATCTCGTCATGCTCCTCAGCCACGGTACGCGCCCCGTGGAGCTCGTGGGCCAGGTGGTTGTACAGGATGTCGTGTACCAGCGATGACTTGCCCGAACCCGAGGGCCCGGTCACGCAGATGAAGCACCCGAGCGGGAACTGAGTCGTGACGTCCCGCAGGTTGTTGTGCCGGGCGCCGACTACGGCAAGCCTCTCGTCTCGCGCCGGCCGCCGCGTCGCGGGCACCGGCACCGTCAGCTCGCCTTTCAGGAACTGCCCGGTCAGCGACCGCGGGTTCCGCCTAACGCGCTCCAGCGGCCCCGCCGCCACGATCTCGCCGCCCTGCGGCCCCGCTCCCGGCCCGAAGTCGAGGAGGTGGTCCGCCGCCTCCAGCGTGTCCCGGTCGTGCTCGACGAGGATCACCGTGTTGCCCAGGTCCCGCAGGTTCCTGAGCGCCCGGAGCAGCCGGGCATTGTCGCGGGGGTGTAGGCCGATGGTCGGCTCGTCGAGCACATAGAGCACGCCCGTCAGCCCGGAACCGATCTGCCCCGCGAGCTGGATTCGCTGCGACTCCCCGCCCGAGAGCGTCCGGCTAGCCCGGTCCAGCGTCACGTACTCCAGCCCGACATCGACCAGGAACCGCAGTCGCCTCCGAATCTCCTCGACCACCTCGCCCGCCATCTCCTGCTCTCGCGGCGTCAGGTCCAGCTCCACGAAGAAGCGCAGCGCCTGGTCCAGCGAGCACTCGCAGACGTCCACAATGGACTTGCCGTGGACGTACACTGCCGTCGGCTCAGGCTGCAGCCTCCCGCCTCCGCAGGCACGGCACGGCAGGTCGCGGATGATGCGCCCGCCGCGGCGGCGGAAGAGGTGCGACCGCCGGTTCAGGTCCTCGATCGCGGGGAAGAGGCCCTTGTACCGGAACCGGATGCCGTCCGTCCCCAGCCACTGGTCGCCGATACCATAGAGGACCGCGCCGCGCTGCTTGAGGGTCAGTGCGTTCCACGGCTTGTCGATCGGTACACCGCCGGCGCGGGCGACCGCCAGCGCCATGCGGCCCAACATGGTGGACTCGCTCACCGGCCCCCACAGCCTCACCGCGCCCTGGGCCAGGCTCTTCCGGCCGTCGGGCACCGCAACCCGCGGGTCCGCCCCGCGCTCGCTGCCGAGGCCCTCGCACTGCGTGCACCACCCGCGCGGATGGTTGAAGCTGAACGCCTTGGGGTCGAGCGGCTCGAAGGTCCGCCCGCACGAGCGGCACGATGCCCGCTGGCTGTACGTCCGGTCGGCGCCCTGCTCCATGGCGACGACGAGCACCCCCCCCGACCAGTCCAGCGCCTGCTCCACCGAATCCGCGAGCCGCTGCCTGGCGGCCGCGGTCACGTTCAGCCGGTCCACCAGGATCTCGACTCGGTGCTTCCTCCGCCGATCGATCCGCACGTCCGCGCCCAACTCCACGACCTTCCCGTCCAGCCTCGCCCGTCGGAAGCCCGCCCTGTCCGCCCGGGCCAGCACGTCCTTGTACTCCTCCCCGTTCTTCGGCTCCGCCGGAGCCAGGAGCATCACGGGCTGGCCGCCGAACTCGTCGGCCACCCGTTCGATGATCTGCGACGGGGTCTGCGCCGCCACCGGCTCCCGGCACTGCGGGCAGTGCTGCCTCCCAATGCGCGAGTAGAGTGCCCGGAGGTAGTCGTGGACCTCGGTCACGGTGCCCACCGTGGACCGCGGGCTGCTGCTCGCCAGCTTCCGCTCGATGCAGATGGCGGGGCTCAGGCCCGTGACCAGATCGACCTTCGGCTTCGGCATCTGGCCCACGAACTGCCGCGCATAGGCGCTCAGACTCTCGACATAGCGCCGTTGGCCCTCCGCGTAGATCGTGTCCAGGGCCAGTGACGACTTGCCCGAGCCCGACACACCCGAGAAGACCGTCATCCGGTGCCGCGGAATCTCGGCGCTGATCCCCTTCAGGTTGTGCTCGCGCGCCCCGCGCACAGTGATGCTCTTGGTCTTCC